>TARA_R100001443_G_scaffold20619_1_pt1 | contig 17723 bp, 42 predicted proteins | sample TARA_R100001443 | Tara Oceans TARA_R100001443 (sample SAMEA2622142) | marine metagenome | biome: marine biome (ENVO:00000447); feature: deep chlorophyll maximum layer (ENVO:xxxxxxxx); material: "saline water (ENVO:00002010), including plankton (ENVO:xxxxxxxx)" | depth 50 m
AAGAAAAATAGATTAGGATTTGGAGATGTCACTCCATTAGAAAGAATACAATATGACATTGAAGCATTAGCTGAATCAGTTAATGAAGTAACTCAAAAAGAAATAGATGATATTGAGGACTCAGGTAATATAGACATGGCATATAAAAAGGCTATGAAGTTATTAAATTCTTTAAAAGATAAAGAAGATGAATCAGTTAATGAAGGTACTTGTGGTTACACTCCAGATGGTAAACCAAGATCTAAACCAGCAAGTCCAGAATTAAGGGAAGATGACATTAATTTAAATATTGATGATAAAGGAAAAGAATCAGAAGATTTAGATAATGAAGTTAACCACATGTTTGAATCAGCTGTAGCTACATTTAATAAAGCTATGAAGCCTGTTGATGATATGATACGTGATAATAAAAAAGAATTAGAAGCTAGTAATGATATATTACAAGCAATAGCTAAAATGTTAGGTAAATCAATGGAGGAGGATTTAGATGAAAATTTAATAAATAAAACAAAACAACTTCTTCAAAAGATATTTGGACCAAAACTTGATGATGATATTGTTACTATTTTAGCTGATGAAATAAAAATGATTTTAGATAAAAATCCAAAATTAAAAGATGACCCTAAAAAAGATATAAAAATAGCTCAAGAATTAGTTAAAGATTCTGATATTTTTAAAGATAAAGATTATAAAAAATTAATGAAACCAAGAATGGGGTTCATAGGAGAAGAAGAAAAAGAATTTAACTTTAATAAAATGGTTAAAGAAGCACTCACCCCAAATTATTTAAAATAATGGAACTTTGTGAATGTAAATTATGTGAATGTAAAACACAAAAAGAATGTGAGAGCTCTTGCATAGCCTCTTGCTGTAAATAAAAAAATGAAACTACCAGTTAATTTTGAACAATTTAAAAAAAATCCTATAGCGGCGTTAGCATTTTTAATGGTAATAGCTGTGGGTTACCTTTATATAGATAATAGAATTAGTTATACTAGACAAATTGAAAAGTGTGATATTCAATTAGAAAAATGTGAGGTAAGTGTTAATAAATTAAATGATAAATTAGACCATTTAGAAGAAAGACTTAGAAGAAGTGATAGTACTTTATCTAGAGCTGTAACACGTTTAGAAGTATTAAATGAATTAGGAGTTATAAAATGAAAAAGATATTACCTTTATTTATGTTATTAAGTTGCTCTTCTCCTGCGATAGAAGATAATTTACAACTTGATAAGGAATGCATTGATTGTATTACTGACTCAGTTGATACTGATATTATTAGTCATACAGATTCTTTAATTATGGAAAATGATAGTTTACTTGAAAAAATTCAAAAACAACTAGAAAAAACAGTTGTGACTGAAAAAAATGTAAAAACTACATTAACCAAAGAAAAAAAATTAAGGAAAGAAAATAAAAAATTAAAAAAAGAAATTAAAAAAACCAACCAAGTAGTTGATTCAATGAAAAAAGAAATTGAAATCATGAAAAAAATGATGCCTGGTAAGAAAAATTTCATTCAAAAAGTTCTTAAAATAGAAGTAGACTCAGTTGAAGTAGTAGATACTGTTATAAAAGAAAATTAATTCCTCCATCTTTCTTTAATATTTATAATAAATTAATTCATATGAAATTAATTATATCTCTTTTTAATTGTTTTTCAATAAAAGTTGCGCCTGTAATTAACTGCAGGGGTAGATTTAAAAAAGAGTGATCCAACCTATTTGATTAAAAGATAGGGGCACTAGTGGGAAGTAAACCACTAATAGGAACACTTGAAAAGCCGAAGGAGATTAAAGCTCTCAACTACAGCCCCTGTTTTTTAATAAAATAAAATGGAACTATTGAAATTGACATGGTGGATGGAAGAGCCAATTGATTATGAGTATAAGCAATATATTTTGCTTGATTACTTACAAAAGATTGAAAAACTATTTATAAATAGGGAATTCTCACCTTATTTACTCCATACTGAAAAATTATATGAAGAAATGGCTATTAGTCTTGAATTCATAGATAATTTTGAAGATGAAATGACAAAAAATACTTTAGTGTTTACTCAAACCGGAGTTGAAATGGAAGAAAATAAACTTCCAACTATCAAAGAACTTGAAGAAATGAAATTAGTACTACGATTCTCAGTCCCTTTATTAAAAGAAAAAGTTAAGTTTGGTAAAAACTTATGGAAAGAAAACCCTACAATATTATGGTAACCTTCTAGTTACCTTTGTGCGGGAGAATTTGGCTACCCTATTTACTTTACTTATATTTATATATAAGAAAATTAAGGTAGTTATGGACAATTGGAACGAAAATTTATCACTAGAAACAGAAAAGTATTTATGTAAATTACATAAATTAAATGCTTTTGACTTGCTTAAATTAGAAAAGCAAAAAGAAGTAGAATTAGGTTTAGCTGATGCAAATGAAAATTATGATTTATCATTTGACATTGAAAGTGATTTAAGTTGGATTCGTATTGTTCTATTAACTAGATCAAAGTTAAATTAATAAAGGTTATAAAATGGCAATAAAAAGTATAGAAACTAAAAAACAGCTCCCAATTGAAATAGACTTAACAGGTCCAGATGGTAATGCTTATGCATTAATGGCCTATGCAAAGCGATTTGCAACACAATTAGAATGGGAAGATAAGGGTGCTGCTCTTATAAATGAAATGATGGAAGGTGATTACGAGCATTTATTAGAAGTGTTTGATAATGCCTTTGGTGAATTTGTAACTTTATATAGATAAAAATGGAATATACAACAGATCAAAAATTAAAAATATTAGCTAATTGGTTACAAAACTCAGATTCTGGAATTGATATATATCATGATGGCACATTGGAAAAAGCAATTAAAAATGCTAAACAAGAAGTAAAACAAGAAATTGGAGATTATTTAGAAGAAATTTTAAATGCTGATAATGAATTTATACAATATGAGTTGAATAGTATTGAAGCAAATAAAGAAATATGACATTAGAAGAAAAACAATTTATTGAAAATTTTAAAGAAGTTTATTATGACTTTGAAATGTTTTCTGTATCTGGGAATAAAAAAGTTAAAGAACTTATAGCTGAAGCTATGGAAAATATATTCACTAAGAAAGAATTAAATAGAGATAAAACACATAATTACCTTAAAAGAATATTAGATGAATCATATAAAGGTAAAAATGGATTTAAAGAAATTAGAGACACAGAACCCGAAACCCACATTCAAAATCATGTTAATGAAGCTCTTGAATTTAAAGGATATAAATTTAGAGTTAACAGATTTGAATTTTAAAACCCAATTAAAAAAATGAATGAAATATTACACTCAAATGACAGAGAAGTCTTAGTACAAGAAGGAATACAATTAATTGAAAATTATTTAAAAGAAAACCACCCATACATTTATAGAACTTCAACAACAAAAGAAATAAAAGAATGGGTTGAGAAACAAAATTAAAAAATATAGTTATGGCTAAAATGCAAAAATTCGTTACACAAAAAGATTATCTATGGTACACAGCTGATCTTACAGATGAACAGGCAGCAGAGTATAAAGCTTGGGAAGATGATGAAACTGGTGAAATAGAAGAACCAGATTGGTTATATGAATTAGATTATGATCTAGTAAGAGATAAACCCGCATCTGATGATATGGAATTTGAATTAATAGAAGATGAATAAGTTTATTAAATTTGCTTTAATATGGATTAGTCAAAACTTAGCAATTCCCTTTTGGATAGTTGGGCATATTCATTTATCACTAAATATTTATGAAGATATCCATGAGATTGGAGCCTCAGTTGGAATGAATATCATAGTTTTAATAGGATTTATTTTAGATTATAAAGAAAATGTTAAGGAAAAAATATAAAAAATGCGGAGAAGAAGTAGCCAAATCAGTATTAGATACTGGGGCTAAGACTTGTTGTTTAAAGATAGAGTTAAAAGCCACTTCTAAAATTGAAGGATATTTTATTTATGAAGTATGCTATTTAGATGAAGGAGACTTAAAACAAATTACAATAATAGCTCGAAATATTATAGACATAGTAAATAAAATAGAACCATACATCAATAAAGGAATACCAGAACAAACAGTGGGTTTTGATTTAGGTTTAAATGAAGATGTAGTACTATCAAGAATGCAATCAAAAACATACAAACCCTCACAAAATTAAATTAAAATAAAGGTTATGAATAAATCAATTATATTACCCAGTTTTATCTCTTTAATTGGGATTGGGATTTTATCAGATAATGAAACTACAAATATAATAACAGATGAAAAAGTTACTGTTGTTGACTCAACATATGTTGAAGAAATAAATGGTATAGGAGGTGAATGGATTAAAGATATTTACACAATTGAATTAAATCCAATTAAATTTACTAAAAAAGAAATCAATCAAATAAAATTAATAAAAGCATTGATTCAAGTTGAAAGTAGAGGTAAAGAGAATTGTGTTGGAGACAAACATTTAATTATACCTTCAATAGGTGTTTTACAAATTAGACCTATAATGGTTAGAGAAGTTAACCGCATATTAAAATTATTAGGCGAAAATCAACGTTATAAAAATAAAGATAGATATAGTAGGGTTAAATCAATTGAAATGTTTATTATATGGAGAGATTATCACCATAAAAATGATAGTGATGAAGTAATAGCTAGATGTTGGAATGGGGGCCCAAAAGGGTATAAACGTAAAAAAACATTACATTATTGGAACAAAGTACAAAAAGAAATAAATAAATTATTATGAAATTAGATCCTGAAGAAGATATAGAGAACAAATATGGTGATGTATTTGAATATTAAATAAATAAAAAACAAACAATTATGAGTAAAAATTCAATTAGACAAACAGTAGCAACAGTAAGCAGTTGGAGAGAGGGATTATCCCATATCAAAGAACAAAAAAGAAAACAACTAGAGAGAAACAAAAGAAAAAACAAAAAGAAAAGCTAAGCTTTCTCTTTACATTATTTACACCCTATAATATGTATATACAATGAGTCAAACCATTGAACAAAAAAGACTATCTATCTTGTATGAGGCCCAAGATGAGATACAAAAGGAAAAAAACCCAAGTCCAAAAAAACAATTCTTAATCAAGTTAATGATAAACAAACTTGAAACAGAAATAGTTGACGGTAGAACTAAAGGTATATGAGGTTATTAACTATTATTTTAATTTTAATACATTTTAATTCACTAAGTCAAACTTGTGTAACTGATGAGTATAATAAGCCCTTTATAGACTCTAATCCAAAAAAATATAAATTAATAGAGGAAAATCTTCAAAATTATTATAAAAATAAATCATATAATAAAATAATAATTCCTGTTGTATTTCATGTAGTATGGATAAACAGAATCCAAAACCTTTCAACTAATGTTATACATCAACAGTTAGAGGTTTTAAATGAAATGTTTAATGCTCAAAATACTGATACTAATAAGTTAGCTGATACATTGAAAAATTGGGTAGGTAATTTCAATATCAAATTTGAAATAGCACATCGTGACCCAAATGGGTTTCCAACTAATGGTATAACAAGAAAAAAAACAATACAACCTCACTTTTCATATTGGAACGATCCCGTTAAAAAATCTCATTATGGGACAGCACCTTGGCCTACTAATAGATACTTAAATATTTGGATATGCGACTTAAATGAGGGATCAATGGGTTATGCACAATTTCCAGGTGGACCTGAAGAAACTGATGGAGTTGTTATTGATTGGCAGACAGTTGGAAATCAAATTTATCCTTGGACAGCATTAGAAAATCACGAGTGGGCAAAAGGTAAAGTACTTACACATGAAGTAGGCCATTGGTTAAACTTATTTCACCCCTGGGGTAATAATTATGGTGGGTGTGGTGAAGACTTCATTCCAGAAACTTCATTACAAAAAGGTCCTATTAGACCATCAGATAATTGCCCTGATACTTTATTTAGTGAATGTCAAGATAGTGGGAGACTTTTTATAAGACATTATATGGATTATGCAGGTAGTTCTTGTATGGTTTGTTTTACTAAAAACCAAGTATTAAGAGGTTTAGCTTCATTACACACTTATAGAAGTGAAATGATTGAAAACTACGAACCTAGAATAGATATTAATGGGTTTGAAAATATTAAAATGTATCCAACATCTATTAATGATAAGTTATATATTGAATTCCCAGAATATGAAGGTAAAATAGAGATTTTATTTTATAATTTACAGGGTCAATTACTAAAAAAATCAACAATTGATGGTGAATGGTTTCACATAATTTATCCCTATGAATTAATACCTGGGATTTATTTAGTGAATGTATATCATAATGATATTAAAGTATTTAGTCAAAAAGTACTTAAAAACCCTTGACACGTTTTGCTTGGCTTTTGGCTTAAAGGATGTTATATTTAGGTATAAGAAAGTTAAGAAAAATAATAAAGGTTATATGAAAAAACAAATACCAAACAATTATTTAGATGCAATTAAAGTTACAATTGTGACTAAAGAAAATAAAACATTTACAAAACCAATAACAACATGGGTTACTGATAAAAGTATATCTATTGGTAATTTAAAAAATTATCTTAATCATCCAAGTGTTATTGATTTTGAATTAACATTTCCAAAACCAATTAATAAAAATGGAAATGGATCATCTTCAACAAGTGGTAAAAAGTCCAAAAAACAAAATAAAGACATTCCATTTGAAATAATGTCAGATCTAATTGATGTTGCTCATTCTAAAGGTGTGGGGTGTAATAAAGAAAAAATATCAAGATTTAATCAATTTCTTGATTTTGATTTACATAAAGCTTTAGATTATAAATATGGATTTACAGGAGCTTCAAAATTACATACAATATTTAAAATATGAAAGAGTTACAAACATTTATAGAAGATATGAGAAGCACAAGTAGTGCTAATGAGAAGGTTGAAATTATAAAAAATTCAAGTACATTTATTCATAAAGTATTAGAAGCTGCTTATAACCCCTTCAAACAATATCATGTTACAAGTAAAACTTGTATAAAAAATAGTGATAAAATAACTAACCATAATTATCCTATTTTTGAGATGTTAGATAAATTAACTAATAGAGAAGTAACTGGACATGAAGCCATTGCTTTAATTAATGGTTTTAATAGAAATACGGATGATGAAGTCATTTATAAAATAATAGATAAAGATTTAGGTATTAGAGCAGGTGATAAAGTAATTAATAAAGCAATACCAGGTCTTATTCCTACATTTAATGTTGCTTTGGCTCAAGAGTATAAAGGTAAATGTGATTGGAATGATGAATGGTATGCCTCTCGTAAATTAGATGGAGTTAGATGTTTAGCTATTGTTGATAAAGAAGGTAAATGTACACTCTATTCTAGGATGGGTAAAGAATTTACAACATTAGATAAAATTAAACATGCTATTGAATCAACTAATATTATTAATACTGTTTTTGATGGTGAAATTTGTTTAATAGATGAAAATGGAGATGAAGATTTTAAAAGTGTAATGAAAGAATTAAGACGTAAAGACCATCAAATTGAAAAACCTGTGTTTAAAATGTTTGATATGTTACATAAACCAGATTTTGATAATGGTAAATCAACAGAAAAACTATCAGAAAGATTACTTAAATTAAAAACATTCCTTCATAATGTTGAACCTAATTTAGGGTTACATTATTTAGATCAACATATAATTTCAGGTGATGATCATTTTGAATATTGGGGTAAAATATCTTCTAAAAATAATTGGGAAGGTTTTATGTTAAGAAAAAATGTTGGTTATGAAGGTAAGCGTAGTAAAAACTTAGTTAAAGTTAAGAAATTTTTTGATGCTGAATATATAGTATTAGATTATGATGTTGATAAACATGAAGTAGTTAGAGATGGCAAGTCTGAAACTATTGAAATGTTATCACAAGTATGGATTGAACATAAAGGCCATAAAGTAAAAGTTGGTAGTGGTTGGTCTCAAGAACAAAGATTACAATATATGGATGGGTCTATTGTTGGTAAATTAATCACTGTTCAATATTTTGAAGAGACATATAATGATAAAGGTGGTGTATCATTAAGATTTCCAACAGTAAAACATGTTTATGAAGGTAAAAGAGACATGTAATAATGTTTGGCTTTTGGCTAAATGGATGTTATATTTACGAGGTAAGTAAGTTAAGAAATATATAAAATAAAGGTTATGAAAAAAAGTAATAAATTAGTAAAACAAGTAAGTAGAGAAATAATAGCAGCAGGTGTTAATCTTGAAATGGATTATGAATTTGGTGATGTAGGTGGTGAAAGAGGTATTATAGAGAAAGATTATGCTTATGTAGGTTCAGGTAGATACAATGGTATAGAAGGATTTTATTTCAAAAGAGGTGACGATCAATGTTTTGATAATAAAGAGGAAAAAACAATTACAGAGATATTAAATAAAAATGGATTCGAAGTTGATCATTTTTCACCATGGGAAATGGAATGGGATAGAGATAGATCATTTAGAGCTAGTGTTGGATTTTTTAAAAAATAGGAATTATGAGTAATAAGCATAATGATGAGTTAATGGAAAATTTATTTAATAAATTTATTGAAGCAGGTTACACAGATAAAGAAGCAGAAAAAGCAGTATTAGAAACAATTAACATGTATTAAATATGAGTTTAAGAAAACAAAGTTTAGAAGTAAGAAATAAAGTTAAAGAAAAATTAAAAGAAATCACAGGATTTACATTTTGTGAGTATTATAATGACCTATATGGGAGAAAAGGTGGTTATGAAGTTAGAAGAATTAAAGGTATTATTATTGATCGGACAACAAATTATGATGAAAATCCAGATAAAGATTGGCACCATAAAAATGATTCTTTAAAATGGAAAGAAAAAATTGATGCAATGGATTTTGGAAATGATTTTAAAGTTGAATTTAACCCTGTTAGTAAAGCAAGAAGTATGGGCCTTGATTGGGTGAAAGAAAGTAGAAGAAGATGGGTTGAAGGACATAAAGATGGAAGTTTTTATTACTATGATGATTCACCTTCAGGTCCACCAAGGGGTACTGCTGAGGAGTATGATTATAGATTTAATAATTTAGATTATTACTTTACAATTAGAGTTATTTACAAAGATGAAATTGGTAGATATACACCTAGTGGAGTTATTAAAGATGGAAGTAGAGATAAAAATGGTAAATATTTTACAGGAAGTTAAAATGAAAAAGATAAATAAAGCAACAATAATAGATCATTTTGATTATAAAGACCTTTATATAGGCAACTCCTCAGATTTTGAAAAATTACCTGAAGATGAAAAATTTAATGACGAATATATGATTGATGTAGACCCAGGAATGTATCAAATGATATATTGGAATGATGAGGGTCCTGATTCTATGAGTCACAATAGTAAAAAAGAATATATAATAGAATCAGTTACTAATTTTTGGGGTGAAGATCAATTCATTCAAAAATTTCAAATTGAAGATAAAATCGATGAGTCAGGAGATGAGTGGGAAAGTGTTTTTAATAAACATGTAGAAGATAATTTAGACATGTACTTTGAAGAATTAAAAAAATGTATTAACGATTCATATCCTGATAAAGATTCATCTCATGGAATTGTTCTTTTAGAAAATGATAAAATAATAGCAGGTGAAGCAAGTAAAATATGATGAATAAAAAATATATTTTATATACTACTAATATTGAATATGACACTGGAGAAGATGGTTATATGTACCAACTAGTAGAAGCAAAAACAGGTGAAGAAAATGAAATTGGATTTGATCAACTACATTTTGATAAAAATGATAATCTTTTACAATTAGGTGTTGATTTTAATGATTATGAACAAACCAGCTACCAAGAAGAAGAAGTATCTAAAGAAGAAGCTTTACAAGTATATAGTGAATTATTACATACTAAACAAAATAGATATAATATAAATAATCCTAAGTCAAAATTATTTGAATTAAATGAAAATGAAAAAGATACAAAAACATTAAATGCTTTAACTAAAAAATATGGTAAGGATATTGTTTTATTTTGGCTAACAAATGGAAATTATGGAGAAAAATCAGATTGGGAAATTAAATATGAACAAGAAGAAAATAAATAAACTAGCAGAAGAAATATCTTTTAGATTATTAGCAACTAAAAAACATGAAGATTTTGATTGGTTAGTTAAAAAATTATACTTGTTAGTTGATTCTGATTATGCAAAAGTAGTAAATGAAGAAAATTACTTCAAAAAATACACTGAAGAAGAATGGAAGTATGAATTAGATCTAAATGTTGAGATGGCTAAAGAATTATTGGCTTATCAAAGAACACCACCATCAAAAAGAGTATGGGAAGACTTAGCTTCTGATTTATTACAATTACAGAAAAAAACTAACATTCCTACTAGTTTTACTTTTTTTGAAGAATGGGTTGAGAGTCAAAAAGTAAATGGATTACCTAACCTAAGTAGTGGTTCATTTTTTACAGGTTTAACTGATATAGATGGTTTATTAAGTGCTATGAATTTTGAGGAGTATGATAAAAAAACAGGAGAGGATTTATACACAGATGAAGAGTATGATAAAGCACAAAAATACCATACTGAAAAAATAAATAATGAAATTCCAGATTGGACTAAATATTAATGGGAAAAATAGGAAAATACTTACGCAAGAAAAAACACAGATCTTATTTAGAAAAATCTGTTATTGAAATGAGAAGTAAAATATGTAGGCAAGCTTGTTTAACAGGAAATGTTGACTTGAATGATAGACATTTATTCTTAAAATATAATAATAGGTTAAAAAAATGGGATGATGAAAATTAAAAATTATGAATTTCTTTTCTGACATTAAAATAAAAAGAGGATTTAATCAAAGAGTTTATGATGAGTATGGGCCTGAAGGATTAATAAAGTATTTGTTAAGTGTAGATGAAATACCTAAAAATTTAGATTTAACTAAACTTAAAAAAATACTTAAATCTGGTGATGTAATTGGAAGAATTGTTGAAGATTTATATGCTGAAAAACATGGATGTTTAATATCAGAATCTGATAATCAAAATACTATAGGTTATGATGCTGAATTTAAAGATGGTACTAGAAAAGAATTAAAATCAACTTCTACAAAAACAATAAAAAATATGTTACAAATAAATAATGTTCACACGAAAGAGAATGAATGTCATTTCATGGTAATATTAGATTTATATAATTATAGAATGTTTGAGATACCACATAATGACTTTTTTGATAAATTTAGTTTTTATTACACTTATGACAAATACGGAAGGAAAAAAACAAGTAAAATGGTTTGGGATGCTGAATATTCAGGTACTAGAGCTAAAAGAAATACTGATTTATTAATTAAATATGAAATAAAATGAAGATAAAAATAATCATGATATTAATAATAACAAACATAATATCTTGTGTTTGGTTATTAGGAGAAAACCGTACCACAAATAGAGAAAATGATGGATTGGTTAAGGAAATGAATCAAGTAAAATATGAGAGAGATACCTTAGCAGACCAATATGTTGAATTGTTAGAGGATTATGGCAGATGTTTTGATGAGGTATTACGATTAGAGGATGAGAATCAAATATTAGGTAGCTTAGTTGCTAGTGGAGATGAAAATAATTTAACAATGCAATAAAATGAAAGGAGTTCAAAACATACTTTTTAGATACAATGAACAAATAAGCAAATGGGATTGCTTTAGTAGAGATGACTATAAGGATTATTGGAACAGACGTTCCTTAATTTATGTAGGAAGAGGAGATACACCTAGACAGGCTTTAAAAGTGTATAGAAATATGAAAGCAAATGGAATTGAACCTTGGGTTCAAGGAATTGACCCAAATGAAAAAAGATCATATTAAAAACCTTTGTACGTAAATATTTGGCTTCTGGTTAAATTGATGTTATATTTATGAGGTAAGAAAGTTAAGAAATATATAAAATAAAGGTTATGAATAGAGTAGAATTATTAGATAAATTAGAAGAGTTAAGTATTGAATATCAAATGGCATTAGATTGGGGAAAAATCCAACATTTATCTGTGGATGGGCTTAAGAATGTTTTAGATATGGTGGAGAGAATTTATAAATTAAGATAAAAAATTAAGGTTATATGGCATTATTCAAATTTCAAAATTTAAACAAACATGGTAATCTAAGAACTAGAATAGTTCATAGTCCCACCTCACAATTTTCATTTAAACCAAAAGGCTTTGGAAAATTTGTAAATGTACAAAGATTTTATTATGAAATGGAACATGCATATTTAAGTGCTGCATTATGGATTAATAATGAGGGTGATAAAATATTATTACCAACAATGCAAAAAGTACATCCAAAAACAACATTGGATGATATTAAAGTAATTAGACCAAAACCTAAAAAAAGAACAGAACCTATCATAGAAACTAATATTAGCAGCTCAGGTGAAGTTACTTATGAAACTAAATACTACCCAGATTCAGGTAATTACTATTGTAGTTGTCCAGGTACATGGAGAGCGAAAGATAGAAGATGTAAACATATTAAAGCATTAGAATTAAAAAATAAAAAATAGATGAGCAAATTGGAAGAATTACTTTATAATGCTGAAGAGCATGGGCAAAGATTTAAAATGTTTGAAGAAATTGAAAAAATAAAATTAAAACATCCTAATTTACCTTTGGAAAAAGTATATGAAAAGGCTTATCAAAAAACAATGAAGGTATGAGAAGTAAAGAAGAAATAATGTTGGCAAAATTAATAATAGGAATATCAGGATTTGTGTTAGTAGCTGTTTTTCCACCTATTTTATTTGTAGGAATATTAGGATGGGCTGGATACACTTTATATAAAAATAATGCAAGATAAAGTATTAGATTATATTAAAGATGTTTTAGAAGTCCCAAGACAAGAATATAATGGAATGCCAGCTTGTCCTTTTGCAAAACAAGAAAGAGAATCAAATAATATCTATTTAGATGAAATAAGTGATGAGAATGATTTTTTGATGTGTATGAATAAATTTGTTCATTCAAATAAAAACTCAGCTGTGTTTATTCAAAATGAAGAAATAGATGAAAAAGAAACTAAAGCTTATGAGATTTTTTTAAATAATATATTAAATGAATTAGACATAAATTATTGGAAAGCAATTTGTATTAATCCAAATGATAAATTAAATGTTGAAGGATTAAATATTAGATCATTAGCACCTTGTTTTTTAATATTAATTAATCCAAAAAAACAAATAAATGAAGCTCATTCATCACTTTTAAAAACAAAGTATTTTGATAAAATGAGTAATAAGTATAAAAAATATTTAGGAAAAATAAAATGATAGAAATAGTTTGTATATTCTTTATTGGTTTAGCTCTAATTGGAGTTTGGGTCATTGAAGGTGAAGTAAAAAAATAATAACCTTTGCACGTAAATGTTTGGCTACTGGGGATATTGATGTTATATTTACGAGGTAAGTAAGTTAAGAAATATATAAAATAAAGGTTATGTTAAGCAGAGAAAATATAGAAAAGTTAAGTTTTAGTTGGAGTAGTAAATCTCAATATGATTGGGAATTAAGTTGTAATTTAAATTCAGATAATCCAGTTATCACATGGGATGAATATATTGAAGCAAATGATAGACATGCTTCATTTGAGATTGCGTTTGAGAAATTAGGTGTTAAATTTATATAAAATAAAGGTTATGGGAGTTCAAGAAGTAATATTAAAAATAGAAGAACCAACAAGAGAAGATAAAATTAAACAATTAATTAAATACTTAGATGGAATGTTAGAATTTGATTCCAAAATAGGTACAGTTGTTGATTGTGGAGTTTGTAGTAATAGTGGTTGTAAAGTTTGTAAATAAAAAATTAAGGTTATGAAAAAAGTTTTAAAATATATTAATAGTAATATAATAGAGTTAGTAGCACTTAGAGACACAGCAATTTTAGTTGTTATGTTTTACATTGCTTGGTTAATTGTTAAATTTGCAATTTTAAATTTATCATGAGAGAAAATATAAAAAGATATACAGTAGTAATAGACACATATGTCTATGCTCAAGGAGATGAAGAAGCTAGAAAAATAGCTCACAGTATTAAAAGAAATATTACTGAAGGTGATCATACTAAAGTGATAGAAATATCAGAAACACCATTTGCGAGTCTTCAATCTAGAGAATTAAAAGATCTCAGTGAACCAAAAATAAATGGAGATACAGTTTGGACTGAGAAAGATGAATTACCATTTTAATTATGAAAAAAATGAAAGGTAGATATTATTGTGAAGAAAATGATAGTCCAACTTATCAAGCTATAATAGCTGAAAAGTTAAGGTTTGAAAAGAAAGAAATTATCTCAACAAAAAGAGGAAAGAGAAAAGTACGAGTCAAAGTGACTATTGACTAGTGTGCCACACATGATGAGAAATAGTGTAGTTAACTATAGTGGATATACGGGTGATGGACAGGAAGAGCCACTTAACGTGATGACGCCCAGGTTTAGATTAGCCTGCCGAAATAAAAATAAGGTATAAAACTAAAGACAACGGTTCCTTAGCTTAATCTACTTTAAACCCCCCTGTGGATATGCTTGGCTTCTGGCTAAATTGACGTTATATTTATGATGTAAGTAAGTTAAGAAAAACGTTAAATTAAGGTTATGAATAAATTTAGTATTAAAAATCAGGAAGAAAAAGTTGAATGTTTAATGTGGATCTCAGATCTATATAAAGACGTTTATGGTTTTAGACCAAGAGGTTATAATTTTGAAGCATGGTCATTTCAAGAATTAACTGATTTTGTTAATGACTTATCTGAGGAGAGTGAAAAAGAAGCTGAGTATGAGAGACAAATGGAGGAAAAAGCAATTAAAGATGTTATGTCTTTAGGTTGTAATAAAGAAACAGCTTTAAGATGGTTAGATCAAGCAGATGCTTATTTTATTTATGGTGATGATGAGTTTTATCAAGATAGTATTGATAAGTATGGTTGGGTGGTTAAACACTTTGATAACACTTGTGTGTAAGTGTTTGGCCTCCAGGTAAATGGATGTTATATTTACGAGGTAAGTAAGTTAAGAAATACGTAAAAATTAAAAATTAAGGTTATGTTAAAAGAAAATGTTAAAATAGTTAAGAGATGGAAGCCAGAATTGGTTAAGATGAATGATATTAAATTCGATAAGAATTTATTCAAACCAATGAAAACAGGTAAAAAAGTGGATTCACTTTTAAGTAGTGAAGGTGGGTTAATGAAAGGTACAAATTTTGCTTTTGTTGGAGATCCAGGAGTTGGTAAAAGTACTGTTATGTTAGATATTTTATCTGATCTACAAAAGAAAAAACAAAAAGTATTATTCATCTCAGGTGAGATGACAAGCATTGATATGTTTGGTTATGTTAAAAGATTTCCTAAATTTGGTAAATTACCTATTTTGTTTATGGGTGATTACATAGAAAAAGATCCAATGGTTGTATTAACTAGTGTTTTGAGTGAAGGATTTGATGTTGTGTTAATAGATAGTATGGCTGAAGTTTGTACTAATATTGTTGATTACCATGGAGGTACTATGAAAAATGCTGAAACTAAAGTATTGAACTTATTAGAGAAGCATAACAAAGCTGAAAATTTAAATAAAACAAATACCACGTTTTTAATAATTCAACAAGTTACTAAAGGTGGTGAATTTGCAGGATCAAATAGATTTAAACATATGTTAACTGGAATGGGTCATATGAAATTTACTGAAGGAAGTAGAGTATTATTTTTCAGTAAAAATAGAAGAGGTGGCCAAATGGATAAATTACATTTTAGTTTAGATCAAAAGAATCACGTTGGTTGGTTATTCACAGAAGCAATGAACGGAGAGTAATATTCAGAATCATAACCTGATAAATAGGGGTGGCATCTTAACTTACAACTTACCTTAAGCCACCCCTTCTCTTACCTTTGTACACAAATGTTTGGCTACCGGTTAAATGGATGTTATATTTATGAGGTAAGAAAGTTAAGAAACACAATAAAAATTAAGGTTATGAAAAAAGTAGAAATTAAAAAAGCAGTAAAGATAGTTCAGGATGAATTAACTAAGTATGGTTTAATGACACCAGGTAATGGTATTGATTTTAAAGTTTCAATTATGGTGGAACAAATTGAGAATGATAGAGGTAGAGTGGTTCCACATTTAGTAGCTAAGTGGAATGAAACAGCTAGTATGATTAATGAGACTAAAGATGGTTTTACATATGGTATATTAGAGAGAGAAAGTTTTGGTGAATTAAATAGATATTTTTGTGCTGAATTATTCGTTAAAGGTATTACTCAAAGAGCAGCATGGATTAAAGCTGATCATAAAGATTGTGTTGAGTATTTAAAATCAGAACCATTTGGCCACCCAGCACTGTTTCCAGTGTGGAAAGAGAGTCAAAAAGTAAGTGCGTAAATGTTTGGCTACCAGGGATATTGATGTTATATTTAGGTATAAGTAAGTTAAGAAATACGTTAAATTAAAAAATAAAGGTTATGTTAAAATTAGAAAAATTAAATAATAAAGTTGTAGAATTAGATAATAAGATTTGGTCAATAAGGGTTGAAAATGAAAATTCAACTTCAACTGTTTTAAAAAATTCATATTTTCCATTTATTGATGAAGTTAAATTTGCTGGTGAAGATTATATTTACTTGAATAATAAAGATGGTAAAGAAATTTGCACATTATCACTTAGAAAAAAACATTGGAATGATGTTAATTTTAACTATATGGAGATTGGTTATTATTCAACTAGAGTTAGTACTAATGATTCATTCGAAATGGATAGATTAATTACATTAGGAAAAATAACAGAAATTGTAAAAACAAATTCCGAGTCAATATTATTTGATATTCATAATTTAAGAAAAGAAAATAGTAAAGAAATAAGTAAATTAAGTAAAGAAAAGTATTCATTAGAAAAAGAAATAAATACCTTAAACAAAGAAATAAAAGACAAAGCAAAAGAAGAAAATTTAAAAACTCTGTTTAACGGTACTAATATAGAGCCTACATATATACAGGTTAGAGGTAATACTCATGTTAGTAATGTTAAGAATATTAAATTCAAAAGATGGACTAATGATACTAAAAGATCACTTACAATTGAGTTCACATGTGATCACAATATCTATAATTTTGAGGAAGAAAAATATAATACTACAACTAGAGTTTTTGAGTATGATAAAGTGAGACTTGATAATGTAAGACATTTCATTTGTGATTTGAATGAGTTTTTACCTAAAGTAAAAGAATTAGTATAATGAAAATAATATTATTAATAATAGTAGGTGTCTGTTTAATAGGATTGTGGATTAAAGGAATTGATATTATAAATTAAAAATAAAGGTTATGTATAAAGTTAGATTAAGAAAACCATATGGAAAAATTTATAATGAAATAGCTACATTTGAACAAGAATGGTTTGCTAAAGAATTTGTTGATGCAATTAAAGGTAAATTGTATGATGTAGTTGAAATTCATGAGGGTAAAAAAGTGATCTATTCAACTCAAAAAAGAGTATTGAATAATCATGATGTTAACTTAAGGAGTAAAAAAGAAATAATATAAAAAATGAGCCGAGAAACAAATATTCCAGCGACGAGGAAGAAAACGTATACGGTGAAGAAGTATAATATGCTTGGTGGTATTAAACCACTTGGGGGTATTAAACC
>TARA_R100001443_G_scaffold33680_4_pt1 | contig 17719 bp, 13 predicted proteins | sample TARA_R100001443 | Tara Oceans TARA_R100001443 (sample SAMEA2622142) | marine metagenome | biome: marine biome (ENVO:00000447); feature: deep chlorophyll maximum layer (ENVO:xxxxxxxx); material: "saline water (ENVO:00002010), including plankton (ENVO:xxxxxxxx)" | depth 50 m
GGCAAGGATAACTAGGGAAGCAACGCTAAAAGAGGAAAATCTAAGAAAAGATTATAAAACAATTCTGGAAAGCACAGATCCAGAAGCCGTAGCAATGAGGGATAAAATATTCAATATTAAGAATCCAAATTTTACGAGTGTTGTGAAATTAAAAGATGGTTCATGGCTCGAAAGAGATGTTCCTTTTATCGGCTTTAGAAGAGTTAATGAGCTGGAAGCGGCAATGCTGATTTACAAAGGAAACAACTTTCAAGCTTCTAATTTTGCTATGAATAGAGGTTGGGGAAATCTAAAGCAAGTTGCGAATGTTGTTGGCATGGAGTTAGGTTTTAAGAGTCCAGACGAATTTTTTAAGAGAATGGCTGAGTTAAACAGAGTTTATCCTTTAGCTCCAAAGAATATCCAAGATGGATTAAAAGAAATATCAGAAGCAGATGGTTGGGCAGAATCTTTTAAAGCCATTATGAAACACCCTCAAGCTATGGTATCGGTGGTTGGTGAATCTCTTGTTACGTCAGCACCATCTATTGCTTCTTTTATCGCTGGAACACTTGTTACTGCAAATCCTGTTTCTGGAGCAATATTATCAAGTCCAGCTTCTTTTGCAGTAGAATACTCTTTAACTCTTAAAGGTGAGATAGACAAGCTCGGCATAGATTTAGACAATGAAGAAGAAGTTAAAGCCTTAATGCAAAACCAAGAGTTTTGGGCTAATGCAAGGAAAAAGGGTGTAGCCAGAGGTATTCCTATAGCCGTATTTGATGCTTTATCAATGGGATTAGCTGGAAAGATTGTAGCTCCAGTTTTAAAAGAGGGCTGGAAAAAAGTGACTGCGGCATCTCTTGCAGAAGTTGGAGTTCAAGCTACTATGGGTGGATTTGGCGAAGCTGGTGCTCAAACTGGTGAAATGATAATCGGTCAAAGACCTTGGTTCGATTACCAAGAGGGCGATATAGCAATGGAGAGTGCGGCAGAAATTCTTCCAGGAGGAGGAGAGCTTGCAGTAAATGTAACGCAATCAGTCAATGCTAAGAAAGATGCAGAAGAAAAAGAAAGGTATGATCTTGAGATACAAAATCTTGCTAGTAAATTATCTAATCCAGAAACACTTGCAGAAGTTGATCCTAGTAAGGTCTTAACAGCCGAAAGAGTAGAAAAGGTTGCTCAAGAAGAAAAAACAGCTTCACAACAAATTAACGAAAATATCGAAAAAAAGAAAAAACTTCAACAAACAGAAACGCTACAGATTGATAGTCCTCAAGCCGTTCCACCAGATAAAGAGATAGGATTTAGCTTAAATACTCTTACTGGAAGCAAAGAAGAGGAGCAAACACAGACTCCAGTAGGGGAAAAATATTACAGCACAGAGTTTGTATTAGTCGATATTAGACAATTAAAACAAGCTGAAGGTAAATTACAACCAAGAGATAGGAATACAAAAGAGTCTAAAGTAAACGCATTAAATAATGCCACCCCAAAAATATTCAATCCTAAACGATTAATGGATAGTCCTACAACTGGGGACGGAACACCAATTATTGCCAAAGATGGAACAATTATGTCTGGAAACGGCAGAGTTATTACCATGACAAAGGTATATCAAGATCAAGATGTTTCTTTAGGAAAGTATAAAACGGAGCTTGAGAGTTTTCTTACAAACAAAATAGCAAAAGACCTTAATGTTTCTACTACAGATGCTAGGGTAAAGGAAGATGTAGCCAAGCTTTTGAATAACTATGAGCAACCAATTCTGGTAAGACGATTAACAGATTCAAATTTAACTATTGATAATTTAAGCGAGTTTGCAGATCTGGCTAACAGACCAGCCATATCTTCAATGTCTGCTACGGAAAGTGCCGTTAGAGATGCTAATGCAATGGGTGAAGATATTGTAAACCTATTTAAAGGTGGCGATCTTACAAGTGTGGAAAATTCTGATTTTGTTAAGGCATTTATTAGTAAAGTTGTGACCGACAATGAAATGCAAGAATTTTCTTCTGATGGGCAACTAACCAATCAAGCCGTAACTCGAATGAAAAGTGCTATTTTGGCAAGTGCATTTAGAGATAATGATGCTATTCGGAAAATGATACAAAATACGGATGACAATGTTAAAACATTAACTAACGCATTAATAACTTCAGCACCAAGGTATGTTCAGTTAAAATCAAAAATATCTAAAGGAAACATAAAGCCAGAATTTGATATAACAGATAATTTAACAAATACTGCTTTGTTAATAAGTTCTTTAAGAAAAAAAGGGGTTAAACCTAATGAATACCTCAATCAAAGAGATGCTTTCGACACAGAATTAAACCCTATTGAAGAAGCCTTACTCAGAGCTTTTTATAATGACGAATTAACCAGAGCTACTTCTCAAAAATTTATGGAAACTGTGCTGGACTATTACATTGAAGAAGTAGAGAATGTAAGCCAAGAAAACCAAATGTTCGCAGTAGATGTAAAACCAGAAGAGGTAGTACAAGGAGCGAGAAGAAAAACATTAAAGGAGAGAAAAGGTGAAAAAGACGGACAAGAAAGCCTATTCGGAGATGACAAAGGAAAAGGCAATGAGCCAAGCACTCAAGAGGGCGGCAAACAAGTTCAAGCTCCAGTCAGCAAGAGAGGGAGCAATGATACTGGATCGGTCAATAAAGGGGACACAAAACCCAAACAAGAAGGTCTAAAAGGCGAGTTTCCAACACCAAATAAAAGTGGTGTATACAACTCTGAAGATGTAAAGCCAGAAAATACTTATGGAACAAAACTACCTGGAACTGGTTATGGTGAAGTAAGTATACACGCTTTAGAGGTTGCTCCAAATCAATGGGTTCCAAGATTTTCAGTACAGTTTTCTAATTCTTCTGCTTCCATTGGATTACAAGATGGAAATAGACATTCTTCAAGAAAAGAAGCACTACTTTGGTCGTTAGAGCAAATTAAACTAAATATGGCAGAAAGATCAAATGATAATGCTAATGTTAAAAAACAAAAAACAGCATTAAAGAAATGGTTTGATAAAACCGCAAAGGAAATTGGAGTAAAACAAGAAATTAGAAATAAAGAAACTGTTACAGAAAAAGGTGTGGTTACTGGTTTAGTTTCTGAAAAAGAAGTAAAAGATTTTGTTGCTAATGAATTAAGAAAAATTGTTCCAGAAAGTGAAGTATCTACTTTTCTTGACCGATTAAAATTTTCTACAAGAAGAACAGAATTTATGGAAAATTTCTATGATAGCAATAATCCCTATTCCAATAGTTTTATGGATTTTACAACTGACATATTAGATAGGACTGATTTCAAAGGGGGTAGTGTAGAAAACACAAGGAGAAGAAAAGCAAGAATAACAATACCAAGTTTTGATGTTTTTAATAGAGAAACAAACCCAAAAGAGAAAAAACTTATTGAATTAATAGAAAATACTCCAGGACTAGGACTTAAATTACATAATATAAACGAAAAACTAGATAAAATGGGTTTTGTCGAAGCTATTGACGAAGCACAAAGGACTAAGTTATTTAATAAAGAGAGAGGAGTTGAAACTGATGCCGACACCACTACCAGAAAAATCGGAAAAGTTGATACCGAGATGGATCAGGGAGGGCTTGAGTCCACCCAAGAACCCAAAAAAGGAAAAGAAGGAAGCACCAGAGGAACGAAAAAAGGAAAAATAACTGCCCAGGAGATGCAAACTCTAAGGCAATCTGTTTTTCATCAAGCCTTTACTGATGCTGGGGTAGATCCCAAAGAAGCCGTAAACTTTGAACCAAAACGGCAATTTAAGATCGTTTCTGATTTAGTTAAAGAGAAGTTTGGATTTAAGTACGTTGCGAAAGGCGAGGTATCTTATACTGCCGTTCAGTCCTTATTAGATGCTTACAGAAACCTACAATTCATGTCCCATGTTCTCGGACTTCCGAATGAGAAGATGAGCTTGGACGGAGAAATTGGACTAGCATTACCCTCTAAAGCAACCAGATATAATGCGGCATATATTTCATCCAGAGATGGGGTGGAGGGTGTAAAAGCTAAAATTCAAGATGCTGGTATACAAGAAATCCCGGTCATTGTTATGCCAGAAAGAAGCAATAGTTTTGCCCATGAATGGGGTCATGCTTTTGATTATCACTTACTAAAGAGATTTGGCACAGAATGGTCAAAGGGAATTACTGGACGAATAAGAGAGAATTTAGAGGGTAACGAAAGACCTTGGCAAGACACAGCACCTAAGAGTGTTCAAGAAACAATGGCTAATTTAATCAATGCCATGTTTTTTGATAAAGCTGATTTGGCTGCAAAAGTTATGGAATTAGAACAAAAAATAGAGCAGACAAAGAAGTGGGAAGCAAAGACTGGGAAACCCACAAAAAAGCTACCAGAACTTGAACTACAACTAAAGAGGGTGCTGGAGGGTAGTACCAGAAGTAAAATTGGAAAGAGCCAATATAGAAAAGATGCTGAGAATTTTGCTTCAGCATTTAATTCAGATCCTAATTACTGGACACGACCAACTGAGATGTTTGCCAGAGTATTTGAAGCTTATGTTGCCAATAAGGTTGCAAATGTAGAGGGAACAACAGAGTTTATTAGTAAATCTGATCCAGCTTACAAGATGACAATAGAGGAGGTCGAGGGAGCTGATGCTCGATTAGCCTTAACCTATCCGAATGACCAAGACAGAATAAATATGTTTCTGGCTATGGATCGGTTAATGGAAGCAATTAGAGCCGATTATTGGACTGGTGTTCAAGGAGCTAATAGACCAGAAGATAAGAATATGGTTGATGCTAGACTTGATTTCTATGGTCAGCTAAATGAGGGAGCAAGTAAGAGCAAATTAAAGAACATTTTATCTGACGAAAAATTAGCTTGGCGAATGAACAAAGCCGAAAAGGAACGTAGAAGCGATAGACCAAGGGAATATAACGAAGGTATTTTGACGAATACATGGCACAAAACAGAAGATTATGTATTTAAGAATATCCTTTATTCAAAGAGAGGTGTTCTATTTGCCATATCTCGAAGAAACAGAAATAACCCCGAAATTCATAAGATTGTCGAAGATATTATTTCAAGAGTAGCAACAGATCCAGGAGGAACAAGAGTAACCTTTAAAAATGGTGTTTATGAGGAAGCCGTTAGAACAAATACTCGAAGATTTGCTACTGAGTTAAAAAACATTTTAAGGAGAAACAAGCTCAATCTCCTAAGTAAACAACAAATGAAAGATCTTAGGCTGGTATTAACTGGTAATGCAGAGTCCGTTCAAAACATACCTCAAAATATTATTGATGGTGCGGCAGAACTTAGAATTAAGATCCTTAACCCAGTATATGATTATGCTCGACAAAATAACCTCCCATTAACCTATCTGGAAGATGGAAGCTATATGCCGAGGGTGTTGGATATGGCTCTTTTTGAATATAAGCAAAAAGAATTTTTATTTGGTGATGGTACTAGAGAAAAACCCTCCATGAAAAAGGGAGCATACGGACTCTATCACGAAGTTATTTATAAGAATGAAGTCGGACAACTGGATATTGGTAGCCGACAACAACAAATGGAAATGTATAGAATAATGGCTGATAACAGACCAGTCAGCCGAGAACGAGTAAGAATGGGGGGTCAGATAAACGCAAAAATGATGAATGATGCTGGGAAGTTTGCAGAGGGTAGTTTAACTGCACAAGACGTTCAAGGCGATATAAGAAGCTTTGCTAACTTAGTTCCAACAATTTATTCGAAAGAATTAGCTTTGAAAAAAGCTCAAGAAAATCCAAAAGATAACGCAAAGCAAATTGAAAAATTGGAAAAAGAAATAGCTAAATTGGATCAGCAATTAGAAGAGATCCATGAGGGTATTTATACAATGTTGCAACCAGCATTTTCTTGGGTAGCTAGTCAAGATTGGGTTAGTCGAATAAGAGAGCAACAAGGCAATGATATCGAAGCTCACTCCTCAACGAATAAATTTATGAAGCAAAGAAAGCTCCCTAAAGAAGCCGATACGTTTATGATTGATTTCTATACTGATCCTATAGAAGCTTTATCAACCTATATTCCCTCGGTAGTTCGTAAGGTCGAGCAAGAGAATAGGTTTGGATCTCGTTTAATTCCGAAAGGTCAGCCAAAGAAAAATCAAGAGGGTAAAAATATAGATTACCTGGAGCATCAGTTAAATAAAGCTCTGGAACTTGGGTTAAATCCAAATGATAAAATAATGATAAAGGATAATATTGATGTAATATTAGGTCGTTCTGCTCCGATTAGAAACCGAAAATTCAAGCAAACATCTGACTTCTTATACACAATGGGTACAATGTCGTTGCTGGGAAGAGCCGTAATGTCATCTGTTGCTGAACCTTTAACGATAGGTATTAAGACTGGAAGTTCTAAGGATGCTTTAAAGAATGTGGCTTTCTTACTAGATGAGGGATTATCTGGTCTTACCAACAAGGAAAGAACGCAGTATTTTAGGCAATTATCAAACATTCTTGGAGTAGTAGACGATCCAGAAGTTGGGGAAATGGTTTCTAATCGTCTAGGAGGAACACTTCAAGACAGTCCTACAATGACTAAATGGTTAAGCCGATACTTTGTTAATACGAAACTACAAGGTTTAACTAATGCTCAAAGACGTAGTTCTATGAGAGTTTTCCTGCAATATTTTGTTGAATTATCAAAAGAATATAAAGATACAAATACGTCTGATAAGAAAATGAAACAGATTAGGAATGTCTTTCAAGATCTAGGAATTACTGGACAAGATCTCGACCAGTTCACAAGTTTTATGCTGGAGTCCAGAGAGCAAGACCCAAATCAAGTAAGAGCTGGTTTTAAAGCACCAGCATTAGAAGATGTAATAGGTAAGTCTGGAGAGCTAAGTGATATGGGTAAATTATTATCCATAGCGATTAATAGAGCCGTTAGTGAAACAATCCAAGATCCTATGATTGTGGATCGCCCAAAGTATGCAGAACATCCATTAGGTCGATTTGTTTATGGTATTACATCTTTCACAAGAGCCTATACAAGAAACGTACTGATAGCATCAGTCAATAGAGTTAATAGAGAGTATAAAACCAATGGTGCAGTTTCAGCAACAACAATGGCATCATTACATATCATGCCACAATTTGCCTTATTATACGCTGGGCATTTTGCCGTTTCTACTGCCAGAGAAGCTATGTTTAATGGTGATGAATGGGAAAGACAACAAGAAAACGATAATTTATTTCCTTGGTTAATGGAAGTTGCTTGGACTAGAGCTGGATTCTTTGGTGCATTAGATCCGATTTATCAAGCCTTTCGATCTCTTAAATATGAAGCCGATATTAAAAACCTAATTGCTGGAGCTCAAGCTGGGTTTCTTGCCAATGCAGTTGATAGAATAATAACGATCTTTGGTCAGAAGAATTCCCCAAATACATTAACGGCTGAATATAATGCCGTTAGAGGGTTTATGGACACTATTGGATCTGGGTTAATATCCTTGATAGCGGCAACTACTCCTGGAAATATTGCTGGGACAATAGCTGGAGCTGGAGCATTTTTTGGTACATCTTCTAGTTTTAAGAAATGGATTTCTAGGAAATTTGTAGAAACAGTTTATGGAGATGAGCTTGAGATCGGTGGAAAGAAGTCGGGTAGCAGTAAGTCTAAATCGAGGTTCGGAGGTAAATCATCATCATCTGGTTCGAGGTTCGGATCGGGTAGCAGTTCTGGATCTAGTTCGAGGTTTGGAAATTAATTGAAAAACAAATAAATGTTTACATCTTTTGGATAGTAATGAGTTGCTGGTTTTTAACAAACCCTTATGCCGCCATTGACCTATCGTTTGATTTGTATTATTACTTTTTTTCAGAGGGTGAGTGAAAATAGATCCTTTTAAATAACCAAATTGCAGATTAATTGCAGACCTACAAATAAGTAATTGATTTAATTTGTTTATTTTGAGTTTATATAGTTCATCACCCACCAAAATCCTGAATGTTTGTCCGTGTTGATCGACAACCAGACAAGGGTTTTTAGGGGTTTCAGAAGTTTTGTAGATTTTTGTAGGGTGCAGAGTGATGCATTGAATGTTGCAAAATGCAATATATATTGCAGATCTGCAATTTATTTTTTTGTCGATCTACACCTAATCTACAACAGAACGAAGATAGTCTGGTGTAAGATGAATGTAATGTTTTCTTATAGTTTCTGGATCGTCAGCAACATATTCAGCAACCTTTTCAATTTGGTGTCCAGCCATAACTTTTCTGGTAATCCAAGTATGTCGTAGAACATGAGGGGATAATCCTGGAATATCTAATTTATGAGCAACAACTGATACGTTGTAATGAACGTCAGTTTTTGAGTCACAAACATATTCCGATATTCTTTCACATTTTATCATTTCAAGAAAAGACTTTAAATTTTTACTCATAGGAATTGCTGGTCGTTTTTTAATAGTTTGATTTCTTCCTCTAGGATTAAATTGGATCAAGTTAAGATCTAAGTCTACTTGATCCCATTTTAATTCTAGTATGGCAGTTTTCCTTTGTGCCGTTTCTATAGCTAACATTAAAAATCTCGAAATTTTAGAAATTCTATTTGATTGTTTTCTATAGCCACCTTGATAATTAAATTTATTAGTAGCTGGGTTTATGCAAAAATCATTTAATTTTTCTAGTTCTTCTGTTGTCAAAACTCGATCTCTTGATGGAGCTGGAGGAGGGAGGTCAATATACGGAATGATCTCTCTTTTTACTCGTCTTTCTTTTGGTTCAACTCTATCTGCCATAAAGTTAAAACAAGCTCTCAACTTTTGTAATTCATGCCTAGTAGTTGCTGGAGAACATTTACCTTTTCCAATCTCAAGAGTATGCTCTCTTATTGTTCTATATTCCCTTGAATGTTCTCTAGTAACCTCGCTTACTCTTTTTCTCCCAAAATAAGCTTTAAGGTTATTCACTACAGAGGGGTATCTATTTTCGGACAACATTTGACCTTTGATCCATTGCTCGAACCAAAGATCCAAACAATCCCCAACATAAGGGTCAGCATCAATTTCAAAATCTTTTCTATATTCTACTAACCACCCAGAGAAAATATTTTCTGCTTTTTGTAAATCTGTTGTCCCAAGGCTCTTTCTTCTTGGTGTTCCTTTGTCATTCCATAAGATGTAGTATATATCCCCATTTTCGACTTTTGCGATCCTTGGTGGTTTTTTAGGTTTAGGCATTTCCGTTTCTCCAAATATAATTTTACTGCTACGAGAGGTATTCTCACTCGATTTCCTACCTTATATGTAGGTAATGTCCCCTTGAGTCTGAGCCGTTTGACCGAATCAATCGACACTTTGAGCATAGAACTAACTTCCTTTTGCGTTAATAACTGCATAAAGTTAGTCTTTCTCGTTGAGGATTTTCATTACTGCGATAGCCTTTTCACTATCGACTTTCATATTGATGGTCAGCCACATCTTGTTGCTTTCATCATTTACTTGCTTTAGCTGGAATATCGGTTCTTCCAAAGCGGCAGAATTAGCTTCATAATTCGGATATAATTCTTCTGGCTTGACGTCAAACAATTTAGCTAATCTATCTAAATTTCCAGGAGTAGGTACTGATTTACCTCGAATATAAGTAGAAATACTATCTCTTCCCATTTCTGCTTTTTTTGCGAGATCAGACTGATTCCAACCTTTTTCATGCATTAAATTAAATAACCTTTTACCAAATTCTGATTTCCTAATCACTCTTTGAGATAGGTCAACTGTACCATCTTTGCTCTTACCAGCACGATATGTAATATTATCTCCCATTTATTTTTTCCCAGTTTTAAATTTTAAGTTTTCCTTTATATAATTTGCATAAAGTGTTGACCAACACCAAACCACAATACTGAATAAATGTCTACAGAAAAATTGTATGCACCAAAAAGGGTTGCAGAAAAAAAAGTAGCAAAAGTTTACAATTAATACTTTACCTTAATTTTTTTCTGGCTTACTGTAGGGTGATGTTTGGCAATTCTGCCAACATTTTTCGAAAGAAAAGTATATGAATATTGAGTTAGATGCCAAAAAAATGGTTCGTGATTTTGGTGGAATGACATCTACTGCGAGATTATTGACGGAAGCTGGAGTAACTATTACTAGAGATGCAGTTGATAAATGGCGAAGAGCCAAGAGAATTCCCTCCCCTCATTTGTTAAGCCTTGCTTTAATAGCCAAGGATCGAGGTCAGCGATTTGATGTTTATGATTATATCATCAGGAAAAAATAAAGGTCGAGAGATGGAAAATTCAAAAGGTAAATTTACGAAACTGAGAGGTTTATCTCACAAAGATAATAACTCATCAATAAAAAGCAGATTAAGTAGTATTCAACAAACTAATCAACCAACGGCATCCCCAGAAGAGTGTCCCGAATGTGGTGGAAGCAGTCAAGTAGACGGCAGACGATTTAATTTAAAAAAGAGATCGGTGGGTAAAACTTCACCACCTAATGTAGATCCAGCCAATAACGATAATGTTATATGCGTTAATGTTTCACGCAAAGACAGGAGAGCCGCAGAACTGCATTTAGAACTAGACGATTTAGAAGAAGATTTTAAAACAGTTGAGCCTTGGTCAATAAGAAAACAACATTTGATGCAAATATTAGCATCTTATATTACATACACACCTACAAATTCTGGCTATAAATACCGCAAAATGCAAGACGTTGCAGAGAGAGCCTTGAGAATATTTTTTATTCATAGTGATGAACGTGATGTCTATTTAAAATACAAAGAGATATATCAGTCAGAAAGTCCAGATCTTCAAGCGAAGATGAAAAAGTTTGACAAAACATTTGTAGCAGTTGGAAATGTTATAATGGGTAGGAAGAAACCTAAATGAGCCAAGTATGGGGAATAGATCCTGGAAATAACGGAGCATTAGTAATGTTCGACTCTGACGAGGGAGTTTTGAATATTCACGATATGCCGCTAATGGACGTAAAGGGGAAAAAAGTTATTTCCCCTAACCTCGTCACCGAGATCTTAAAACAACACCATTGTCCAGCATTTGTGGAAAGAGTCCATGCTATGCCAGGACAAGGTGTGACCTCCATGTTTAACTTTGGAAAAGGGTACGGAATAATCCTCGGAGTTTTGGCTGGATTAGAGATGCCGATAAACCTAATAGCACCTCTAACTTGGCAGTCTGCACTAAAAGTGTCAAAAGGAAAAGACGGATCGAGGGAAAGAGCTTGCCAGCTACTACCAAATTATTCTCAATATTATGCCAGAAAAAAAGATGATGGCAGATCGGATGCTTCTTTAATCGCTTACTATGGCATTTCTTTTGCCGATAGTGTAGGTTTATGAGATCAACAGTATACAGATAGAGCAGACAAAATGGTAAATTTAAACAGAAACGGATTCCAAGCACATAACTTAAAGCACGTTAGTGTGTCCCAAATAAACAAGTTTAGGGAAGCTCCCGACTCTTGGTTATGTCAGTATTTAGGAGGAGCAAAGTTTCCTTTTGGCTGGGCGGCAATACAAGGAGTTGCCGTTGAGTCTGGTGTCGAATGGGCATTATTCAATAATAAGCCTATCAAAGATGCTCAAAGAGTTGCCGTAGAGCAAATGAGATCACAAGCAAAATTTCAAAAGAATATTGCCGAAGAATTACAAAAGCGAGAGCCGATAGTCGAAAGAATGGTGCAGTCTGCTTTAGAGCAATTAAAACCTCTCGGAACTCCACAAAGACCACCAGAAGGATCTCGACAACATCAAATCAATATACCAGTCCGATTTGCTGATGGAGAGAATGGAACAATAAACTGCATGGGGTATCTCGATTTTTACTATCCAGAACAGAATTTAATCGTGGATCTCAAGACAACCTCAAAAGCACCTAGCAGATGGTCTTTATCTCATGGAATACAAGCTTCTGTGTATCAGAAAGCCGTACAAGTGGAAACTGGAACACAACCAACAATTAAATTTTTATACTGCTTAACTAGACAAAAAGATCCTTGGATCTGGCTGGAGATGGAAGATCCAGACTACTACTTGGCTAGTTTTAAAAAGACAATAACTCAGATGGAAAAGTTATTGCGATTGTCAGACGATAAGCAAGAACTCATAGATGCTATCCCTCACAATCCCGATAGCTTTTATTGGAATGATGCCCAAGAAATCCGTCAGAAATTTTACGGCTAGGAGGTCAATAATTGAAACTGAACCTGACCTTACCTATCGGGATAAGCACCAAACACTTTGGTACAATGTCCTCTATCAAGCCGTTATCGACTCTGGAAACCTCGAAAACACAAATCCAACGAGAAGAAAGCAAGCAAAAGAAGCTATCAAATGGATTTTCGAGAGCCGAAAAGATTTTGAAACTGTCTGTGATCTGTCGGAATTTGATCCAGATGCTTTCAGAAATCGAGCCAAGAAATACATCAAAGCTCGATACTCTGCCGAACTCCTCGGCTCGGTGTTCGCCACTCACCGAATTAAGAATTTGTGGCGAAATAATAAATCTTAGGAGATTATAATGCCTTTAAATTTAGTAAGTAGTGGTGGTGGAAATGCGTTTATCCGTTATTCAATCGAAGATGACGAGTGGTTGAAGTCCTCGCAAGAGGGAGTAATGCTTAAAATCGAAGATGATGAGCTGGCAAATCCCATGCACGTTGATATTCAGAACATAAAAATGGGCTGGTTGAAGTTGCAAGGTGGAAGAGATTGGGTCGAGTGGGAAGATAATAACCCAGCAACAACCCCCAAACCATCTGATGCTCATAAGCAAGGGTTTACCCTGATGTTTTATAGTAAGAAAGTTTTTGTTGATGAAGATGGATCTGGTGATGCTTTAAGAGAGCTTTGCACCAGCCAAGTCGGTATGCTCGAATTCGCTAAGACATTGTATAACGACCTAGAAGATCAGTTTAAAGCCAATGCTGGCAAGTCAGCAGTAATTAAGATTACTGGGACTGAAAAGGTCGCAATAGGAAAAGGAAAGAGCAAAATTCCTCAATTTGAATTTCTAAAATGGGCTGATAGTCCATTTGATAACGAACAAGCTACTGAAACTGCTCCAGTAGTGAGTGCCGCCAAAGAGGATGTTGTTGTCGCAAAAGCCTCTTCTGATGACGTTAATTTTGACGAAATCTAAGGTGGTTTCTAAGGGAGGGGGTTTTTACCTTTTCCTCCTCCCTTTTTTAAAAGGGCAGTTAAATGGAAAAAACAAAATACGAATGGGCAGAGTATTGGGCAGAAAAAGGGTTTAGCGTAATACCAGTCCACAAGGTTGACGAAAATGGAGTGTGCAGTTGTGCTAATGGAAAGGATTGTCCTTCTCCTGGAAAACACCCAGCTAAGTCAAAATGGAAACAATATCAAGAAAAGAAAGCTGATGCTGATACGCTATATATGTGGTTTGAGGGTCGGTTTAAAGACTACAATATCGGTGTCGTTACTGGGAAGATCAGCAATAATATATTTGCCGTTGATGTAGATATTGGCGAGGGAAAGTTTGGGCAAGAGAGCTTTCACGATCTCCAGATGGCTAATGATGATCTACCAGAAACATTAGAACAAATTACCGGATCTGGAGGTCGGCATTATTTCTATAAAGCAACAGACGATCAAGAAATTCATACTGGTGCAAACACTCTTGGCGAGGGAATAGACACAAGAGGAGAGGGGGGATTTGTTGTTGTAGCTCCCAGTAATCATAAATCTGGTGGCAAGTATATTGTTCATCCAGAAGATAATAATATTGAAGATAGTCCAGAGTGGCTCAAAGAATTATCACTAGCCAGCCTTTTCCGAACAAACGGAGTAAATGGTTCGGCTATGAAATCTGGAATAACCGATAAATGGGGGGATCTCATAGATGGTCGAGAGTCCTATATGGTGCAACTCATACTCGGAACGATCCGAACATGGTACACACAAAAAGGCATACTGCCGACTGTCCAAGAGCTTGTCGAAGATGCCTACCCAACTTATGAACGTAAAGCCAGATCCAGAGGGATGTCCCTTGATGAAGATGGTCGAGGATTAAAGCTATTTCAATGGAAAGCTGGTTATCAGTTAAAACGAGCAAAGAACAACGAACTTAAAATTCTTCAAGGTGTTGTTGCTGGCTCTGAGAATTCGTTGCAGAATGGTCAATCCTTCCCTAGTGCAACGGATATAGAGAGGGGGAATACTGCTACTGCTCTGCCCACTCCCCCTTTCTGCATAAAAGATTGGGGAGTTAGCCGATTTCGTGGCAAAGCTCCCGAACAAGAATGGCTAATAGAAAACATACTGCCTAGAAAAATTCCTGGACTAATTGCGGCAATCGGAGGATTGGGTAAGTCTTTTATAATGCTTGATCTTGCTATGAAAGTAGCTGGAGGAGATCAAGGGATGCACCAAGAAACGGCTTTGGGAGGGAAAGTTGTTCACAACGGAAAGGTCGTTTTTCTTGGTGCTGAAGATAGTGCAAACAGTATTCATAGAAGAATAGAGAATATCGCTGGTGCTAATCTACTGGAAAGAGCAAACGGAAATCTGTTTGTCGTTCCAATGCCTGATGCTGGTGGAGTCGTTCCGTTTATTCAAAACTCTCTAGGGCAATATAGTGTTACTGACTATTACCAGAATTTACGAGAGCAACTAATCGCCCTAGGTGATGTTGCTCTCGTAATAATAGATCCATTACAAGCCTTTGCTCATGCCGATATAAATACTGACCCTGCGGCTGGACAATTCTTTTGGTCATTGATGGCTGAATTATGTGCTGTTACTGGAGCAAGTGTTCTGGTTGCTCACCATATGAGGAAAGAGGGTACGTTCAGCATCAAGAAGTCAATACAAGCCAGAGAGTCCATTAGAGGAACTACGGCTCTCGTAGATGGTGCTAGATGGGTCTATGGACTCTGGCAAATGCCAGAAAGTGACGAGATAGTCGTTGCTCAGAAAATGGATTTCGAAGCTGGATCTGGAAATTGTGTCATGGGTGGGATCGTAAAAGTAAATGACTCAGCCGATAATTCAACTAGAGCCTTTGTCCGAAATGAAGCTGGTCTGCTCGTAGACAGAACAATGGAAATAGACCATATCCTAGTCGCTTCAGCAAAACTCGATAAATCCCAAACTTCAGCAATATTTGAGGAGATAACTAGACGTTGGGGTACTGATGAACCATTCGCTATGGCTCTCAATACTACCAGATCTCTTCAAGCATACATGATTAAGGAATATGGGATGCCGAAACGATCAGCCAGAGGTTACATACAAGCATGGTCGGATCAGAAATTTATCGAAAACGTAATCCATACGGCAAAAACAAAAACAAAAGGAATTCGTGTGGTTCGTACACCAGATCAACCAACATGGGGAAATTGAGCATGGCAGAAAACGAAATATTTAAACTCAAACGATACCGAACAACGATATATGAGCATACTTGTGTCCGTTGTGGTGACGTTATCAACCTTAGTTCTGGATCTCGAAAGGGTCACAAAACGAAAGAAGGGAATATCTGTACTTCTTGCAAAAGAAAAAAGCTGCGGAAAGAAAATCCAACAGATTATGAGGGGACACCAGTATAAAGTGCTGAAGATAGTCACATTTACCATGTATTTGATTACAGTTACGGACATAGAGAACCCAGAGTTCATGGTTCATAGGCTTGTGTTCGATAACAAAAAAGAGTGTGTGGCTCTGGCGAAAGCCATTAATCAGCTTAGAGATCCAATATCAACAAAGAAGAATTGTAGGAGTGTGCAGTCGTTTTATTACGATCTGCCTTAACAAAGGAGGGCTATTATGAAGAAAGATTATTTAGACTGGGAAGCAATGAAGCTGAAGCCGTTTAAAAAAGACCTTTTCCAGCGAAATGTAAGAGTTTTTAAAAAAAGTACAGTCGAGTTAGCTAAAAAGCTTGCCGAAAAACAACGTAAAGAACTTAAACGGAAAGATGGGTGATGCTGTTTAAAGATAAAATTGGCGGCATAAAGGAAGCTCTGACTCTCTGGGCATATCTCGAAACGAAAGATATGGACGAACGACATACACCAGAAGAAATAAAGCAAAGACGAAAATACCACCTCAAAGTCTTTAATGATTTTAATGAGATCACCAAAAACTTGTGGATCGGACAAACAGATGTAGCTCCAGAATGGCAAAATTACGTTACTTCCGTAAGCGAAAGTGAAGGGGGGGAACAGCCTAAAAGGGCGGAAGTGGAGGGGGTCAATGCCGAAAAAGGGCGAAAGTGAAATGATAACAGCCTTAAATATAGGCGAAAGTAAGCGAAAGTGGGCGGAAGTAAGGGCGAAAGTAAACCCCTTATACCCCTATACACTACTTTCGCTAGGGCGAAAAGTGTAGTGATAGGAATATAAGATTGGAAGCTCTGGCATTAATATTTTATTTGGAATCCATTAAAAACTTAGAAGCTGGTTACTATAAATGTTTCTGTATCATTAAGCAGATACCTAGATCTATGCCACAACCTCTCGATAGACCAGATAGATGGACTTGCGTGAAAAGAAATATTCTTTGTTTTAAAGGAAAGGAACTCGAAGATGATAAAGACAAGGTATTCTCAGATGAAAGTAAATAATAGCTGGGATAAAAAGAAGTGGGCAAAAGAACGCTACGAAGTAGGTCAGGCAACAGTTGACTCTCTCGAAGAATTTGCGTGGAGATTGCAACAACGCTGGGGAAAAGGAAAGCTACAACGTCTAGCATCTCCTCAATTAGCCGTTGCCTTTAAACAAGCTCAACAGAATTTCGAAAAGGCTTACCTAGAAGATGATGTGAAATACATGGTGCAAAAAGCTCAAAACCTTATCCAGGGATGGGAAGCATTAGAGAAATATGCTTACAAGAACGGACATAAGCCGAATGACGTCAAGATCTGGTATGCAATAGCTCCAATAGAATGTGATGCGTTTACCTATGCAATCGTCAAAGACTCTTCCGATATGCAATTTGTCGATAAAGAGTCAGCCGATAGAACATATACTTTGGATGAGATCGCAACAATTATTCATAAATTTGAAAAAAATAATCAGGCGGCAACTGAGGTAAAAGATTTATTCTCTGGATCGGAGATCGTAAGCGTTGGCACTGGAGAGTATGACAAGTATGGGAAAGAGATAATGAAAGGATCAAAGAACGATGACAAAAAAACATACGAAGACCGGTACGCAGAACTCGATGACGAAATCCCCTACTAGAGCTCTTATGCTAAAAGAAGTCGAACAACTCATTTGTTCGGATAGAAATTCCTCCTATGGCGAACCATTTGATAATATGGATCGAACAGCTCAAATGATGAGAGCTTATCTGGGAAATAGAAAAGGCAATTCAATAAATTCTGTCGATGTTGCTATTTTTGGAATAATTCTAAAATTAGGTAGGTTGGCTAATGATCCAAAACATTCAGATAGCCTAAAAGATGTAGCTGGTTATTCAGCCATAGCTTTTGAATGTGCATCGGAAATTCATGATAAAGAAGTGAAGGAATTTATTAAGTCGAACGACTCAAGGAATAAAAGCTAAACTTTAAAACGACCATGTTTGTCGAATTTGCCTATTCCTTTTTCTAATTTATTCCTAATTGGATTTAATGGACTACAACAACCAGATCCAAAAGCTGGGCTTAAATGAGATCCGTTCTCTGGAGATCCAGCTTGGATCTCTTCATACTTCATACAAAAATGTTCGCCAGCAGT
>TARA_R100001443_G_scaffold17872_1_pt1 | contig 17591 bp, 31 predicted proteins | sample TARA_R100001443 | Tara Oceans TARA_R100001443 (sample SAMEA2622142) | marine metagenome | biome: marine biome (ENVO:00000447); feature: deep chlorophyll maximum layer (ENVO:xxxxxxxx); material: "saline water (ENVO:00002010), including plankton (ENVO:xxxxxxxx)" | depth 50 m
GAAATGGAAATAGATGGATCAAGCAATTTAAATTCAATGGGTGGTGCTATCTCAAGTGGCTTACCTCATAGTTGTAACCTTGCTTATTATCCAGCTGCAGGAGAAGGTATTAAGGTTGCAGGTGTAGTAGTATCGGATATGACAATAACAGGCGATGTAGGTGCAAATAACGGTCTTGTAAGTATATCCGGGAATTACTTTAGTGGCTTTAGTAACTTTAAAGACGTTACGACAAGTACAGTATTAGAACAAACATTTGATGGCACTTGGGTGGCTGCACAAACTCAATATTTTAATGTGATGGATTTTGATACTAGAACCCTAGATGCTGAAGGAAACGATGATCAGCCTTTTATTATGAAATCTTTTACTTTTAATATTAGTAATGGTGTTAATAGAATAGGATTTGATACTAATGGAAACGCTGAAGCCTATGTATTTCCTGAATACGTTGTAACAGGTAGTATTGTAATTAAATATGATGATGAATTTGATTATGGTGCAGCAAATAATGTTATTCAAGATTTTCTTGATGGCAACACAATGACGTTAAATCTAATATGCGGAGATGGTAATAATGCCGCAGGAGAGATGGAAATAACAGCAGAAATACAATATACAGGTGATCCAGGGCAAGACCTTAGTGAAGCTGGTGTATTTCATACATTAGAATTTGAATGTGTTCAAAATGGTACAGATGAAGCATTTAAGTTAGAGACATTTGAAAATAGTGCGATAACAACTTGGTAAAATAATAGGGAGGTTTATTATGGTAGTTGAAACAAAACATGGCGAGTTTGAGGTGAATAATATCACTAGAAAACAAAGACGTGATCATTATAAAAAAGTAAAAACAGTATTTGCGAATCAAGTTCCTGAAGAGTTACATGACTTAGCAGATGAATTTACTTTATTAGCTTTTGGCGATGAAAAAAAAGCAGAAAAAAAGCTAAAAGGATTATCCGCTTTAGAAGAAGATGAAGTTTTAACTGCAATAATAATTGCGTATATGGGTTTAGAAACGGGAAACTCTACTGGCGATTGAGATGTGCAGTCTGGTTTACTCAATTAGGGTTTCCAGATAATAAGTATAATTATCCTTACACCTCTCGGTCGCCTGTTACCAATAAAAGAATTTTTTTTGAAAATGAAAAACAAGTAGAGGATGAAATAGAAAAAGTATTAAATCAAAAAGGTATTTCTAAATTTGGTATAGGTCAAACTTTATACTATGAAATGCCTTTTTTTTGTAACCCTATTGACCATATAAAAAAATGGGTTTGGGATATTTTAGAAGATTACAAGCTTGTAACGACTTATAATATTCCTATCGCAAAAGATTTAGATTCTATTTCTGCTTTTCAAGTTGATTGTTTTGGTATAATAGAACAAGAAATAAATAATGTAAAGAAGCATAAATCAGATGGCTAAAAATTTAATACTAAAAGTAAGTGAAAAAGGTGCTAAGAAAACTGCAGGTGCTTTAAAAAAAGTAGGAAGTGCAGTTGCAGACATAGGTAAAAAAGCAAGTCTTGCAGGATTAGGTGCTGGTGTTTTATCTACAAAACTAGCAGGAGATTTTCAAAAAAACTTATTGGAGGTTGGAACATTAATAAAAGGTTTCAATGAAAACCAATTAAAAACAATGTCAAGGGAATTAAGGTCTGTATCTATTAATTCAGGATTAGCCCTTAGTTCTATAAGCAAAGCAAAATACGATATTGTTTCTGCAGGGTTTAGCAATGCAGCTGATTCTGCAAAGATACTAGAAGCCAGTTCTAAATTAGCTGTTGGTGGTGTAACAGGAGCAGCTGAAGCTGCAGATATTCTTACAACAGCTTTAAACGCAATGGGAAAGACAGCTGACGATGTTGATGCGGTTAGTGATTCATTATTTACTACAGTTAGGTTAGGTAAAACAACTATGGCTGAACTTGCATCAAGTTTAGGTCAAGTGTTGCCTTTTGCTCGTTCTGCAAATCTTAGTTTAGATGGCGTAAATGCAGCTATGGCTACAATAACTGCAAGTGGTATTAGTACAGCTCAAGCAACTACATCTTTGAGGGCTGCACTTGTTTCTTTAACATCTCCAGCCGATAGCTCAAGAAAAGCAATGGAAGAAGCTGGAATTGAAGTAAAAAGATTTGATGATGGCACATTAGATTTAGTTGGTACAGTAAAACAATTTCAAGGTTTAGATCCGCAAACATTTAAAAAGATTATTCCAAGGGTTGAAGCAGTTTTAGGTATTCAAACAATGGCAAATAATTTTCAATCGCTTACAAAAAACGTAAAGATATTTGCAACTGAATCGGCAGGAGCTACCGAAAAAGCTTTCGATAAGATGGCTAGTGGGTTTAATCAACAAATGAGTATGCTTAAAAATTCTATTCAAGCAGTAATGATTGAAATTGGTAATCTTTTAATTTCGATAATACAGCCAAAAATAGAAGAAGTAAATGAAGAATTTAAAACTCTTGGAAAAATAGGATTTGACAATTTAGGGAAAGCAATAAAAGATGAATTAGGACCGATCTTAATAAATTTAAAAAGAGTATTTTCTTTAATTTTAGGAGATATAGAGTCAAGGCTGTTGCTTACAAAATTAACTATTAAAGATGCACTTGACCCTTTTAATAGCGTTGATCCTAAAATGTATAAAATGTTGAAAGAGGGTATTGTAGAACAGTCAAGAGATACTTCTGTATTGGTTAAAGATATTTTTAAAAATATGTATGACGATATAATATTTAGAGCAGAAACAAATCAAAAAGAACAAGAATTATTTGATGAAGCATTTGCAAATTCTAAAAATAAAGCACTATTAGCTGAATTAGATGCTTTACAGAATCAATTAGAAGTAAAACGGGAACTTGCTGAAAGTGAAATTGAATTAGAAGAGACCAAAGCTCAAACAATAAGCGAAATAAAAAATCAATTATCCGAAAAAGAAAAAGCAAGAATTATAGCTGAGATGGAAGATAAAAATATATTTTATCAAGCTACACTTGCAGCTCACGATCAATTTGTAAATACTTTAACGGATGCAGAAATGCATGGAGCAGAAAGAAGAGAATTAATACAAAAAGCTGTAGTTGATAGCTCTATAAGATTTTTAGCCGTACATACAAAAAGATTTATAAAAAATAAATTTGAGGAATTAGCAATACAAAAATCAATATCAAATATGATGTTAATATCTCAAAAATCTGCAGCAATAAAAAGTTTTTTAGTTGATAAAGGAGCTGCCCTAGGAAGTATAATAGTTAATATGGCAAAAGCAACAGCAAGTGCTATTGCTGGACTAGGTCCGATGGCTTTAATTGGAGCACCTGCAGTCTTAGCTGCAATGGCTGCAATGGGTTCTGCATTGCTAAGTAAGATTGAATCTGGTCAGGGGGCATTAGGCTTTGCTGATGGTGGTATAGTTCCAGGAATTAACACAGGACAAGGAGATACTGTACCAGCAATGTTAACTCCAGGCGAAATAGTATTGAATCAAGCACAGCAAGAAAATCTTACAGGAAATATGGGAGCTATTAATATTAATATAACTGGAAACGTAATAGGAACCGAAGAATTTGTGCGAGATACTTTATTGCCAGAAATAAATAACGCTGTAAGAAATAATTTAGCATAATGCCTTTAACTATACCTGATTCATTTAATAATAAAAGCGTAAAACAGAACTGGTTAGTACAGTTGCATCATAGTGGTAGTAGTTTTTTAGGTTTATCGTTTTACAGTACAACTGTTTCAAGTGAACAATATTATCCTCTTATTAAAAATAAACCCAGTATAAGAGAGTCTATTGATTTAAAAAGCTCTAAAAGTAAAACGGGAAATGTTTCAATAACTTGTTTAAATGGTAAAATTTCAAATTTAAATGAAGTTGAAACTTTATCGGAGCATATTTACGGAACAAGTACAAAATACATGAATAGGTCGGTTAAAATTTACATACAACCTAATGATGAAACGAATTTAAGTGATTGCCTTCTAATATATTCAGGTAAATTAATTAATATTTCTCACGATATAGAAACAGTAAAATTTTCTATTTCGGCACAAAAACCGTGGGATGGAATTGAAATTCCTCAAACAAAAACAAGTAAAAATTTATATTATCCTATTGCTTATGGAGACTATAGACCAAATGCAAGTACATCAAATGCTGATTCTGTAGCTATAAGTACAAGCACTTCATCTTCAACAGATGAATTTAGAGTAAGGAAAACTTTGTACCCTATTCCTATTAATGAAGTAATCGGAGAAACTGTATATGCCTTAACAGGCGAGTGGACTCAAACTGCAAAAGCATGGCCACATTATTATGAAAAATCATTAGATAAATTTATACCATTAGCAAATCATGAAAGTACAGCATCAACTATAGATACTGCAAATGAAACTTATAATGATGGATATGCAATCAGATTTCATAAAAATTTATTAAAATCAACTTTATTTAAACCTCTAGCAAGAGTTTCAAGTGATACAGGATGGGCTTCAAACAATAATGCTTTTAATAGTGAAACAGTAGATACAAGTTCAGCAACAATATTCTCTTTAACAAATCAAACTTTTACAGATAACGGAACTGCAGATATAAAGTTTTCAATGCCTCAATTAACTGGAAAGCCTACCTCCTTACAAGTTTTTCTTATTGTTTCAGGAGATGCAACTCATACTAAAAATGTAGGCTCTTACGGAGAGCATAGATTAGAAATAATAAATTACACCTTTGAAAATGAAGATATTTCGGCATATTTTAGATTCACAAGTGATCAGGTAGAATTGGAAACAGTAACTTCATTAGGTGGTAATGTTGATATTGGAAGTGCAGCCTTAATTGGTTCAAATAGCTCTGTAGATAATAACTGGGTTGCTAGTGGAAGTGGTTGGGGTGAAGATTTGGTTATAAGAATAAAGGAAGAAGAAATTAGTTCAGGGATAGCACAATCTGTTTGGTCGCTTACTTTGAATTTATTTGATATTATTATTCAAGCAACAACAAAATTAGACTATACAGAGTCAACAGCTTCTGGAAAATCAGTAGCAAGTGACACTCTTGATAAAATTGAATATGTATATTCAGGTGGTGATGGACTTACTGATAATGGTTGGATAGATGGAAGTACAGTTTTGACGGAAATACATGAAGTACATAGGGATTTGCTACACAGGTTTACTTCTTATACAAATTCAAATACTCCTACAAATTGGGGAAGTGGTACAAATATTAATAGTATTAAAGATTGGAAATGTCGCTATTGGCTAAATAAACCAGTTTTATTAATTAAAGTTTTAGAGGAATTACAGGAAAATGGACAATTTATTTTCAGATTTGATGCTCAAAATAAAGGTGTATATATATTTATTCCAGACTCTATAAGTACGGATCATACATTAAATACAGACGATCTTGAAAACATAAGTATATCTTTAACATCAATGAGTGATATTGTTACAAGTATGGATATTGAATATCAAAAACATCCTGCAATTAATGGCTATATGGAAAAGGTTACAGCTAGTAACTCAACAAGTATTTCCGATCTAGCTATAGGAACTAATGAGAACAAAAAAACGGCAAGACTAAACGCCCTTGTATCTGCTCCAGCAAGTTCGCCTTCTAGCAATCCAAATGATGATTATTATACTTATAAAGACAATTTGTTTGGTAGGCAAAAAATTGAAATAAGTGCTTCAATAATCAACCACGCTTTTTATGGTATTGATGTTGGTGATTTCGTTGCTTTTAATACAATGCCTGTAAATCCTTTTGGTGAAAATTGGTCAGGTAAAAATTTTATAGTTGTTAGTGTCCAAAGAACACTCGGAAAACTTAATTGCAAATTTAGAGAGGTTTAAATGGCAAAGACTTTTTATTATGATAGCGTTGGTTTGTTAGAATCAACAGTAAATGATGGAACAGTTGCAGATTCTGATAGCGATAGTAAATTAGAATTTACAGATGCTTCTAATATAACAAATGAAGAAGTTATAATTGATCAAAGTATTGCCGTTGCTGTTTCTGGTTGGGCGCAGAATGAAGCGATTCAAATTGATTTAGGTTCATCAAAAGCTGTTGATTTTATAGGTTTTTATTTTAATGTAGCTGAAACTGATAATTTAGTTCTTGAAGTTGATTCTTCAGCAACAGGTGAATCAGGTGCAAGAGTTGCCACAATTACAGATAATTTTTCTGCTGACGCTTGGAGCTTTAACGAATTTACAGAAGATACTGAAAGATATTGGAGAATTGCAGCCGTTTCAGTAGGTGGATTAGTAGGCTTAACAGAAGTTATCTTAGGAAAAAAATTACAATTTGAAATAAATCCAGATATGGGAATACAAGAATCAAATGAATTTGGAACAGATATAAATAAGAGCGTAGGAGGTGTCGAATACGCTGTTTTACGTCACAACCCTATAGTTACTATATCTTTAAACTTTTCATCTATTTCAAGTACATTTAAAGACAATTTAGAATCTATGCAAAACGATATCCAAAATTATAAAAAATTTGTATATAGTGAAGATGGAACAACTGGTCCTTTTCATTATGTTAGATTAGAAAAACCTATAGATTTTAAAGAAGTATCAGTAAACAGATTTTCTTGTGCAATTAATTTAGTAAAACAACTTTCGTGATTTTATTTTACAATAATTAGTATTAAATTTCTCCCGATAGGCAGGAGTGCTCAGGGTGTTTGCTCCAATAATCATCCTTATTCACAACTATAAAAAACGCTCCTGCCTTCCCCCTCTTTTTTAAAGCTTACTCTTTAGTAACCCTTAAAAAAAAATAAATAAACTCTTTACATTACCATTTTTTAATAGTAATATACATTGTGAATTAAATCTAACTAATTGGAGTTTTAAATGAATATATTAAATATAGTAAATAAGTTTTGTGCTCATAACAATTTTCTTCCTACTCAGTTATTTGGTACAAAAGAAAAAGTAATTGTTAAATATAATAGAGATCAAAAAGGTGAGTTTATATCTTTTATAAAAAAGCTCTCAAACTTAAACAATTCAGGCGTTATTAACACCACTGTAAGCCTTAAAGATAATTTTGTAACGATTACAGCTGGAGTAAGATAATGTTTATACAAAAATCAAAAATAAAAAAGCTGATAAGAGACAATGGCTTTAGAATCAGTCCTGAATCTTTTGATGGAATAAATAGATCTGTAGAAAACTTAATAAAACAGATGCTTAATAAGGTAGATCAAGATGGTATGAAAACGCTTATGTCAAAGCATACTGGAGTTACAAGCCCTACACAATCTAATAAATCATCTTGTAAAAAATGTTGCAATCTTAAACCAGAATTTTTAAAATTTGCAAAAAGTACTCAAGATTATTGTCACGAACAAGCTGTAATATTAAGTAGGAGGGTATAATGTTATTTACAAATATAAAAAAAGCTAAAAAAGAATTTGTATGGACAGATGAACTTGCTTTGGAATTTGCAAAAACGACTACACTTGGACCATACGGAGATTATAGAGGATGTAAAACAGCTTCATCTAAGTTAAGAATGTTTAAAAAAATTAAAACCGATCAGTCAATATACCACTGTAGATACTGTCAATGTAGATATATTCACGATGAAGATTGTGTAATGATAGGAACAGAAAAGGCTTAAAGATGAAAAAAGAAACTAGAACTTGTAAAGGTTGTAATATTAGTATGCCATTAGATTGTTTCGCTAATACGGGAATGTTTGATAAAAATGGAAAGCCTTATAAAAGATATTATTGTGCAAAAAACGGATGCTATTGGGCGCATAAAAAGAAAACTCCAAGTGGTAGAATTGCAAAAGCTAAAGCAATCAGAGAATATAAAAGAAGTTTAAAATGTTGTGATTGTGGATATTCAAAAGAAACTAGAAAAAAGTTTTCAACCTGGGGGTTGCAATTTCATCATCACGATGCTAATAAAGAGGCTAATGTAGGCGATATGCTAAGTCAAGGCTTTTCGTTAAAAAAGATATTCGCTGAAATAAAAAAATGTATTGTACTTTGCGCACTTTGTCATATTGAATTACACGCACACAAAAACCACTAGAATAAAATGAGAACTTGTATAAACTGCGATAATAAAGTAGAAGAAAAAGAATATAGTGATAGGTATAAAACCTGTATTCGATGTCTTAAAAAAGAAAGATTTGTAATGGAAATAGAATATGACAATGAAGGTTTAGGTTATAATGTGCTAACAGATGATAATTTACACGATCTATGTAAACGCTTTAAATTAGCTAAATTAACTGGCTTTGACACCTATATAGGTTCTTTTACTAATTTAAGAATAAAGAGCGTTGAGGATGTGATTACACGCGAAATAATAAACCCTGGAATAATAGAAGATATTATGGAGGAACTATAATGCCAGTACCATTTATAAAAAAACATTCTGAAGATCAATATTTAAAACTAGAAAATAATTATTTAAATCTATTTAATTTGTTATCATCCTTATGTTGTATTACCGAAGGTGAAGATTTAAACTCCAATTCACAACGGTTAATTCATTTCAATGCTTTGTGTAAAAGAATAAACGAAGGCGTTGAAAGATTTAGCAACTTCACAAATAAAGTTCAATCGGACAAAATTATACAGGACTCCGCATCTCTTGTAAAGTCTGTTGATCTTGATTCGGTAATACTCATTTGGATGAATCAAGAAGAAAGAGAGCTAATTATAGAATCACTAGAAAATTATGCTCTTATGTTAAATGAATATAAAATATCAGATAAATTAAACAATCTAGCAAAACAGATAAAGGAGTTGAAAAATGGAAAGTCAAAATAAACAAATAAAAGAATATCTAAATCACGGGAATAAGATTACAAGTTTAGATGCTTTTCAAATGTTTGGGTGTATGAGACTTGCATCAAGAATAAACGATCTTAAAAACGAGGGTATGAGAATAGGTAGCAAAACAATAATGGCACCTAACGGAAAAAGATATAGCGAATACTATGCACTATCACCTGAAGGTAATAAAAGTCAAATGAGTTTAATATGAGATATTATTGGGAAGCATTATTCAGTGTAGAGTATTTTCCATATTGGGAATTTACTATGCTAATGATATTATTGCTGAATCTAAGTATGCTGTATAGACTACACAGAACCGAAAAAAATACAGATATTATTATAGAGAATATTAATAGTATTTTAGATGATTTTCATATTTTAAATAAAAATTTAAACGATGCCTTAGATTTTATTGAGGAGGATAAATGATAGTATTTAATATTGCTGAATGGATAGCAAATATATTTATTCTTGGAATAGCTGGTTTAATATGGGCAATAACTATATTTTTATTTATGTTAATTTTTTATGCAGTTAATAAAATAATAAAAGGGGTTTTTAATGAACGAAATAATTGAAACAATAATAAAATGGATTGACGAGGTGCTACCAGTATTTTTACTGCCTTGGGGAGTTATTTTATTTATTAGAATTTTTTATCAAATCATAACACACTAGGAGGAATAAATGGCTTTTTTATTTTTAAGGAAAGCACATCACACTAATAAACCATTAAACTTTCAACTTATGGCAGAGCCTATTGATATAACGGTTGAGAGAAATGAAATGTATGATAAGCTAGAGTATAAAATTCCAGCAAAAAACGCAGGACAACCTTATAAAACTGCTCCGTCAAAAGATGGGAAGCAATATACAATTAATTCAGGACAGGAATTTGAATTGATTGCTTCAGAAGCACTATATAAGCATCTAAGTATATATGATAAAAATTCATTAATTACTGTTGCTATGGTACCGAATGATAAGGGCGGTATTTCTTGGGATGTAGAACCAATGCAAAAAAAGGAATTAGTTCAAGTAAATAAACCTAATCACGATCTAGCTATTAAATGGGGAATGGCTTTTAATAACGCTACAAGATTAGTATCAAATATAAGCACTAACGAAACCGTAAAAGATAAAGTAGAATTGATTGAAAAGATAATGCCTGATATGTTTAAAATTGCTTGTAGTATGCCAGAAGAACCAAAAAAAGAAGAACCAAAAAAAGAGGAGTCTGAAGATGACCTCCCGTTCTAAGGCGTTAAAACAAAATACTTTAGGTAGTATTATAAGATTTTATAGGAATCTTATTAAAAATGGACAAGTCAAATCTAATGGGTCTGCTTACAACAGAATGAAAGAGCTAGAAATGAAATATGTTAAGGAACAAAAGTGACTAAACAACAGAAAACTACACTAAATAAATTGGTTAGGGAGTATGTTATTTTGAGGGATAAGATGTGCTTGAGGTGCGGTAAGGCAAATAGTCTCCACGCTTCACACATCTACCCTAAAGGTAAGTATAGGAAAATGCAGTTTGATGTTGATAATGTTAAAGCTCTTTGTTTGGGTTGCCATTTATATTGGTGGCATAAAAGCCCTATAGAGGCAAAAGAGTGGGCTGAAAAAACTTTAGGAAAAAGGAGGTTAAATAAATTAAAAAAACAAGCTAATACAATTAATAAAAATAAATTAGATTTTAAACAGTTAAAAAGTGAATTAGAAACAAAAATAGGAGAATTACAATGAACGATATTGATTATACATTAAATCAGATACTTAAAATAAAAGAAGAAATTATTGAAATTATAAAAACGCAAAATCAAATAATGAAATGCGTTATACAGTGTCAAGAACAAATAAAAAAATTGGAGCAAAAAAATGGCTAAGAGGTTTATAGATACTAAAATGTGGGATAAGGCTTGGTTTAGAAAGCTTACTCCTAAAAATAAATTAATATGGTTGTATTTATTAACTAGATGCGATCACGCTGGAATATGGGATGCCGACTGGGATTTAGCTGAATTTATGATAGGTGAATGGGTTGATTATGATTCGCTTCCAGAAGAAATAAAGAAAAAAATGCATTACATTAAAGGGGAGGATCAATATTTTATACCTTCTTTTATAGATTTTCAATATGGAACATTAAAAGAAAATTCTAAACCTCATTTAAGTGTAATTAAAAGATTAACTGAAAAGGGTTTATTAACAGTATCTAATACTCTTAAAGATAAAGATAAGGATAAGGATAAAGATAAAAAAAAGAGCGCATTAAGTTTTAAGCTAAAACCTAAAAAATACAGAGAACAAGTGTTTAGGAAAGAAACTTTAGAGATAGGGAAAGATATTAAAAATATTAATAAAAAACAGATTGATAATTTTATTATGTATTGGACAGAATCAAATGCTAATGGTAAAAAGATGAAATATGAAATGCAAAAAACATTTGATATTGGAAGAAGGTTAATAAAATGGCGAGATAACAATATAGAATGGGATAAAACTGGAAAAAAATCAATTTCAAATTATGAATCTAAATTTAAACCTTTAAAGTCTGGAAATGGATATAATGCTTTTTGTAGCAAATGTGGAAAAAGGGAAATGCCTAGCAAGTGGCAATTAAAAGATGGTTCAAGCTGTTGTAGAGTGGAATATGTCGCAGAAAAACCCTGAACATATAATAGATTATATATTACATAGAACGGAAAGAAAGCCAATTAATGAATATTGGAAAAAACACGCTAAACAAAAGAAAAATACATTTGAAAAAAATATATATTACTGTGTAAATTGTCGTGATGTCTGGAGTAAGCTCCCTGAATGGGTAGATCAACGGTCTTGGAGACCTTACCCTAAAGGAGCTATTCCGACTTATGGAAAAATAAAAAAAATATGTCCACGTTGCACTAAAATTATTAAAAATGATAAAAAAAATTATTAAAAACGATAAAAAATAAGCAAATTGCTTAAAAAATACGTAAATATACGTAAAAAGGAGGGGAAATGAGTAAAAAAGAGCAGAAAAATCAACATTCATTATTTGGAGACTTAGATGAATTTGATTGGTGGAAAAAAGAATGGAAAGATATGCCTGAATTTAAGTCTAAAGATTTAAAGCCAGAACATACTGTTTTGGTCCATTTTAGGAACGCAAATGATTTGAAAAAGTTTTCTGAAATAACAGAACAGCCTGTATACAGTACAACAAAATCTATATGGTTTCCTAAATTAACAATAGCAAGATATATGAACAAAAGGTATATTGATGAAGAAGAATAAGCACACAATATACATTCCTTCAAAAGGCAGAGCTGATAATTGTATTACAGCAAATGAATTAATTAAAGATAATTTAAATTTTAAAATAGTTATAGAGCCAAATGATTTATATAATTATAGTAAAATTTTTAACTTATCAAATTTAATAGTTCTTGATAAAAACAATATGGGGATTGCTTATTCAAGACAATTTATTAAAGAATATTCTATTTATAATAAAGAAAAATATCACTGGCAAATGGATGATGATTTAATTTTTTATAAAAGAATAAACAATAAAAATAAAAAATATTCTGTTAAAGAAAATATCATAGAGATAGAAAAATATATAAAAAAATATAAAAATATTGGTATTGCTGGAATGAGGAATATGGTTTTTGCATTTAGTATAAAAAATAAAATATCTATAAATAGCCAGTGTGTATCATCTTTTTTAATAAATAATAAAACAAAAGCAAAATTTAGACCAGATATAATTGAAGATACAGATTATAATATGCAAGTCTTAACGGAAAAATATTGTACATTAATATTTAATAGATTGTTATTTAGTAATCCGCCTGTATCTAAAAATTTTGGAGGAAATACAGAAAATCACTATAATAAGATAGAATTTTTACAAAAAAATCTTATGAAAATGTGGCCTAAATGTTTTGATATTAAATATAATAAAAAAGACAATTTAACTAAAATAAAACCGAGCAAAATTTGGAGGACTTTTTCACAAAAACCCTTAAAATATAATGAAAAATCTAAAATACTAGAGCTAGGCTTATGAATCCAAAATATCCAGTATATATAATATCAAAAGGTAGGTGGGAAAAAAGAAAAACAAGCAGACAATTAGAACTTTTAAAAATTCCATACCACATAGTAATAGAACCACAGGAATATGAGCAATATGCAGCCGTAATAGATTCTAAAAAAATACTTGTATTGCCATTTAGTAATTTAGGGCGTGGATCAATACCTGCAAGAAACTGGGTATGGCGACACTCTATAAGCACAGGAGCAAAAAGACACTGGATTCTAGATGACAACTTGTATATGTTTTATCGACACAATAATAATTTATCTGTTCCTGTAACTTCTGGAACAATTTTTAAATGCGCAGAGGACTTTGTTGATAGATATGAAAACGTAGCAATTTCGGGATTTGAGTATTTTATGTTTATGCCAAGAAAGACGAAAAAAGCACCTTTCAGACTAAATACTAGAGTCTATAGCTGTATATTAATACAAAACGATATTCCATATAGATGGCGTGGTAGATATAATGAAGATACTGATTTATCATTAAGAGCCTTAAAAGATGGTTGGTGCACTATATTATTTCAAGCATTTTTATGCGATAAAACAACAACTATGACAGATACTGGAGGAAATACAGAGGATTTATATGAAATTGATAAAGGCAGATTGAAAATGGCAAAGTCTTTAGTGAAACAACATCCAGATGTGGCTAGAGTAACGTGGAAATGGGACAGATGGCAACACCACGTGGATTATAGACCTTTTAAGCAAAATAAATTAAAGATGAAAAACGATTTAATTATAAAAGACAGAGTTAATAATTATGGAATGAAACTTGTGCAAGTAGATGAATAATATATACCACATAAAAATAAAAAATAAAGATAAAGAATGGACCGAAAACTATACCAACTTTAAAAAAGCTAAAAAAAGATATAGGTATCTTGTAAAACAAAAACATAAATTTGTATTTATGCAGGTAATAAATAAAGATAATAATTTTAATAATTTCTTTTCAGATTGGAGTAAAAATAATAAGTCTTAGATAAATGTTAATAAAGTGTTAGAAAACTCTTTACTTTCTCGTGGTTTTGTGCTAATATACATCGTGAGTTAAATAAAAATAAGGAGTTTTAAATGTATCAATTCAATAATAACAAAGGTTTCGGAATCGAAATAGAGTTTATAAGACCTAATCATGTGTCTCAGCAAGAAATTGCTAACAAAGTAGATGATGCTCTTGTTCAAGTTAATGGAGGATGTAACTTAGAAGCATATAATCATATAACTAGACCACAATGGAAACTTGTAACTGATAGCTCAGTACATAGCCAGGCTGGATATAGAGGTGACAATGAACTTGTAAGTCCTATATTGAGAGGTTATAATGGTAAAAAACAATTACAGATTGTTTTAGATACTCTTAAGGCTCTTGGTTGTAAAGTAAATACTAGTTGCGGAATACACGTTCATCACGATGTAACAGATACAATGGTAGATACAAAAGAAAACGTCACCAAGTTTCTTAATAACCTTATCAAATTTGTCTGTAAATTTGAGCATCTTATTTATAGAATAGTATCACCTTCAAGATTGACAGGTATTTATTGCAATCCAGCTAGATCAGTATTTGGTAAGATGAGAAACGCTGGACTTAATAATACAGGATTAAAGCTAATTACTAAAAGAATATTCAAAGATTTAAAAGAAAGTGTAGATTATAAATATAGGAATTACGGCTCTATGGTAAGTGGTCGCACTATGAGATTTGCAGGAAGTTCACAAACTACAAGATATTGTGGATTAAATCTTAGAAATATTTGGACAAGAGGTTCTGTAGAATTTCGTTATATGCAAGGCTCTTTAAACTTTAACAAAATATGGAGCTGGGTAGTTCTTACACAAGCGATTATAAATGTTACAGAAACAACTAAATCAGTAGCTTTTAAAAGCGTAAAAAACGATTTGACTGGTATGTTTTATTTCAGAAAAGCACTTGGATTTATCGGTAATGCAAATCGTTGTGAAGATACTAAAAAAGCTAATTCAGTAACTCTTAAAAGATATAAAGAACTTTCTAAGCCTGAATTAGAAAATTCAAGAAGAAATTCAAGATATTATCAATTAACTATGGCTGGTGTTTAATCCAGCCCTTTAAAAAGGAGCAAAAATATGTGTGGACTAGCAGGGGTAATTTTAAAAAATAAAAAAAGATCAGAAGATGATTTAAATAAGATAGCAAATGGATTTCAAGAAATGTTATTAGAAGCAGACACAAGAGGTGGACACGCTACTGGATTTGCAATTATTGACAATAACGGAGATTATTTAATACAAAAAACAAATAAAGATGCTTTTGATTTCTTAGGTACAGAAGATACAATAACGGCATTAGATTTAATTTCATCAAACGCTATTTGTATTATGGGTCATACTAGATATGCAACTCTTGGATCACCTGCAGTTAATAAAAATAATCATCCAATAAGGACTGGAAATACTATAGGAACTCATAACGGATCTATTCACAATCATAAAGAGTTATTTAAAAAATATGATATGAAGAGATTTGCTCAAGTAGATTCGGAAGCAATATTTAGACTGTATGAAACTTCAAATTCATTAAAAGAATTTACAGAAAATAGACTACCAAATGTTAGAGGGCGTGTTTCAATAGTTTGGGCAGACTTAGAATATTCAGAATATATTTATATGGTTAAAGGAAACAATCCCCTGGAATTAGCTTATATAGAAGATTTAGATATCTATGTATATGGAAGCACTACTGATATAATAAAAGCTGGAAAATGGAGCAAAATACAGCGTTTAAATGTCAATCCATATACTATGCTTAGAATTAACACTAATAGTTTTAGAATTAGAACTAAAAAAATTACAATTAAAAAACCAATTCCAAAAGTTTTTGGAAATTATAAATATGATAATAAGATAGGCGCATATAAAACAATAGATGATTCAGTAGGTTCTAAATATAAAAATACAGTATCTAATTTTATACCTAGATTTTCATACAAAGAGCAACAAGATTTATTTAAAAAATACAAGTGCAACGATGGAAGCACAATAAAAAAGGTAGGTAAATAATGCATTTATTCGTTTATGGATCACTTAAAAATGGAGGTGGCAATCATTCATATTATTTAGGGGATTCAAAGTTTATACAACATTATAAATTGGAAGGTCACGCTCTAGTAGATTTAGGGCACGGCTTTCCGTATATAATACAAGATAAAAAATCTTTTGTATATGGAGAGGTTTATGAAGTAGATAAAGAAACAATAGAAAAAATTGACTTACTTGAAGGCGTTCCATATTTATATAGGAGAGTGTTGACTAATTACGAATTGAATGGAACAATGGAAATTGCAGGACTATATTATTATTTATCTTTACTAGAAGATATGCCTGATAAAAAAATTAAAAATGGTTACTGGAGCGTAGATAATAAAAAAATATTTAATGTATATGTAGAGAATAGATTATATCAAGACACCGCAGACAAGATAGTATTTCATATGAGATTCTTTGATGGCGATAGAACACCCACTAATCGTAGTTATATGGAATTAGTAAAGAAACGTAGCCATTTAGAATTAAACATCGAAAATGAAGAGATTTTTATTTTAGACTGTATTCACTATGGTATAATTACAGAAAACTCTTTAAATTTATAGGTGAATAAAAAAGGGGAAAGCTAATGAATATATTTGTATTAAATACACACCCACAAACTGCAGCAAGAATGCAACATGATAAGCATGTAGTAAAAATGGTACTAGAATCAACTCAAATGCTTTGTAGTGCGTTTGATTCAAAACATAATCCACCATATAAAAAAGCATATATAAATCACCCTTGTACTGTTTGGGCGAGAACAAGCAAAGAAAATTACGAATGGCTTTTATTACACGGATTAGCTTTAGCATTAGAATATACTTATAGGTATAATAAACAACACGCTTCAGAAAAAGTTATAAATTGGTGTTTTGCTAATTACAAATCATTAATTAATTTTCCAAAACAAGGTCTTACAAATAGACCTCTTGCAATGCCAATGGAGTACAAAACAAAAGACACTGTAGAGTCTTATATCAAATATTATATAGGCGAGAAACTTAATAATGCTAAATGGACCAATAGAAAAAAGCCAGAAATCTTTTCAAATATACAAGACAACTATCTATTTTATAATAACTAATTTTATTTCTAACTTCTAAAGTATAAAATTATAGGAGTTTATTATGCCAATGGGTAAAGGAACGTATGGTTCAAAAAAAGGCAGACCAAAAAAGAAAAAGAAAAAGATGATGAAACGTGGCAGGAAAAAATAAAGATGGAATAACCCTTACTACCGAACTAGTAGGGATAAAAAATCTTAAAACAACAGGCAATTATAGGCTTGAGTTTGACGTTTATGAAATAGACACGCATAAGGTAAAAGAGCTTATAGATAAATTAAACAAAGCTTTTGTTATGGCATTGGTAGAGTATGACTGACAAACAAACGCAAAACAAACGCAACGATCACAAACCTAATGGAGATTTTGCTAAAGGAAACAAATTGGGTAATAGATGGAAAAAAGGTGAATCTGGAAATCCTAAAGGAAGAAAGAACGCTTACACCGATCTAATTAAAGACTTTAGCTTCACTAAAACAGGCGATAAGGAAAGAAGAGAGGTTGTAGTGTCTAAACT
>TARA_R100001443_G_scaffold117451_1_pt1 | contig 17517 bp, 29 predicted proteins | sample TARA_R100001443 | Tara Oceans TARA_R100001443 (sample SAMEA2622142) | marine metagenome | biome: marine biome (ENVO:00000447); feature: deep chlorophyll maximum layer (ENVO:xxxxxxxx); material: "saline water (ENVO:00002010), including plankton (ENVO:xxxxxxxx)" | depth 50 m
ACTCCGCATGATGAATCTGTTTCTAGACCTCTGAATAATGCATAATTGTTCACTATTGAACCCGAACGGCTCGCGGTTTCGCCCTCTAAAGGCAACCCAAAATAGTTTTTTTCAACCTCAAAGCCTACACGATATTTTGATTCATAGCTTCTTCCGTTCTGTGTTAATACTCTGTTTACGTCTCTGGTCTTTATGCCCCTCAAATCATACCTTTTTGCACCCTTAGAGAGGTCTTTGTTCCATCCTTCTCGGTTTGTGCGGTGGTATGGCTGAATAATCGCCCTGGGCAAATCATCCGCGATAGGTTTGTAAATAATTCCGTTTTTTGTGTTCATATTATTAAATTTAAATTTCCGTTTCGCACTCCTTTTTGTGCTCATCAGTGATGTATTTAACATCAGACGGGAGGTGTACACCTGTACACCCCATAAAAATCAACTCAAATACTCCTCAACCATACTGATAAGGCGGTGCAACTCCTCCAAATCTCCGCTATCAAAATCAGTTTTGATGATTGGTGTATCTCCATCGCCTGTTAATTTTATCTTTTTGCCATGCATTTTTATATCTAATAAACTCACTGCTGTGCTTCTTGGTGTAGCTTCTCCACTCTCTTCTCCTTGCTCTTGTTGCTTAATGTAGTCCAAACAGTTTGGAACAGATATAGAAGGCTTTTCGCCTTGCTGAATCAACTCATTACACTTGTTTTTAAATTCCTCTACTTGTTCATCAGATAACTTTCCGAACTTTATCATCCTCATGAAATATGACTTTTTAAACCCGAATATCTTTTGTCCAAAATCTTCTGCCGTCCAAAATACCCCACTTTCCTCTAGTGTAGCTTTTCCGCTCTCCTTAAAGAAATCATATGATTTAAGCATGATTTGTGATAATTTTCTTGAGTTGTTAATTTTTGAAAGCTCATTTTTTGAAACTGCTTTCTGTATTCTGTCTATTTGGTTTAATTGTAAACCCTCAATAAGTTCTGCATTCTCTAATGCACTTGACTCTATCTCTAATAAATTCCTCATAATTTTTGTATTTAGTTATTAATTTTTTTTACTCTATTTCTGTTATGTTTATTTTCATTAATGATATATTCAATATCATTCGTTAATGACTCTAGTTTTTCATACACTTTCTTGAAATGCAGAGGAGCGTTGGGGTATTTAGCGTTTTGTTCATATTCTCGCAACTTTCCAATCATCCTGTTTAAGTCTGTAATCATAATTGTATATTTTAATTAGTATTATTTGTTTAATTATCGACTAAATTAAGTCTAATTATAATACTGTGCAAACAATATGCACATTATTTTGTCATTTTATGAACATTTATTGTCCTTTACTCTGTTACTGAGTTTATTATATTCCTGTTTGTCCCTTAGTTTTGTTTATGCTTATTTGGTTTCTTTGGGATATAACACTTTATCTGTGTGTCCCTTAACACAATAAAGGTTTTAGAGGTGTTTGGGGGAAGGTTAACATATATAGGTGTATATGTGTACACTTTTACTGCAGTAGCCCCCTAAAAAGTCAAAAAAATCAGAGAAAAAAAGCAAAAAACATAACCCCCCCTCAAGAAAAACATCAATTTTTTTATATGGGTACATGTGCGTATATCCATATATAACCCAAAGACTCCATATATCTAATAAAATTTTGTATCTTTGTTTAAAACGACAAACTATGGACGGATTAAAAATGAAAGACGGCAGGGAAATAAACGAAAGACCTGACGGAGTAACAGGAATAGCTATGGCAGCGAAACTCAGAAGTGAGTTTAAATCATCTAAGACTGTAAGAAACATTGCTGATGGCATTGAGTTAGCAGAACAAAGAAAGGCGGCTAATGAAGCAATGATGAAGAGTCTTAAAAACTTTATGAAGTTATAATATGAATGAAGATAAAAACATATACGGACAAAATCCTATGGATGGATTAAATCCGGTAACACCTAATATAGAGCCTAAAACTACTATTGACAATAATCCGGTTAACATTGAACCATTGGCTGTAAAAAACAATACAGGCAATAACATTGTTAACGGAACAACAACAGGTTCTATTAGAAAAGCTTATGGTCGCAACCGAAAAGGAAGAAGTCTTATGACAGGACCTACGATGACTATGTAAAATATATTCTTTTGTTTGATGTGTGGATTGGGGAGCTAAATGCTCCCTTTTCTTTTTAATAGGGAGATGGCATGGAAACTCCTGCCGCTTGAAGGTCTGTAGTAGTTCCTATTACATAATAGATATTGTCAGACATATATAAATCAAATACGTATGAGTAGTCTTTATTAAGTCTCTCATACTCTTCTTTAGATATTTTAATAATCTTTTTGTATACAGGCATTATAATGCAAAGATAAATATAATTATCATAAGCAGTATATACAGGTATTTTGATATTTCTATTCTCATACTGCAATATACAATTCAAATATTAATATAATGTTAAGAGATTTCGTCTAATTATTGTTTATTGTGTTAATTATTGACATTAATAGTGTCGATTTAGTGTCGAAAATAAAGTTATAACTAACTGATAATCAAGGTTAGTGTCGAAAATGTCGATTTTGAATAGATATTTTTCACAATAATTTTTTAATAAAGAGAAGAAGTATATATATATAATATGGTGGCTCATAAATTAACATAACCGACATTAGGTTGGTTTAAAAAATATTTATATATTTGCATATAATTAAATTTAATACATAATGAATCAGACAGGATATAATCCAAAGGAGCTGAACTTCGGACCTGAAGGTCGCTCACGCCTTATAAGCGGCATAGAAACAATTTCAAAAGCAGTTAAGTCAACATTAGGACCACGTGGTAATACCGTTATCATTGAATCCCCCGAGCATACCCATAGTTTAACGGTAACTAAGGATGGTGTGACTGTAGCTAAATCTATTCAGCTCCTAGACCCTGTTGAGAATATAGCTGTAAGGATGATGAAGGAGGCGGCTGACAGAACAGCTACATCAGCAGGTGATGGCACAACTACAGCTATTGTTCTTACTGAGGCTATTGTTAAGAGTGCTATTGAGATAATGGAGAAGTATCCTAACTGTAATCAAACAGAAGTGTTAAGGGAGTTAGTTAACTCTACTAATGTGATAGTGGAGAAGTTGAAGAAGATGAGCAAGCCTGTGACACCATCTAAAGTAAAGCAGGTTGCTACTATCAGTGCTAATAATGACGAAGAGATAGGTTCAATTATAGCTGAGGTGTATGAGAATGTGGGAGAGAATGGAATAGTGACAGTAGAAAAGTCTAAAACCCATAATACATATTATGAGAGTACTGAAGGAGTAAAGGTAGATAGAGGGTATTCTAATCCTTTGTTTATTAATAATCACAAAAAAGATGAGTGCATTTTAGAAAACCCATATGTCTTTGTGTCGGATGCAGAGATAACCAATGTATTAAATATTGAGAATATATTAAAACCTGTGATAGCTGAGAACAAATCATTACTTATTATAGCACCATGCTCACAGAATGTTTTGAATACCCTTGCGGCTAATGTTATGAAAAGAGGACTTAAGATATGTGTAGTCCCTCCGCCAAACTTTGGATACAAGCAACATGAGCTAATGCAAGATATAGCCTTATCAACAGGCTCAACATATTTCTCTGAAAAGACGGGAGATGATTTGAGTATAATAGACTTCCCTGATTTGGGAAGAGCTTCTAAGGTGATAGTTGGAAGAGACTCAACCATCATTCTCTCGTCAGAGGAAAAGAAGACTGATGAAATAAATAAAAGAGTAGAAGAGCTGTGGGGTGCACATAAACTGTCTAATGACAAAATAGAACGTGAGTTTATTATGTCAAGGATAGCATCTTTAACAGGAGGAATAGGTGTAATATATGTAGGTGGTAAAACAGACTTAGAGCAAAAAGAACTGTATGATAGGGTAGATGACGCAGTATGTGCTGTTCGTTCAGCTATGAAAGAAGGTATATTGCCCGGTGCAGGTAGAGCATTACATCAATTATCAACAGATAGATGTTTAAAAAATGCTAATAATCTTTCCGCAAAAATTGCTGACGCAATTTTATCTAAAGCAATTAGCGCTCCATTGCAACAAATATTAGAAAATGCAGGACTAAAGCATGATGCTATATATAAAAAGACAGTAAAAAGTGGACATGGATATGATGTGAAAAGAGAAAAATATGGCAATCTTATTAGCCTAGGGGTTATTGACCCAATGAAAGTAACTAAGAATGCTCTTCAAAATGCTGTATCTGTAGCAGTAACTATATTAAGTACTAATGCCATTATCACTATGGCCAGAACATATGATATGCAATGAAAGCAATAGGTAAATATATTATCATTACAAAGATAGAAGAACAGATTGAAACAAAGTCAGGACTGCTTTTAGGAGCAGGAGACACTCAAGATATAAGATATAAAAAAGGAAAAGTGATAACTCCCGGAACAGAGGTTCATAATATTAAAACTGACGACATAGTTTATTATGACCGAAGGTCAGGACACACCATGATGATAGAAAACGAAAAGTACAGTATTATTCAGGAGAGAGATGTCGTTGTTGTTTTATAAACTTATTCATTTCTAATATCATATTTCTATATACTTTATCGCTATACGATACATGCTTAGCAAACATAGGGTTGGCTGATTGGCTCGTAGGAATTTCTTCACCACTAAGTTTATTGTAAATAGAAGTAAGAACTCTTTGTGACTTGTAGGACAAGCTATATAAGGTTTTAGATTTGCCTTGACGTTTTCTAAATACTTCTATCCATTTATCTCTTAGTAGCTTATCAAATCTATTTACATCCCATGATAATAGGTTGTTGAACTCTTCAAATTTTTCTTTTGAAAAATATTTTTCATCATGAAGAAATAGTAAAACATCTAGTTCTGCTTGAGTTAGTTTGTATTTTGCTTTTATGAAGTAGCGTATAACCCTCCAATACTTTAGGTAATTTGATTTCATTAAATTTTTTTTCTTAACTTTGCTACAAAGATAATTAATTATGCCAACAGTAAAATATAAATGCCCTGATAGTGGGAGGTTAAAAGAAAAAGTATTTCCATATAATGCAATAGGAAAAGCGCAAGCTCATGAATTTGCTAAATCTATGGATGGGACAGTGAAGAATAATCCGGGTTATGGCATGGAAAAAACAACTAAAAGTACAGGATACTAAAAAAATAATACTATGAAACAAGGTTATAATGCAAGACTAGATGAGTCTTTAGGTAATAAACACAAAGGAAAACATAAACAATCTTTTAAAGATAGACGTGATGAGTCTAAGGCTATGTCTAAAAAAGATTATGGTCATGCTTATGGTGGAGACCACGGCATGAAGTATGAAAAACATTTAGGAAATAACTCTAGAATATTTAAAAAGTAATGGCGAAGTTTCCAGAAATAAAAGAGTCCCGACAAGGAGCTTTTACGAAGTGGGCAAAGAGTAATGGATTTAAGGATGCATGCTCTGCGGCCTCTTCGGTTATGAAAAACAAAAAGAAGTATTCTGAAAAAGTTGTTAAAATGGCTAATTATGCAAATAATTTTGGCTGTAAAAAGAAATAATAAATGTATATATTAAAAAAAATAAAATGTTGGATAGTATGTTTGTTTAAAACAAAATGTGCTGAAGACTACTGTAAATGTAAATAAAATGAAATCACGAGGACTAGGAGATTCAATAGAAAAAATAACAAAGGCGACAGGTATTAAAAAAGTAGTTGATACGGTTTCTAAAGTCACCAAAAAACCATGTGGCTGTGGTCAAAGACGAGACACTTTAAATAGGCTTTTCCCTTATCAAAATAAATAAATTATGCCAAATCAATTATTTTACCCCAAAACAACCTTTACTTATAGAGTGAGTTCGGACTCTGATAAATTATATCTTCCTTCACCAAGGAATCAGATGACACAAGATATAAGAGCAGTCATAGGAACAGTAGGTACAACTATAGTTAGTGGAGTAAAGCTTGACGACATTAGAGAGTCCGTCCAAGTGGGAATGGCATTGTTTAACACAACAGGAGGAGGTGGCATGGGTATAGGGTGTTTTATTACTGAAGTAGATTATACTACAGATACTATAACTGTTAGCAACAATCCCGGTGGTCTTCCTGTGAATGGCACATTTCGGATATTTAAAAATGCTCCTGATGCCTGTCTTATTCGTCAACCTTTAATTGATGGAGGTGACATTCTTGAAGTAATGGACGCAGGAGGAAATATTGTTGTATGGCCATCAGGTCCGGCAGCAGGAGGTGGCGCAGGTATAAATCCAAGTCTTTTTGGAGCATGTCCATTTCAGGTTACTCAAATAAGAAAAAATTCTCAAATTAAAACAGGTCCTTTTGATTATGTAATCTGTATGTGGAATTAATATGTGGAAAACAACATCAACATTTAAGGGTTCGGTAAAGTTAATATATCATATTAGTAATGGCAAAAAAAGTAGTAACATTTACACCCACGTCTCAGACCAAGCACAAGAGACATGCAAAAAGTAAAACATCCTATAAAAAGGGCACTGATAATTATATAAAAAAATACAGAGGACAGGGACGATGAGAACACTATTAGTCTTATTATTATTTCCATTATTTTCTTTTGGTCAATTTTTTAAATACTCGACTATTTATACCTCTATGACTATGGGGACATCTATGATAGAAAGAGAAAATTATATTGCTGTAGACAGAGGATATAAAGATGTAACAGAAATTAATCCATATGATTATAATTTAACTATAGGGATTAGAAAGATTGCTAGATTTGATTATGAGTACAAGGTTAAAACATGGTACTATGGTACTGAAAGAACTGTGTCAGATGACGTTACCATTGGTAATGCTAATGGTTGGGAGTATTTGTTTAATTATTCTTTTATTCGCAATCGTGGTGAAAAGTTTAACAATGCTAATTTTTGGTTACGTTATCTCAGTGATAAAACCGTTACTAAGTTGCAATACAAAGACAATCAAAGAGTAGGGTTAGAATATAAGTCAGTAGATACTAGGCTAAGATTAAACAAAGGCCCATGGGATTTTACTCTAGGTATGATGATGCGTAATCATCCTGTTTATGGAGTAACACCTATTGAAGATTTTTGGACTCCCGGAGAAAGCACATTTGTAGAGCTTGCAGCAGATTTTGGTTATAGTAGAGAATTTATTAATGGTAATTGGCATTGGTCAAGTGGTGGAGAAGTTATTGCCACCTCTAATGATGAGTTTTACAAACATTATTTTGGTGATGCAGTCGCATCATTTAATGAACAAGAATTAGAAAAATTAGGCACACAAAATGAAATTAGTGCTGTTTTAGGTGTTTCATACTATAAATGGACTCCTAAACTATGGATTCACATATGGTATAATTTATTACCTTTGCATTATGGGGTGAATGATTATTCTTTTGATTACAATCAAAAAGAATATGATTGGGCAGAATGGGATGCGGGGGTAGTGTTAGGTTCACGTATAACAAAACATTTAGGTTTGTTTGTGGAAGGAACACATCAAAGATATTGGATGATACCCGTATATGAATTAAAGTTTGGGTTTAACTATTTAATCTATTAGGTATGAAAAAAATATTAGTATGTTTTTTAATCCTGTTGTCATATTTCGGGATAAGTCAAGATTATGATTTTCAACAACTATGTTTAATTTGTGCTGAGTCTCAAGGTTTTTATTGTGGAGATGACCCTTCTAATTGGACTCAATACTCTCCAGATGGATGTGTTGTTAATTCATGGATTAATGATGGATGGGAAGATTGTGTAGATGCAAGTGATGAAAGTGCAGAAGGGCCAACCCTTCCAATTAACTGTTTGCCTATACCTCCTGAATGTGATTCTATTTTTGTAGAAGTTCCTGTAATAGAATATATATATGAAACAGATACTTTAGAATTACCCTTTTATATTTATGAAACCGTGCTTCAAATTGACACTGTTTATGAAACAGAATATATAACACAAATTATTATAGACACGTTAGAAATAGAAACTTTAGTTCCTGAATATATATATGTTACAGATACAGTATATGCTGAGGTTTTAGATACTATGTTTATAGATGTAGTAGAAGAAGTGGAGGTAGTAGTATTTGACACTATAATTCAAACAGAGTATGTAGAGTTTTTTGTTACAGATACTATAGTAGAATATGTAGAATTAATAGAAACCCAATATATAGACTGTGATACAGGAATGCCGTGTAACAGCTCTATTTCCGAAGTTATAAATAAATCAAATAATAATGAGTTGATATATAATATTTATGGACAAGTTATAAAATCCCCTCAAGGATTATATATACAAAATGGAAAAATAAAATGGCACAAATAGGAGAAAATACTAAAATAAGCACCGATTTAAAATTTATAATAAGTTTTGTTCTTATGGTTGTAGGATTGGTTGGTACATATTATAATTTGGTAGGACAAGTGAGTGCTATAGAAATGAAGGTAGAAAAATTTGACGGATATCCTACAGCATCCGAAATAAATATGAAAAACGAATTAATTAGGCAAACAGTTTTGTCAAATAAAGAAACATTAGATGCAATCGAGAAGAAGATAGATGTGATGGATGAAAGATTGTATAAAGTAATACAAAAATAATGGCACTAAGACTTTTATTATTGTTTGCATTTTTTTTAACGTCATGTTGCTTAGGTCAAGCTATAGTTAATGAAAATGAGTTTAACGAAAAATTAAATGAAGATATTGTTGTGGTAGAGTTCTATGCAGAATGGAATAAAGACAATATGGTTGATTTAAAAGAATTTAAAGATGTTAAAACTTATACAATAAACATTGAGGACACTCCAAGTTTAGTTGCAAAATATAAAGTGCTATCTGTTCCTACCCTTATTGTTTTTAACAACAAAGAGGTGGTAGAGAAATATGAAGCTGATTTAACTTTTCAACTATGTATAAAGCAAGCTAAAAAAAGAGTAGAAGAGTTGGTGCTGAAAAAATTTATGTAACTATGAGAATTAGTAAGAATTTTACCCTTGACGAGTTAATAAGAAGTAATGTTGCCACTCGCTTGGGAATATCTAATCAGCCTACAACTGACGGAATACATAAGCTTACAATGATGACTAATGCATTATTGCAACCTATTAGAAGAGAACTTGGACCTATACGAATTACTTCAGGGTACAGATGCTCTGAACTGAACATAGCGATTGGAGGAAGTTCAAATTCACAGCATTGTAGATATGAAGCGGTGGACTGTCAGTTTTATAAAAAAAACAAAATGGACAACATAAAAATCTATGAAGCAATAAAAAAATTAAACTTAGATTTTGACCAACTTATTTTAGAATTTGGAACAAGTAATGAAACACGTGATGGAGACCCTGCTTGGATACATGTAAGTTATAAAATAACGGACAACAGGCAAGAAGTGTTAGTAGCGTATAAAGATGAAAATAATAAAACACGATATAGGCATCCCATAAAATATAATGCGATATGATAAAAAAAATTATTAAAAACTTAATGGGTAATGCCACTGAAATTTTAGATGAGTTTATTACCACTGATGAAGAAAGATTAGCTGCTAAGCAAAAGCTAGAACAGCTATTACAAAGACATGAAAAGCAAATGTTTGAGTTAGAGGTAGAAGATAGAAAGAGCGCACGTGAACTGTATAGTGAAGATGCTTCTATACAAAAGATATTAGCAACTGTTTTTACTATTGCATATTTTGCATTGAGTTTTATTATGTTTAGGTATTTTGTAACAGGAGATATGAATTTAGGAGAATTTGAAATCAGTTTTATATCAACAATTTTTGGCGCTATGTCCGCTAAGGTTAATACTGTTGTTGATTTTTTCTTTGGAGGTTCTCACAATAAAAAAGATTAATATGGCGGTGAATAAAAAAAACATGAAATGCAATGTGGTGCGACCTAGCACACGTCCGGGTAAAAAGAAAATGGTTAAAGCATGTGAAGGTGGCAAAGAAAAGTTGGTGCACTTTGGGGCTAAAGGTTATGGCCATAATTATTCAACTGCTGCCCGAAAAAGTTTTAGAGCGAGGCATAAGTGTGGAGAGAAAAAAAGTAAGCTAAGTGCTCAATATTGGGCCTGTAAAGTTCTGTGGGCAGGCAAAGGAGGGTCAACAAAATCGTCTCCAAAATCAAGGCAAGGAAAATATTAGTATATTTGTAAAATAATTTAAAATTAAATATAATGGCAAAAAAACTACAAAAAGAAGAGTTGTCTGAGTTAAGACTAGCTCTTCAAAATTACAATAGAGCAAAAGTTGAATTAGCAGATAATGAGCTAAGAAAGCAAATGATTCTAAATGTAATAAAAGATATGAAAGATAATTTTGGCAACAAAGAAAAAGTTCTTTTACAAAAGTATGGTAAGGATGCTAAAATTAATTTAGATACAGGTGAAATAACTAAAGAAAAAAAAGAAAAGGTAAATGGCTAAAATAAGTTCTTATACTACAATAACTTCTCCTGCTTTATCAGATATGCTGATAGGAACAGATGTTGACAATGACAACCTAACTAAAAACTTTACTATTCAACAATTAGTAGGAATGTTAGGCGGTGGTGCATCAGGAGCAGTAGTTGTTTTACCCAATTATGTAAATGATGCTGCGGCAGGAGCGGCAGGGTTGGTTGTTGGTCAACTATATCAGACTTCAGGCACAGTTAAAGTAAAGTTATAACATATGCCTAAAATAAGCACATATGGTATAAAAGCTCCTCCTTCGCCTAGTGATATGTTGGTAGGTACGGATGCGGCTAATCTGCCTCCTAACCAAACAAAAAATTTTACAGTACAAGACTTATCGGACTATTTAACCAATGGGTTACAATATCTTGATGTTTCTATTCAAGGAACTATTGTGCAACAACTATTTTCTACTCCTTATGAAATACTTCCTGCACCGGGAGTGGGTAAAGCTATTGTAATATATGATTTTTTTATGGGGATGTATCCCTTTAGTCCTCCTTCCTATAATTTTGTTCCGGGGAATGCTAATTATGTAGTCGATTACTTAGACCCCGCTACAGGTGCTAGTGTGTTTAAGTGGGTTAATTCATTAGGCAACCTATTAAATGGGGGTCAAGATGAGGCTGTGTATTATCAAAATAATGATACCTATAATGTGTTTCCTACTTTAGAAAATAAAAAATTAACACTTAGACTTGAAAACACTTCTGATGCTAATCAAGGTAATAGTCCTCTAAATATAAAAATGACATATAAAATATTTAGCTCTACTTAATTTTATGCTATGGTTCAAATTAGTTCTTTATCTAAAAAACCTTTACCCCTAAGCATGAGTGACATGATGGTGGGAACAGACGTTATGCTTCCCACTAAACCGGTTAAAAACTTTACAATACAAGAATTAAATAATTATTTTTTTGGTGGATGGAGTTTCGAAGAGACTACATTTATTTTAAATTCTTCAAATTCTATACCTAGCCAAATTAATGTTGCCCCGGGCGTGCCTTTAATAGAAGTAGTTCCTCCCGCTCCTCCCGGTAAATTTGCAATAATAGACCCTAAATATGCAACATGGCAAACTATTCACGAACCGGGTAATCCATTGGTGTCTACCGCTGCTGTTCCTGGTATGTTTATAGGTCAATATTGGGATTTTAACTATAATATTCTTGCTTCTACCTCTTTATTGTCAGGAGACAATGGAGCAGGTATTACTTTTTTAAGTGCTGTCGGAATAGGAACGGATGGAATAAATCCTGAAGCTTCTGTTAACACTATAACAAAACTTCAAAAAAGTCCTGTTTATGGACTTGATGAGTATCCTGTGTACGTAAGTAATAGTGGAGTTAGAATTTTAGTGGTAGGTTTTTCTGATTTAAATTTTGTGGGACAAGCGACAGTAAAACTGCAAGTAAGATATAAATATGTAAATTTAATTTAAGTAAAATGGATATAAGAAAAATTTCTATAGGGCCTGATTACAAGTCGGGAGCTATGCATTATATTGTGGGACAAGATGTTCTTAATGACACTCACAAGATACACTTAATAAAAAATGATAATGGTGCAATAAAAATTTGGATTCAAAAAGATAATGAAATAGTTTTGTGGAAAGAGTTTACTGACACAATGCCTATATCTATTGAATATAATATTTTTTTTGAATGAAATCATTAACTGACTTTATAGTAAAACCTAAAAACAATAAAAGATATTCAAACACCAAAAACATTGGAGGTATAGATTTTGTTGTTAGCTCTTCACAAGAAGACCATAAGTTTTCTAATCGTGAAGCTGTAGTTTTAGAAACCCCTATTGGATATAGTGGTCCTATAAAAAAAGGAGACACATTATTGGTTCATCATAATGTTTTTAAATTTTATAACGACATGTATGGTCGCCAAAAAAGTGGTAGAAGTTTTTTAAAAGATAATATTTTTTTAATTGACTCAGAGCAGTTTTTTTTATACAAAGACAAAGGGGGATGGAAAACATATAATAGATATTGCTTTGTTCAACCTGTAAAGGTAAAACAAAATATGTATATTAATAAAAACACTACCTATGAGCCTTTGTTGGGGGTAATGAAGTATTCAAATAAATACTTAAAATCTCAAGGAATAAATAATGGAGATACAGTAAGTTTTATTCCTGAAAGTGAATATGAATTTTATGTAGATGGAGAATTGTTGTATCGTTTGTATGACCATCAAATAACTGTAAAGTTATGACTAAAGAGTTTGAATGGAAAAAAATTGACATAAAAGATTTTTGGAAACACACTCAACATAAGGTTCATAAAAATAAAAAAAAATATAATCGAAAAACAGATGGATTCAAAAGAACTAAAAACACAGATTATTGAAGCGGGCAGAAAGGCAGTCAAGCAGTTAATCAAAGTCGCACGTGAGGAAATAATTAAACCCGACCCCGAAGATGAGTTGGCTGCTGATAGATTAAAAAATGCAGCAGCAACTAAAAAACTAGCTATTTTTGATGCATTTGAAATTCTTAGTAGAATAGATAGTGAAGAAGAAAGTTTAAAAGCGCTAGATAGTAATAAACATTTAGACACTAAACAAGGATTTGCAGAAAGACGTTCAAAATAAACTGTACGAGGTATTAAATAATTATATACCCAAGCGTGTTCTAACTAACAAAAATAGAGGACGCACATGGCAGTATGGCTATAATGAAAAGTATGATTTTGTAAATATTTCTAAGTCCGGACAAGTGGGTCAGGTAATAAAAATAGCAGGACTAATAATAGGTTTACCATTAGAGCCTAAAACCTGTTATGCTAGAAGCAAAAATAAAAAAGACCAATATTGGGAAAGAACTACACTTCCTAAATCATTATCTAAAATTCAATCTATCTTTCAATGGAATGATGCTCCTAAAGAGTTTAAGTCTCGTTGGGTAGATTATATTGAAAATGAATTTGACAAAAGAGAAGATGGCTTTTGGTTTATGAATAATGGTGTTCCCACTTATATTACGGGTTCTCATTATATGTACTTACAATGGACAAGTATTGATGTTGGTTATCCCGACTATAGAGAAGCTAATAGAATCTTCTTTTTATTTTGGGAAGCATGTCGTGCTGATAAAAGAAGCTTCGGTATGACATATTTAAAAATAAGACGTTCAGGGTTTTCTTATATGGGGTCGTCAGAATGTGTTAATGTAGGAACATTAGCAAAAGATTCAAGAGTTGGAATACTTTCTAAAACAGGGTCAGATGCAAAAAAAATGTTTACCGACAAAGTTGTTCCTATTTCTAGCAGGCTTCCTTTTTTCTTTAAGCCTATACAAGATGGTATGGATAAACCTAAAACTGAATTAGCCTTTAGAATACCTGCATCTAAGATTACTAAAAAGAATATGTATGATGTGGCCAATGAAGAACTTTATGGACTAGACACCACTATTGATTGGAAAAATACAGATGATAACTCTTATGATGGAGAAAAGTTATTATTGTTAGTACATGATGAAAGTGGAAAGTGGGTAAAACCTAACAATATACTAAATAATTGGCGGGTTACTAAAACATGCTTAAGGTTGGGTAGTAAAATAATTGGAAAATGTTTAATGGGTTCTACATCTAATGCCTTAGATAAAGGGGGTAATAATTTTAAAAAATTATTTGAAGATTCTAATGTAGAAAAACGTAATGCTAATGGTCAAACTAAAAGCGGTATGTATTCATTATTTATTCCAATGGAATGGAACATGGAGGGTTTTATAGACCGATATGGAATGCCTGTATTCAAAAAACCAAAAACAGAAGTGCAAGGAGTAGATGGAGAAATGATATATAACGGTGCAATAAATTATTGGGAAGCAGAGGTAGAGTCGTTAAAAAATGATGCGGACGCATTAAATGAGTTTTATCGTCAGTTTCCTAGAACCGAGTCTCATGCTTTTAGAGATGAAAGTAAGGCTTCTATTTTTAACTTAACTAAAATATATCAACAAATAGATTTTAATGATTCATTAATAACTGAGCATCACATAACTCGTGGTAGTTTTAGTTGGAAAGATGGTGTAAAAGATAGCAAAGTAGTTTGGACTCCTAACCCTAGAGGAAGGTTTAAGGTTTCATGGACACCTCCTGCTCATTTGCAAAATCATGTTTTAGAAAAAAGAGGAATTAAGTTTCCGGGGAATGAACATTTGGGTGCTTTTGGATGTGACTCTTATGATATTTCAGGAACAGTAGGAGGAGGCGGCTCTAATGGGGCATTACATGGGTTAACCAAATTTAACATGGACGATGCTCCTTCTAATGAATTTTTTTTAGAATATGTGGCTAGACCGCAAACTGCTGAAATATTTTTTGAAGAAGTGTTAATGGCGTGTATTTTTTATGGAATGCCTATTTTGGTGGAGAATAACAAGCCTCGATTATTGTATCATTTTAAAAACAGAGGATATAGAGGGTTTTCAATGAATCGTCCTGATAAAAATTATATTAAACTATCTAAATCCGAAAAAGAATTAGGAGGTATTCCTAATAGTTCTGAAGATGTAAAACAGGCTCATGCTGCAGCTATTGAATCTTTTATTGAAAAAAATGTAGGATTTGATTTAACAGGAACTTATAGGGAAGCAGATGTAGTGGGCTCAATGATATTCACTAGAACATTAGAGGATTGGGCAAGATTTGACATTAGTAATAGAACAAAGTATGATGCATCTATTAGTTCGGGGCTAGCTATTATGGCGACACAAAAGCATTTATATACTCCCGAAAAAAAACAATCAAAAATAAGTGTTACCTTTGCAAGGTATAGTAATCATGGAATAACGAGCCAATTAAAAAGATGAAGAATATTAAAATAGATATTTCAAAGTCGGTATTCCCTAATCAGTTTGTTTCTGATGCAGAAAAGAAAACCATGGAATATGGTCTGCAAGTAGGACAGGCAATTCAGTATGAATGGTTTAGAAAAGATAGTAATAACTGTAGGTTCTATAATCAATGGGGTGAATACAACAGGTTAAGACTTTATGCTCGAGGAGAGCAACCTATTCATAAGTATAAAGACGAATTAGCTGTTGATGGCGATTTATCTTATTTAAATTTAGATTGGACTCCTGTACCCATATTGCCCAAATTTGTAGATATAGTAGTAAATGGTATGGCAGATAGACTTTTTAAAGTTAATGCTTATGCTCAAGATGCTTTATCTCAATCAAGAAGAAGTAAGTATCAAGAAATGATTGAAGGCCAGATGACTGCAAAGCCAATGTTAGAGGTAATAAAAAATGCAGGATTTGACCCGTTTTCGGCTGACCCCGATGAACTTCCTGAAACGGATGAAGAGTTGGCGTTATATATGCAACTTAACTATAAGCCGGCTATTGAAATTGCTCAAGAAGAAGCTATTGACACTTTATTTGAAAACAATAAGTACATAGATTTAAGGAAGAGATTTGATTATGACCTAACTGTTTTAGGTATATCTATTGCTAAACATGAATTTTTACCCGGAGCAGGAGTGGAAATAAAATATGTTGACCCTGCAAATGTAGTTTACAGCTATACTGAAGACCCACATTTTAAAGACTGTTTTTATTGGGGAGAAATAAAAACTATGCCTATTATAGAATTATTGAAAATTGACCCTACTCTTACTAAAGATGATTTGGCGGAAATATCTCAATACAGTCAAAGTTGGTATGATTATTTTAATACTGCACAGTTTTATCAAAATGATATTTTTTATAAAGATACATGCACGGTAATGTATTTTAATTACAAGTCTACACAAAAGATTGTATATAAAAAGAAAATTACTGATGAAGCAGGAAACTCAAGAATGATTGAAAAAGATGACCAATTTAATCCACCTAATGAAATGATGGAAGAAGGAAGGTTTGAAAAAATTGAAAAAACAATAGATGTGTGGTATCAGGGAGTAATGGTAATGGGAACTAATATTTTATTAAAGTGGGAAATGGCTGAAAATATGGTAAGACCAAAGTCGGCTAATCAATATGCTATTCCTAATTACGTAGCAGTAGCTCCAAGAATGTATAAAGGAGCAATAGAATCGCTAGTTAGAAGAATGATTCCTTTTGCAGATTTAATTCAAATTACTCATTTAAAATTACAGCAAGTTATTTCTAGAGTTGTGCCGGATGGTGTGTTTATTGACGCTGACGGCTTAAATGAAGTTGATTTAGGAACGGGTAATGCATATAATCCTGAAGATGCTTTAAGATTATATTTTCAAACCGGTAGTGTTATTGGTAGAAGCTATACTCAAGATGGAGATTATAATCAAGGAAAAGTTCCTATTACTCAGCTAAATGCTAATTCTGGCGCAAGCAAAACACAAATGTTAATTGCTAATTATAATCACTATTTAAATATGATTAGAAGTGTTACGGGGTTAAATGAAGCTAGAGATGGTTCTACTCCTGACCCTAATGCTTTAGTGGGGGTGCAAAAATTAGCTGCTCTTAACTCTAATACAGCAACACGTCACATATTAGATGGAAGTTTATTTATATACCGTAGTTTAGCAGAGGCGATGTCTTATAGAATATCTGACATATTAGAATATTCTGATTTTAAAGATAATTTTATAAATCAAATAGGCAAATACAATGTCTCTATTTTAAATGACGCTAAAGATTTATATATATATGACTTTGGTATTTTTATTGAAGTAGCTCCGGATGAAGAGGAGAGAGCGCAGTTAGAACAAAATATTCAGATGGCTTTACAAAAGCAAGATATTAATTTAGAAGATGCTATTGATATAAGAGAGTTAAGAAATTTAAAAGTTGCTAATCAGCTTTTGAAATTAAAAAGAAAACATAAGCAACAACAAGATATGAAGATGAAGGCTGCTCAGGCACAACAGCAGGCACAGCTAAATCAACAGTCTCAACAAATGGCAGCGCAAGCATCTATGCAAAAAATACAAGCCGAAGGTCAAATTAAAATGCAAATAAAACAATCTGAGATTGCTTTTGA
>TARA_R100001443_G_scaffold81742_1_pt1 | contig 17471 bp, 33 predicted proteins | sample TARA_R100001443 | Tara Oceans TARA_R100001443 (sample SAMEA2622142) | marine metagenome | biome: marine biome (ENVO:00000447); feature: deep chlorophyll maximum layer (ENVO:xxxxxxxx); material: "saline water (ENVO:00002010), including plankton (ENVO:xxxxxxxx)" | depth 50 m
TGTTCCGCCTTAGCTTTGAAGTCCAGTAGCTCCTGAATGTCAACGCCATCGGGAACAGCCTTTGCTTTGGCTACTGCTTTTTTGTACTCATCCAGCAACTCGGCATTTTTTCGCCTCATTGCTTCAAGTTCTTCTTTGTCTTTGTTGGGCTCGATTGATTGCTCCACAGGAGCAGTTTGATCTTCGGACATGAATTAGCCACAGGCTAGGTTTCAAGACCACCTTACCTTTGACGACCAAAATGCGGCAGATGTTTTGCCTTTCGCGATATTTTTTGCATGGCGAGCTTTAAATGACTTGCGTTTAGCTTTATCCGCAGCACTCTCGCCTTTGCGCGGAGGTTTCGTTTTAGCGCCCTGCTGACCAAACCGAATGAGCTTCGGTTTATCGCCAACTTTGACGACAACAGCGTGGCTTTTACCGCTTGAATGGTTTGGCGTGCGAATCGGCTTGTCAAAACCTTGAAACGTATGGCCGCCACGCTTGATTGTCACTTTTTCTTGCCCTTGGGGGCAGCACGGAGTTGCGAACGGGTTTTCAAAACTGCGTTGCCAGTGCTCTCTGATTTGATTGCAATGACTGGATCAGCTTTTGTGCCACGTCGCGTGATTGTGCCACCTGATGGTCCTTTGACAGTAAAAGCGCCTTCTCCCTTGAGAGCAGTCACTTTCCCATAGGTGCGAACGCCGTCATACACCCAGCTGACGCGTGAACCTTTTCTCATTTCTTTTTGCCTCCTTTCTTTTTCTTTTTAGGTGGACGGCCAACTTTTGAGCCGTAAGTTCCAGCGCCTTTGGGCATCAGGCGTCTCCCTTTTGCTCATCTGTTTTAGCAGCCTTGCTCTTTGCAGCAGGCTTACGCGGTGGACAAGACGGTGCAGCCTCTTCCTGTTGCACCTTGAACTTGTACTTAGCTGGGAGAGCCATAACGACGGCGAAGCTGCTCCAAGGTTAGCTCTGATCCGTCCTCTCTAACAAATTTGCGGATAGCGTCTGCTGGGCCGTACTTTCTGGCTAAACGATTGAAGTACGGGACCTTCTCAGGGCCAAGAACGTCAGCCTTAGTCTCCTTGCTTTGATTGTGCAGCCATTGACCATAGCTTTGATCCGCAGGCACTAAGCCATCTTTGCTACGCCGCTTCCCAGGTTTTGGCGGCGGGATGCGTAAGCCCTCGTAATCAATAATTGGAACTTCCGTTGACCTGCAATTAAAATGTTGAGGCGGGACTGGACCTTTCCCGTATTCAAATTCTTGGCCATCAAGAGCGCGGCAAATTGCAGATGTTCTAGTGTCTAAAACTGCGGTATAACGATATTTTTTACTTACGTCTTGATTTGCCTCGTAAACCTGCATTGCTGCTGTATTCGCAACTTGATTTACGCTTGTACGCACCAACGTCATTACCTGATGGTTTGCAACCGAGGTAAGCTCTCCGCCAGCTTGGGCAAGTTGTTTCATTGACAAACCTGCTGCGCGAACTTGCCCTCGTGATAAAGGGCCAAAATCTCCAAACTGCAAGCGTCCTTTTAATCGTCGTGCAATCTTGTCTGTTGATTCACCAGTTAACAAACCATTCCTCACAGTCTTGGCGAATAGGTCAGCTTGCGACTCAGCAAGACCGCGAAACGACTTGTTCAACACTTTCCCGTTTGGCAGCGTTATTGCTGTTCCTTGCGTTGCGGTCAGCTGAAACGTTGCAGGTGCTCCAGTCACCGCAGCCTGCAAGTCATCGCTCAGCGAAACAACATTGATTGCTGTTGGATCAACTGTCGCAACAGATTGAGCAAACTGCGGACTGATTTGAATGCTACGAATCTGGTCACGCAGCTCAAGCGGTAATGCCTTACGCAGCTGCTCCTCAACAAACTCAGACTGCAAAACAGCCAAACCCTGCAGCTCCTCAACAGCAAGTGCAGTGCTAGCTCCAGCCCATCCTTCTAACGATTCTTTAAGTTGAGCTAGAATCACACGCAGCCTTGCTGCCTTGGCCGGTGCTGACAACTCATCGATACCACGCAACCTATCAACAGCTTCCAGGATCAAATCGTTGTAAGTGACAGCAATGCGCTTTGCAACGCTGTTGCTAAAACGGTTTAGATCAACCGCATTTCGATATAGCGCAGCTGGTGTCGTCATGTTGGCTCAAGGCCTAGCTCGTCAGCTGGTGCAATACACAAAGTCGATACGTCTGCCCCATCACGCAACGCAGTGCCAACAGCAACAGTTAGCTGCTCGATGACGTTCACATCGTAGTTGTGAAAAGCCATTTCCGTAACTCCGCAGAGTTTGCCATCACAAAACCAAGTGAATCTGACAACCGCAAAATACTGGCTATTTAGCTCATCTTGAGCAAAGTAAAGAACCTGCTTGCGTGGTGGCCGCGGCCTCTGCAGCTTGTCTAGCCAACTCATTATTCAGCATCCTCGACACCCTCCGCTTCTGGCATCGTGCTTTCTTCTGCTGGTTGAGGGGTTGGCTCTGGCGTGTTCATCTCTATCAACCCACCGTTTTGCGTGGCTTCTAACTCGTTTTCAACGTCAAAGTCATCACCAAGCACTTCGCCAGCTTCAAGCTGCAGCAACAGTGTTTCCTGTGTAATCGTGCCAGCGGTGTAAAGCTGCAACAACGCTTGAATCTCCAAAGGCTCAAGCCTTGTTCCCATGAAATCACGGTTCACCAAACTGCTGCCAGCGTTTGGCTCCTGCATATATTCAGCATGGAACCGCAAGCAGTTGTCGATCATGTCTTGCATCTGCTGCGCCACAACCATCATCGTGCTGTCACCCTGGCTGCGATCAATGCGCTTAGCCTCTGCCGTTTCACCAACCAGTTTGGAACCAAGCACAGCAGCCAAACCTAATTCGTTGATCTGTGACGCAATCTGCTCAAGCCTGCGGAACTGAGCGTCATAGCTGTTGCCTGCCGGTTCGATGTACTGGGCAGACGCTCCTTCTGGTAATGCCAATGCTTCTCCTGGACCTGCGCTGATCTCTTCTGCTGACTGCGGAAAACCAAAGATCGCCAGCATCGGGACAGCACTAATGTGCAGCTGATTACTCAGGTCAGACTGCACTTGATAGTGCTGCAGGTTTAACTCAGCAATGTCAGCAAGCGGTGGAATCGACTCCAGCACTCCCATGCGGTTTGAATAAGCGACACTAAACGGAATCTCACTCAGGCTTGTGCGGCCTTCCTCAACGACTTTAAAGTCGCCTTGCTGATCTTTTTGGTGAATCTCAAAAGCGCCAGGGGTAAGAACTCTGACTTGCTCGACTTGCTTTTCACCATAAAAGCCATAAGGCACAACAATCTTTTCCTGCAGCCTAAGTTGCGTCAGCTCTTGCTTGCCATCTTTTAATTCTGTCCGCCAACCTAAAATATCTCTTGGCGTATAACTTACATAATATGGTCTTCCATTTTCGCCAGAAGCCGGAGCATCTACGAGGACGCCCACGTGCCCATATCGAATGCAAATTCTGCTTGCCTGAAACAACCACGTCTGCAGATCATTTCCCTGCAAATCAACGTCAAACAGTTGCTCACGGATTACGTCTGAAACATCGTCAAGGCGCACAGGTTTACGCGTCAGCATCCCAGCCAACATGCGTTCCAACCTGATGTAATACGGTGCAAGGACTGACCGCTGCAACCTGTTGTCGTAAGCCTCATCAAGCTCTCTGGGCTCTTGCGGCAAAAACTTACGATGGCCTTTTCTGATCTTGTACGTTCCGCCAAGCAGCGTTTCAATCAAACCCCAGTGGGGTTCCATGTTGACCCATGACGTATTGGGGTCATTGACCTGAGTGACGTTGCCAATGCGTTGCCGCCCAGAAAAACCCGAATACACAGCCAGACCCGCCTAGTGCTTGCAGTTTAGTAAAGCCTAATGCCAGTGCCTCTACCAGCACGCGCATTCAGCATCGAGAAATCTCTATAGATCAAGTAACCAAGCGCATCATTCATGTGATCGTAACCAGCATCTTTATCTGGGTCACCAGCTTCTGTGTAACTCTGCAGCTCCAAGCATTCAATGGTTCGCTTGCAGTTGGCCGACACTTGCAGTCTCACCTCTCCTTTCCCGTTTTCCAGCAAAGCTTGAACAGAAGCCACCCGATCACGTACGGGAGGATTTGCTTTCGGTGATTGATTGCTAAACCCATACGTCTCTAGGATCTGTATGTCAGTCCTGCTGGCATTCGTGCTTCTATTTCCGCCTGATGCGTCAGGGTAGACATATACCTTACGTCCTTCAGCACGTTGCTGGATTTGTTGTGCCATGGCATCAGTGTCATGTGCGCCACTGATCTCATCAATCAGGAAAAGTTTGTTTTCAAGACGAACACCGATAACAGCTGACATATTGCCGATATTAAAGTCAACTCCGATTCTTAAAGGTTCGTCGCTGACATCTGGAATATCGGTTGTGACGTGCTTTGCTCTGTCAAACCGGTCATAAACCTGACCAGTTGTAAGGTTGCAAAAATGACCTTCTAAGTAAGCCTGCAACAGGCTTGGGTCATAGTTGGCTTGCAGCCTTTCAATGAAGTCTTGAGGCAGATGGGGATTGTCTGCCGAACGCATCCTAATCAATTTACGGTCATTGCGTTGTTTCGCCTCATCTGTGCCAAAGGTTTGCCACATCCAACGAAAGCCTTCAGGGGTTGATGCCGCTGCAAACTGCCTAACGTTGCCTGAACGCAAACGACCAAGAATTTTTGGGAATGCTCTTGAGCAAACACTTGGGTTGACAGTGTCAATCTCATCAGCAAGGACAAAAGCCAAGTTCAAGCCAATAATTCTTGACCAATTTTCAAAACTACGACACAGAATTTTTGTATCACCGCCTGGCAAATGCAAGGTGTACTCAGGCAGCGGTGAAGCCCTGTGGGTGTAAGGCACTTCATACGCCTCGAGGAACCCTTCAAAGTCATTTTGCCAGATATCCCGCACCAAAGGACCGGTTGGCTCCATCACGCAACCAATGAACCCTTGGTTTGCTGCTGCAAGGTGCAAAGCTTTTGCTGCTAACGCACGGGTTTTCCCAGCCCCATAGCCAGCAGATAAACCAATGATCTCAGTTTGTTCATCCTCGACAAAAGCAAGTTGGCCCGGATGCAGGTCTGTTTTCACCTGCTGCAACAGCTTTTGAACATCAATTTGGCTGTCTTCAGCTCCAAGACGTTGAAGGATGTTGCCGCTCGCAATCGTGGACAAAACACCCATTAGTCATACAGCTTGGCGATTTTGGCAGCGGTGTTGATGCAGCCCAACACAGCTTGGAGATTGGACTGCTCCATGCCTTTCTTGTGGACAACGTTCAATTGGGACAAAAGTATTGCGGCAAAAGCTTGGCGATCTAGGTTGAAATCTTCCTCAAGCCGCTTTGTGGCTAGGGCAATATATTCATCACTTTGCCTTTGCTTCAACCCCCATTCGCTTGCGGCGTATTGCAAAAGGTCCGAACGTGTTGCCCCATTGGCAATCATCCGGGCAAACCTTGCTGTCCGGAATTGCTTTTCGGCTTTTGTGCAGCGTCCGTTTTTGTCCATGGTTTCAGCCTAACGATGCAAACGAATCCAAGGCGTACCAGACATGTGAGTTCCGGTAACCGCCTTGGTGTGTGGGAACTATTGGCGTTACACCATGGCAGTTCCTCCATGCTGGATAGACAAGCATCGAACCATCTGTTTGGTCAAAAGTGGCGTCATAGTCAGGAACGTGCAAGTTCCCGCCAGTGCTGTTGCGGCGCTTGGTGATGATGATGTTGACAGCGCCTTTAACGTTGGCGTGATCTTGGTGAATAGGTGCTGAGATATTGCAGTTGCTGATCGTGCTGCTGAAATGTTTGGCGAAACGCCATTTGTCAGGCACACGCGCTTGCACCTTGGCGCTATGCAATTTAGCAACGTCAGGAGCAAGTTCTTGAATCAGTTGGTAGGCGATGATGCCTGTTTTGTGCATAGCTTTGACAAAGGTCCCTGATGTCTTGCTGCTGTGGACAGAAGATCGTGAGCCATATGCCCGTCGCATATGTGGCTTTGGCGGCACGCTGCCAAGGATGGCTGAGTACTGCGAGATGACTAAATAACGCTTCTTCCCGTCAGGCCCGGGTGGCAATGGACGCTTACGGTCCATCATCGTTTTGGGCACCCTGGTTGAGTTGACCTCGTGGTCAGCAATGTTGACCAGATTCCTCAAGTCATCAGGCAGTTGCTTGAGGAACAGGCCGACCTGAGTGCCGTCAGGATCAGCAAGGATGCAGGACTCTGTGACGTTGGGCTGCAGCGTTGGGCAGGTGTCCCCAATCTTGAGATTGGGCGTCTTCCTGTGCAGGGTGAGAACTGGAAGAGGTAAAGGCTTCATCGAACAATGCGCTTCATGTGTTTGGCGTAACCAGAGATGTCGAGCTTTGCGTCTACCCGGTCCTTTTTTTTGATGAGCTTGGCAAAGGGAGCCCAGTCACTGACCAAGCGTTGGGCCCATACGGCATCACGCTTTTGTTGATAAAGGTGCTGCAAGCCGCCTGCATTGGTGCCAACGCCTGGACAGTTGAACCACGCATGCAAATCAACGATGACGCCATCTGAGTGCTTGATGGCAAGCATCGTGAAGTCACGATCTTCCTTGCGGTCAGGGCGGTAACGCCAATGGATTTTTGGGAGATAGAGCAGGGCACAAACTTCAGGCGGTCGCTTATTGATGGCGAACCGTTGCTTCTTGGTGCTGTAGGACCAAGCGTATTGGCAGTAGTTCAGGCCGTTGACGGGGAACTTGAACTGCTCAACAGCTTCATGAAACTGCTTAAGGACGTTGTGATCGCCCTTGATGGTTTTGCCCGCCTTGGCAACGCCAAACCCACTGACGTCATCATCCATGATCCACAACCACTTGTGGCCTTGAACATGGCCCCAATCAAGGATGTAGTTCCGAACAAAGGTGATGCCCTTATCGTTGTCGGGAATGACCTGGAGATTGGGCACGCCAGCCGCCTTGTAAGCAGCCATGTCCTGAGGCTCTACAAAGTGGGTGAAAGGAATGTCACCAAGGAGCTTGCAAGTGGTTGTGGACGGCCTGCCCTTGGTGGGGATTGCAACGTGCATCAAACAGCTAAAGCCTCAATCAGCTTCATGCCCACGTAGTCGCCACGTTTGCGGGCTGCATCCACCAATGCCTTGGCTTCTTCATAGTCTTCAGGTCGGAACTCAATCTGAATGGCCTTCATGACGCCATCAGCCAGCTCTGCAGTTGGGTCATCTTCCAAGTCGTCTAAAGCCGACAGGTCAATATCCTCACCAAAAGTAGGAAGGTCATCACCCCAACCCAAAAGGGTCAGGTCATAGCCAGCTTCACCTAGGGCTTGAAGTTCTGACTGCAGCACGTCGTCATCCCAAGTGCTGTTGAGTGCCAGTTGGTTGTCAGCAATGACGTAGGCACGACGCTGATCAGCTGTAAGGTGGCCAAGAGTGATGGTCGGAACCCTAGGCAAACCCATCAATTCAGCAGCCAACAAACGACCATGACCTGCGATCACATTGCAGTCATCGTCAATCAGGATTGGATTTGTAAAACCAAACTCCTTAATTGATCGGACAAGACGATCAAGCTGTGCTTCTGAATGTTGCCTTGGATTGTTTTCGTATGGTTTGAGAGTTTCAGTGTGGCGTAAAACGATTTTGTCTGATGCGGTTGTCACTTCCAGTTTTCAGGATTTGCTTTCCAGAGTAGCCGAAAGACACGCAATTTTGAATTTACTGAAAGATGAGATTTTGCAATTCCCTTGATATTGCCAATAGTGATTTGAACAGCACCATCACTCAAGCTGCGAATCCTTGGATTTGGCATAGAGGGCTCGGAGTCGCTGGGCATGAGCTGCAATGGCTTTACGTTCATTTTGATTCTGATGGCCACAGAGGCCAAATGGCTGGTCTTTGGCATCTTGTTCTTTTTTTGCTTCAAAAAGTGCAGCGTAGAAAGCTTCGTAGTTAGGCAACGTGCGCCCGCTGGAGTTGTGGCTTGTTTTGTAGCCACAGGAAAGGACTACTTTGGCTTTACGTTCTTTTTTCATAGAAACAAATTTTTTTAGCAGCTTTTCGCCATAGAGGCGTTTAGTCATGGAAGTAATCAGTGTTGTTGTTGTCGGGGGATGGATCGCAACACACATGCGCCTTGCCTTTCCTGCCAACACAGGTGTTGTATAGCTTTCAGCCTGCTGGGGGAAACAGGCATCAGGCTCCCCGACGACTGATCAGTCTATTGATACAAGTTCTGAGCGGCCAAGCAAGTTATATATTTCATTGTGCAATGCCTCTTCGTATTCAGCGGTGATTTCAAGGCCGTGCATGTGGAGCCATTCATGAACTACATCCCAAGCTTTATCAGCACCAACAGCAGGGTCGATGCAGTGCTCAGCGAGTGTGGTGATTTTGTTTTTCATGTGTGTGTACCTCTCGGTGCGTGAAAAGGACTTAAGCGCCCATGTGGTCATCAGTGAAGTCGTGTAGCGCATCTGCCAAATGATCAGGCAGTTCGCCATAAACCTGAAGCGCGTCTAAATCTGCAGGATTGGCAATGAGTGCTTGAGCGAGTTGCTGCAAGGCTTGAATGGTGTCGTTATGCATGAGCTTGCGTGTGGTGGGCTCTCGCCCTTGAATTGATTATGGCATGCCACCATGCAGATGGCAAGCCATTGGCTGGCATCAATCCCAGCTGTTGTAGTACTCAGGCTTGCCATTCCAGATACGGAAGTATTTGATTGAGTCGCTCAACCATTGCTTGCCGTCAGTTTCGTGGATGCGCTTGCGGAACACTGCATTGTCAGGCGCTTGCCATCCAGTGTTTGGGATAGCGCGACCTTCACCGCGCCCATCATCACCAAACACGCGGCACTCAACAGGACGCAGCCAAACGCTGGCTTTAGTCATGCGATCAACGATGTAAAACTGCACAAGGGTCATGTCGTACCCATAGCTGGAGCAAACGATTTGCCCAACTTCAAAGCGATCAGTTTGAAAAGTTGTAGTGGTCATGTGTGGCCTCTCGGCTGAACTTGATTAGATCATGGCATGCCATTACGCAAATGGCAAGCCATCACCATTCATCATCTTCTGTTGCTGGTGCAGCAAAGACGCTGCCCTTGTTTTCACGGATGTCAACGCCCCAACGCTGATTGCTCATGGTCACCATTTCGTTGCCCAGCCTTGCAATCACCATTCGGTTGGGGTTGGACCCATCACGCACAAGCCAGCCGTTCTTCCAAGAGTCGTCAATAAATCGCTCAACATGCGTGCCAACAGGCACCGGCAATAAGACACCTTCAGGCACCCCTCCGCCGTCAACGGGGGTCAAGTGTGTTTTATGTGTCAAATCCTTTTTTATATGTGCGCGCGAGGCATCAGATCCCAATACAGGAGGTATTTGACCCCTTTGACCCCTAGGCCCTTGCTCATCAGATGGTGATTCTTGAATTTGACACGTTTGAGCCTTTTGACCCCCGCTTTTTTTGGATGGGTCAATTGGGGTGTCAAATACAGGGCGATACAAAGCAGCAGGCCTGCCAGCAGTGTCAGGTGGAAGTTCACCGTCTTGGGCAATCAACCCTTTTGAGCACAATGCCTTGAGCGTGCGCAATGCTTTTTGTCTGTTGATGTTGCAGTGGCTGCCGACCTCAGCAGCTGTTGTATGCACCTTGTTTTCCCACAGCTGGCAGCAGTGGTCATAAACCGATTCCTGACGGCCTTGCAGCGTTTCCTCAACCTGCGCACGGGCTTCAGCTGCAATGGCGTCGTCACCGTCGCCATGGCTTACCCAACCGTCGTCAGTCAATTCAACCACCAAGTTTGTGGCCTTGCTTCTGCCCATTGGTTTCACAGCAATCCGGTGATCGGTTTGCATCTGGCCTTCAACAGGCACCTTCAGCCAGTTGAGCAGCACAGACCAACTGACAGCACCTGCAAGGCTGTTGCTCCCCCTGCTAGCTGTGATGGCATTGCCGCCAGACACCGATTTATTGGTGTGGTGGACCAAAACAGTGGTACTTCTGGTACCAGACAGCACGACTTCAAGCTTTCGGGCTGGTATATCAAAATCGCTGCTGGCTTCTTCAATCCCAAGCTGGCCAACACAAGCGTGATATGTGTCCACTAAAACCAGTGAACCTGGGTGCTTGGACGCCATAGCCGCAATAGCGTCAAGGCCATTGTCGTTGAGCTGCACTGCATCCTCAAGGCTCCAAAGGATGACTCCTTCCGCCAGCTCGTGGAAACACTCGCCGTTTTTATCAACGCCTTGGGTGCCAAGGCCCTCACGTTCAAACAGCACCCACCAGTCAGATACGTTTTGGTCCGTGCCAACAATGATCAGCTTGTTGACCTGTCCGTGGATTGGAATGCCAAGGAACTCAGCTTCACCACGCAACGCAGCAGCTGCCATCGCTGTCATCAGGGCTGACTTACCCACCTTTGGCGGTGCCACCACTAAGTTTTGACGTCCACGCATGATGACCCCTTCCCACAACCAAGGAACAGGCGAAACATCAAGCTTCTGTCCACCTTGCTTTGGTTCAGGGATGCCAACGTTGCGCCCAGTGGCCTGAGCAAGGTAATGGGCTGCTTCTGATTTGCTAATGGCAAAACCAAGCTCTTCAGCTTGGTTTCGCAGCATGAACAAACGGTCAACAGAATCATTCGTTGCGCCAACGACTTTTACGGCTGCGCTTTTTAGCTGTGCGACTTGCTCCAGCGAATCCTGAAGGCTTGGGTCCGCGGTCTTGTCGTTGCTTGAGGCGTTGTGTGTAGAACCCATCTTTGGCCTTGGAGGGCGAGAACCATGTGCGTTGTCCGTAAACCCTCTGCCGTTCAAGCTCTTTGAAAGCTGTTAGTTCGGGGCTGTTTTTTTCAGGATGTTGAGCATCCCAGTCATCTAAAGCTTGGTCTGACCGTTTGCGCTGCAGGTCTGTGTAGTAACCCTTTTCTGCCAGGTCTTCGTCAAACTCATTTGGCAGTGACCACGGTTGCCACTGCAAAAGCATCCATGCCTGATGCTCCTTTTCGTAGTCAATCACGAGCTAAGGGCTCAGGTTCTGAGGCTATGGCTTTTTGCAACAGGAGGTTGACCCAACCAGTGCGGCTGACGCCTATAGGTTTTTTGCGATCTAGCTCAGCGATAACCCTTGGGTCAATAAGGACTTTGGTGTTGGCGAAAAGGTCCAGTTCGGGCACGTTGCAGGGTTGCTTTGCTGGCAAATTGTGCCCAAAATGAACCCGCCTGACAACCCCGAAAAATCAAAGAAATCAAAGACCTGTCATTTTTCCCTGAATGGCACAAGTACAAGTACAGAGCTGAGTGGTTGGCCAGGACTGTTACAGGTGTCGTGGGAGCAAAGCTTTCCACTGATGCGCTGGCCAACATCATGAGATACAAGGATGGCCCTAACGGATGGGCAGCACGGGGCGAACAAGCCCACAACGCACTAGAGAACTACCTGAAAGGTGAGCCAATTGAGTTCGCTGAACGCTGGACAGACTGGATTGACCCAATACTGGATTGCGAGCTATTTAAGAATGCAAAGACGATTGCAACGGAATACAGGCTGTGCGATCCCAGGAAGTCTATGGGCGGCTCGTTTGACTTTCTGCTGCAGTCATCAACAGGTGAAATCATTTTGGGCGACTTAAAGACTGTTAGCAGCAAAAGCAGGGCACGAAACCGCGAACCTGCCACTGATCAACTCGGAGCATATTTAGCCATGCTTATAGACCACCATCCTGCCTTGCATGTTGATAAATGCGTGACAGTTGTGTCTGGGCCAAAAGAATGCCGTATCATCCGGCAAAACCCTGATGAGTGTATTGAACTGTGGCTAGACAGTTGGGATCGATATCAATTTGAACTGGAAGATTGGTGATGGCGCGCATGGACTGGGCAAAATTGCTTGACCCTGCAAATGGTGGGGCAGGTGAGCCGCCAGGCAGGGCTGAATCTGTTCAAGCCGCAGCTGAAGCAAGCCGCTTAAGGTATGCGCAACATGGCAAGAAACGCGCAAAAGGCAGCGCCAAGCGCAAAGAAAAAATCATACCTAGGGTTGCACGCAAGTAATTGGCATGCCATGCTTCACAAGCCATCACACACAAGGCATTGGACCTAACAAAACAAGAAGTCAAAGTCCACATCACAGAAGCCCAACCCAACAACAAAAGCCCACATTTGTATGGGATTGTCGTCAACCAAGGCCGCACTGAAAAAGTACGCGTATTCCCTGGACCTCCAGGAGCACCTGACGAAAACATCAAACAACTCACACAAATTCCTAATGACGTTTTGACTAAATCTGGCCTTTGCCTTTGGGTAATGGTCACGGACATACGTCACGAAGATACAGTTCAATGGTCTGGCGCTGCCCTTCCTCTTGAAAAGCAAGAACCTTTTGATAAAAAAACTGCAGAAGGTTTGATGAGCTGGCAGGCACTGCAAGTTGCCAAAACAGAACTACGTTCGCCGCTGGATGTTTTTGAAGATGGCAAAATCACAGCTTCAAACCAGCCAGATCAAATCACCGCATTTTTCCAGCAAGGTGACAATCCGGGCTTGTTGCTGACAAAAAGCACAGCACGCCTACAAGGCAAAACCGATCAAGGTTTAATGGTGATTTTACGAGTTGCAGCAGAACTTAAAGGCGTGCAAGTTTCTGACCTAATCAATGAGGTTATGTGGGATGCAGTCAAATCCGGAAAGTTGTGGGCTTGTCAACCAGATAATGGCATGCCATAATATGTTCAACGGGCAGGGATGCCTTCCACACACAAGCCAATGACCATCCAACAACAAATTGACAACATCAAGGTTTTCCTTGATGACGCACAAACTGCTTACAGCCACGCTATTGCTGCCAACGACATGGCAGCAATGACTACCCACCGCAAAGCTGTTGGCAAGTACCGCAACATGATCGGCAAACTCGTCAAGCAAAAACTAAACGCCAAATGAAACCTGACTACACAGTTGTTTTCAATGGATCTGAGCTTGACCTTCTTTACGAGTTGGCAAGACAAGCTCGCAACCAACTGCCTGACACAGACCTGATACCAGAGCCAGGCAGTCGGGCCAACCAAATCGCACTTTTAGATTTGAAACTTACTGACCTGTTTCACCAACGCCATCAACCAATTTATTGAAACTATGTTAATGAACTACCAAGAGGCTTTGTATCACATGGATCGCCTCGCTGACTGGCAAGACAATGAAGTTGAAAGCACTTGGGGCAAGTTCCTTGCACTCATAGGCGAAGGCAATGGCCCAGAACCTTTTCGCCATTCCTTGGGGTTTTTAGAAGCTGACCTGCTGGGAAAAGCCTTGCAGGCGTACAGCTCCAGGCCAGATGCTTTTAAAGAACACTTCCGCAATTACCATGACAACGCAACCAACTGATTACATCGCTCAAAACCGTTTTGTAGAAACGCAACCTGAGGTCGTTGAGGCACTTGCTGCACATCGCAAACGGTTTGAAAGCATCCGCGAAGCAGACCGCAAAGTCATCATGGAAGCCCGCAAAGTCGCTTCATTGATGGCTGCATTTGACGCCACTATAGATGCCCAGTTTAGACAAGAAGATGTCACGGAAGAACATGAAAAACTGCTTAAGGAGTACACCAACCAAGACTCTGAAACGTGGTTTTGGCGTCACCACCAAGCGCAAGAAATGATTCAGGAATCAATTGTAGCTCGGTGTGTACAAGTAGTTGAAGCTCAGGCTAAGTACAAAGAACTGGAGGAAAACCACCAAGCCTGTGAGCTTTTGCGGCAAGCAAGAGAAAAGGCAAAAGAAAAGTACAAAGCCCAGCAAATACAAGTTTCCAAGCCCCGCCGGGGCCGTCCACCAAAAACTCGCCGCTAATCAATGAAAAACTACGAGCATCACAAGCTGAGTTCTGGGTTTTATGACCCTGAACGCGCAAGCACAAAAGTCAACACAATTGTGACTGTTGTCGCCTGTCTGTTGTTTGGAGCAGCGGCCTGGTATTCCATCACTTCAACGCTTGACCAGCAGCAGGCTTATCACTGCGAGCAAGGCTGGAAACGTGCATGCAAAAAGTTGAAGTAAATGGCTCGCCTGTCTCGCAACGTTTTGACAGACGATTTCATTGCTGCAGCCAAAGCTAGGGCCAAGGCTGCATTAAATGAAAAACATCCCAAACTGACTGCATTAGAACAAGCGTTTTACCACGCATACAAGCAGCAGTGCCCAATAGTTACAGCTTCTTCGCCGCCGGAAAACCAGCCCCACAAGGCAGCAAAAAAGTCCACCGCTACGTCAAAGGAAGAGCAATCCTTGGGGAAAGCTCAGCCGCCGTAAACCCGTGGAGAGCAGTGATTTCAATTTCTGCCCACAAGTTGCAACCTGCGCAATGGCATGCCAAACTACCAGTGTCGCTAGCGTTGACCTTTGTTTTTGCTAGGCCCAAATCTCACTTTCGCGCCAATGGCAACCTTAAAGGAAATGCTCCACAGCATTGCGTTACACGCATTGGAGACCTTGACAAGCTTTGTAGAGCCGTTTTTGACGCGCTAACAGGCATTGCATACGACGATGACTCCCAAGTTTTCAGCCTTCAAGCTGAACGTCGATATGCAGTCGGCAATGAACCACAAGGGGTCCACATCACCATCACCACTATTGATGTCTGAACTTACAAAAGCCTTAATCGGTTTCCATCAAGCTGTCGATAAAATCGACAAAAATGCACGGGCTAACTACGGCAAATTTGCAGACCTTGCCAATGTGCTGTCTACTGTCACGCCACCAATGCACGCCAATGACCTTGCAATCACGCAAACTTTTGATGGCCAATCATTGATCACGACCCTGCACCATACCAGTGGTGAAACTATCAGCAGTTCTTGCCAGTTGATGATCTGCGATGGCCGCAACCAGACGCAGGAATGGGGAAAGGCTGTTACGTATCAACGCCGTTACGCAATCTGCTCAATCCTAGGCATTGTTGCTGATATGGATACTGATGCTGAAGCAGAACCACAGGAAGAAAAAAAGGTTAACCGTCCTGCTCGCAAAACTGAGTCAGCAAAGCCTGCGGCTGCAACACCAGCATCAGAACCCAATCCTGATGACCCAATGAATGACGCAGACAAAAACCTGCTGCATGGCGTTATTAAGGAATTAATACCAGAACACAAAAAAGAACTGATCGCCAAGTTCCGCAAGCAGTTCAACTATCCCGATGGACCTGTAAAAGATAAGATCCAAACCTACACCCATCGCACATTTCTGCATAATGCCATGAATGAAATCACTGCCTAATGCCATGCCGCAGACACAAGCAGACGCTGATCTCAAACGTCGCAAAAACTTTTTTCAGGTGCGGCTAGATGACGATTTAGCCGACAAGTTGCGCGATTTTATGGCGTCGCGCAACTGCAACCAAAACCAAGCCCTTAAAACTATTCTCAACAAATTTTTTCAGTAATGCTCAACATCACCGCACATGGCAACATCGGCAAAGACCCTGAACTCAAGGAAACAAACAGTTCACAAGTTGCCAATTTCAGCATCGCTACACGCACTGGTAAGGATGAAACTACTTGGATCAACTGCCAAGTTTGGGGCAAACGGGCTGACACTGTCATGCAGTACATGCACAAAGGCGACAAAATTACAGTCTGTGGCCAGGGCAAGCTGAAAGAATATGACCGCAAGGATGGAGGCAAGGGTTACAGCCTCCAGCTAAACGTGTCTGATTTTACTTTGCCAGTCAAAAAACAAGAGGCTGACGACGAATTTTGATTTTTGAGGCATCATGCGTGCAGTACCGGAAACGGCTGCAAGGGTTGGCTGACCTGTGTTGCGCTTCGTGTAAGCCCTCAACAAATGAACGAACCAACCATTGAACACATAGATGGCCAGTGGCTGGTTTCCCACGCAGGGATGCGTCGTTATTTTGTTGATGAATGGCATGCTCAATGGTTTTTCAGCTATTGCCTTCGCACAAAAAATTGCGGACTAGAACCGGCTCACGCGCCTGACGCCCCTCACTCCTGATCCGCTGCAGGAGACTCTGTCGCACCCCTCATCAAGGAATACTTCCAAATTTTAACCACCAGCCATCAAGCTGGGTTCTTTTGATGCAATGTGGTTAACGGCTTGACGCAGCATCAGGCCTTGGTAAAAATTCTGCTGCATAAGCGCTATGCACAAGTTTTGAAGCTGAGCTAAATCAGTTCCTTCCTTAATTCCACGGCAACTGCACTCAAGCCTCAACCTTGCTTCCAAGCTTGGTTCAACGATCATCCAGTCCATTGGAACGCTCCAGTGACTTCAGGTAAAGGCGCTCAGAAGCGTATGGCTCCCTTGCACGCATGATGTCACCGACAACAGGAAACAGCCACTGATCCACCTGCACACAGTATTTAAAGTTGTACGGGTCCATACAGCCAACAACGACTATTGTCCAGAACGCAGTCAGGTAACTCCAAATTGCGTACCAGCTCATAGATCATCAACCAAGATGGCCCAACCGGTGTTGCTGCCTTCTGGCTGCCATCTAGCGTCAAACTCAGCCTGACGTACTCGAACATTACGTCCCATATAAGGATTTGTATGGCCACCATTTTGCATGTCAGGTAAACCACGCGGGTCTTGCATTATCCACTCAGGATCTGCACTATTTTTTCCGCTATAACCAGATATAACTGAATAATGTCCGCAACTAACTGAATTACATGTTGGCGAATGGATTGGGCCTTTATCTAGCCATCCCACGATGACAGGTCTTCCCGATTCTATTTCTATTTCAATAATATCCCGATCTGCATTTTTTATAAACCTTGCATTTAAGCCTAAGCTTTCTAGCGCCTGTATTTGCGCTTTGACTGAAGTCGTATCGCCATACTTAATGCGAATAGCATTGTATTCATCGTCCGTTTTAACTTTTTTATAAAAAGCTGCAACCATGGCCGACGCGCTTGTAAAACATTGTCGGGCAGGTATTCCAACTTTGTTGTCAAGTTGACTGAAGTAAGGCATATAGACTTCTTGGTCAATTCCGCTTGCTTTCCACGCATCGAACCATGCGTTGTCTTCTTCCGCCAAAAGGTCTTCAGGCATTCGCTCCTCAAGCTCCTTAATCGCAGCCAGCTGGTGGGGCGTACCACGAAACCAATGAAAGAATGGAAGCAAACTAAGACCCATCGCTGCTCCAAACAACTTTCGTGTGGTCACAACGTTAGTTGCGATTGCTGTGACCTTCAAGCCGTGCGACTGATTGTTCCAGCATTGAAAGCCGGGCAAAAATTTCTTGGTCTCTTGTCCTGATGTCTGCGTGAAGGATGTCCATCCTGCTCGCTAAATTATCGACAGCCGTAGTTAAACGCACCAAGGAATCTCTCCCTTGCTGGTTTTGACGGCTGATTCCCGTTAGACCAGCAGAAGCAACGCCAACGCTTGCTCCAGCTACAGCAGCCCA
>TARA_R100001443_G_scaffold3585_2_pt1 | contig 17457 bp, 11 predicted proteins | sample TARA_R100001443 | Tara Oceans TARA_R100001443 (sample SAMEA2622142) | marine metagenome | biome: marine biome (ENVO:00000447); feature: deep chlorophyll maximum layer (ENVO:xxxxxxxx); material: "saline water (ENVO:00002010), including plankton (ENVO:xxxxxxxx)" | depth 50 m
GCCGGCTCCTGCGCGATAACCATTAGCACCGCCGCCGCCTCCGCCGCCATTTGGTGTTCCCCGATCTTCTCCATTAAAAGGACCATTAAAACCAGTTAGTCCACTAGAAATATTTTGGAATACTTTTCCATCAGCAGTGCCGTCTGAAATACTATTTCGATTTAAACTTCCACCGCCGCCTCCTGCTCCTCCTCCGGCTGCGATGATATATGTTCCTGAAATTGATTCTTGAATATAAATTCCGTCAGCACCACCTCCTCCAGCACCAGAGGATCCATTAGAACCAGCATTACCACCACGACCAGCACCTTTTGGTCCACCAGTTCCTGCTGTTCCTCCACCATCACCTTTCTTTGATGATCCGCCGCTGCCTCCACGACCTCCAATATCAATCGTTAGAGTTCTTCCACCATCAGCAAGTGAGAAGGTGCCATAACGTCCTTGACCACCATTTCCACCTACACCATTTGAGTCAGATCCTCCAGGACCACCAGCACCGGCTTCAACTTTAATTCTTACGTTTGTAGCATCATCAGGAATGACTAATGATTGAGTGCTTCCAGTATGGAAAAACTCCTTAACGATTTGATTTGCAACTGATTGAGTTTCTCTTACTCCGTCAGTGATGTTGCAATCACCATCAAGACACCATTGATATTCAATTTGATCTTCAGGCTCCGAAAAAAGAACTCCAGTGCGGCTGAGGCCTCGATCCATCGATGCCTGCACTGAGAATGATGTTGTATTATCAACAGTGACGATTGATGTGGTGACACCCGCAGTAATTTCTAATGTTGGTTTAACATTTAAAGTTAATGGGGTTGATCTAATCGGTTCATTGATCGCATTTGGAGTTGATTTTGCAGAACCAACTTCACCATATGCTCTTGGTCTATAATCTGCCTCAACAAAATATTTTTCGCCATCCTGTAAAGGACTAACAACATGAGAAAATTCTAAAGAACTACTAGTCTCACCATTGTAAGTTGTTGATGGTCCTAATTTTGTCTCTGTTCCATTAAGAGAAATTCTATACCATTGATACTCAATGGTTCCATCAAAACTTGCATTTGACCCGGCAGGGAAAGTTGCAGTCGCAATTCCAGTAAAGGCAATAGTTCTTAGACCTTCGCCTGCTCTTGGTTCTGAAGCACAAACGTGGGATTGAGCAGTTTCAGAGAAACCGACACGATGAGAGAACGTGTCGGTGACGATTGACAGTATAGGACCATTTAGGTCTAGACCTGTAAATATATCATCCCATATCTTAGTTGTCATATCTTATTATGAACCAATAAAGTTTTGTCCACCAACAATACCAAATAAGGAACTAGCGCCATCAAATGTCTTAAATGAATATATATCAGTTTTACCTGCAACTTGTGTTACGATTGGTATAACTCCACCAGGCCAGTACACAGTTACACCAGCACCAGCCAAATTATCAAATGTATTTATGCCAACTGAGTATGATGTGGAATCTTGAGTAATTTTAATCGTAAACGCAGTCGCTTCGTTTGGTGGATTCAATACAGTAAATTTCTCAACAGCAGAAGTCACATTTAAGTTAAAGGACTGTCCTAATGCAAGGTTGACATCAACGTTTCCAGAAGAAATTGTTAACGTCTCTACATTTTCAGAACTTGTCTTGAATCTGACGGAACCATCAACATCAAGCTTCGCTCTTGGTGATGGAGTTCCCATACCAACGTTTGAACCACTTGTTGATACTGCAGTTCCAACCACTAAGGTTGTCGAAGTTACAATACCTGCTCTAATATTACTAGACGTACTATCTAATCGATAGTCTGTTGATGTGAGTGTTCCACTAACATTGATATCATTGGCCGTAACTTGACCTAAGAAAACTGCTTCATTGTGTACATGAAGATCAGTTCTTCCAGTTCCAGGAGATCCAAGAGAGAGATTAAAGTGAGGGACTGATGTACCAATACCAACCCTTGAGTCCGTTCCGGGAGGAACAGTTGCCCAGATACCAGTATTACCAACACCAGCATACGTTTCATTTACTGGAGACCAACCTGTTGCAGATGCATTCAAGTTAGTAATTGCATTACCATCACCTGCTAAGAATCCTGCAGTCAAGATGCCCGTAATATCTACGTTCCCATCTTGTTCAGTATCACCAAGGATTCTAAGCGATTTACGATTTGCAGTTGTTCCAATACCAACACCAACTCCGGTTTCAGTACTGCTTACAGCAAATATGGTGCTTCCAGCACCAACTTGGAATGCATTCGCGCCAGGAGTGGTGGTAGCAATGCCAACTTGATTGAATACATGAATATCTGCAACTGCAGAGAGACTTACATTACCAAATCGTTTCCAAGCATTTTCTGCGGTATAAACCCAACCAATATATGCACCTTGAGATGGATTTTCAAAGTATACAATGTCACCAGGCGTTCCTGCATTTACTGGCGTGGCAATACCAACAGTGTACTTTCTTGATACCGTTGAATCACCCTGTAAGAACAGGTTATTAGCCTCAATACCTCTTGCAGCAGTTGAAGTTACTTTATTAGAGAAAATAACTGGTCCGTTAAATTCTGAAATAACTTTTCCTTCATCTCCACCATCAATACGAATAGAGGATGAGAAGGTTGCTTCAGTTGCATTAATCAGGTTGATACCAGATTCAACAGAAATATCCTCACCTGTGATACTTCTTACTGGAGTATCAAAGATTTCTTCCCTACCAGTAACCGTACTCAGTTTCTTGTTACCTGCATAGGAAATACCACGATCATTCATTCCAGTGAAGTAGTTAACTCCACCTTCCTTCTTAGTAGACTGAGCAAGAAGTTCCTGAGTATCTGTGACAAGTCTATTTTGTTTATCAGGTAATGCAGTTGAATAGTTACCTGGACCAAAACCAACATATTCCCAAGTATGACCAGACGCTCTGTTGATAGAGTGTCTTCTTAATTCAACTGGGTATGATTTGATTCTACGAACAACAGAACCCACGACGTGTGGCGTGGCTCTTGTACCAAGAACAGCACGGAAAACAGTTATTGGGTTGGTAGCAGGATTTGATAATGCTGTTTTGATTCTAACGATTTCATCGTCAATTGCCAGGAAATCACCAATTTGAAGTCCAAGATTGCCAACATTTGTCAATCTAATTTCAGTTGTAATGGCATCTGCGATTGGATTAGCAAGTGTGGTTGTAATTCCAGCATAAGTTGGAATTTGTCTACCATTCAAACTCTCATTTTCAATTGTGGCGTCACCATCATTAGATTGAACACCACCTCTCATTGCAAACATGGATGCACCAAAGGCAACTACCTCACTTGTTGCTCCAGCTCCAATAGTGACAACAAAATTATTAAGGTCAATATTTTGTTTTACAATAAAATCACCATCAAATGGACCATTCTTAAGAGTAGAAATACCAGTAACAACCTTAACTTTACTATTGACTTTTAGTCCATGATTATTACGTGTGGTAATCGTTGAGATTCCTAGCGTTGGATCATATGTAATATTAGAAATTCTAAGACCCTCACCAGTCAGATATGCGGATGCATTGTTTAATACTGCCGTGCCAATACCTGTTGTAGTGACTCCTGTTATTGGAGGATCACTGATTGCAGTGAAACTCTTAGCACCACCAACTACAACTTCACTAATTCTAAACAGTGTATTATATGGTTTGTAACTTTCTGAAGTTACACCGGTCATTCTAATAACATCGCCAACATTATCATAAATGTCGGTTACAGTCACAACAGCTTTGGAGTGACCAGATACCGTAGCGATGCCAACAACATGCATGGTGTTGCCAATACCATAGGCACTACCACCATCCATGATTTGAACATCGGTGATGCCACCAGTTGCATCAACACTTACCTTTGCAGTTGCATGTTGACCAGTGGTAGAACTACCAATACTAATGAGTTTGGCATTATAATAATCTGCATCAACACCAGTTCCATAACCACCGCCACTATTAGCAATACTGACAGTGGTTATACGGTTCAGTCCATGATCAATACTAGTGTTGAATCTATGATGTGTTCCACCAACAGCTGTTATGACATCAGTTAATCCAACACCAACATCAACGTCTTTAATGAAACTATCAATGGTTTCTTTAGTGATGCTGTTTTTAACATCATCAACTTCGGTTTTACCAATATCTGCAGAGTCTGCGAAAGAAATTGCAGCATCTGGATCAGAAGTAGTTGTGTCTCTATCAACCTGAGGGAATAGTCTTGTAACAGGTTGAGTAAACTTATCTGAAGTGAATGGATCTACTGGTGGATTTACCGAAGAATTGAGAATGGTAAGGTAGTAAATACCATCTTGCTCACTTCTAACGAGTGCTTGTATTTCTTTGACATCCTGAATGTAATACGTGGTATTGTACTTCTTCCTCTTGAATCTTGGAAGACTTGTATTTCTTGTAAGAAGGTCGTTAGTAAATGCTCCAGGGTCAGTATTGATTCCTACAGTAAACTCTCTGGCACTGGTAATGCCGGTGACTGGGAATGTTCCATTAAATCCAGAATTTCCAACACCAGTTGTATTGACACCACTCTTGATGTCAATTAATTCAACTAGAGATCCAACAGAAAGATCATGGGGAAGTTCGGTCAGAATGTTACCAATGTTCGATCCCCAATTTGCACCAGCAATGAATCTAAAGTTTCTATTTTCATTGACATGATTTAAATTACCTGTTCCAAAGTAAGTTCCAACTTCATCATTGGTAGATCCAATTGAGGTGTTACTTTCTTGAATAATAAATCCATCGATTGGTGGTCTTGCAATAGCTCCACCACTGTTGGCAGGAATAATGTACCTTGCTCTATAAAGTGTATCAATTGCACTTCTATTGTCTGATTTTCTCTTAATAAATGATCTTGGTGTTGCCTCTCCTAATGCTGTTGAACCAAGTCCGAGACCATTTTCGTCGAGAACAACATCATTGTAAATTCTATTGTCAGTGGAAGCTGTCGATACATTAATATACCACTGTCTTCTAGTATCATCCGGACTATTATCAAACTGAATTGGGTGACCAATATCACCAGAATTTTTGTCAGATACTCTACTTACAATTTTGAGAGAACCACCAAGATTGTTAATAGTCAGAGCGGATGCGTTTTTAGCATCAGTCTCAGTTTTTGCTAACTTAATCGTACTATGAGTTGTTAAACCAGAACTTGCATTTTGATTAGTAATGGCAAAATAAACTACATTTGATTCTAAACCATCTGGCAATCTACCATTATCACTCAAAATACGAACAGATTCCGCATCTTGGAAAGTATGAGGCTCTGTCAGCGTAATGACATTACTGGTGATACTGTTAATACCAGAGGAACTTCTATCGACTCTGAATACTTTCTCAGAACTAGATTGTGTGGTGGTATTAAATCCAGCTCCATTTGGCATAACAATGCGCGAACTGAATTCTGTGGGTGTTCCTCCTGAAGGAACAAGAACGTTCAAGGAATCAAGTTTTCTTGCACCAACTCTGAATCCTTCTAATACGTTTTCGGGTGGAACGTCTGGGTTTGTCTGTTCATAGAGATATAAGTGTCCTGTGGTTCCAACACCAATTGTTGTATTGAGGTCAATTGCATTAAATTCAACTACATTTTCAGTAATTGGAATTTCTTTTGGTGGTAAAATATGAGTAATAAATCCAAAATCATCCTGAGGGAATGCATCAGGTCTAAATCCGGATGCAATCAGAGATTTTGCTCCAAAGTTAGAGTTTGAGTTGGTGATGGACATGTCACCACCAGTTTCAACAACAAAGTGTTCTGCATATCCAATAGCAAAGATAGAAACTGCCTGAATAACAGAGTTATTGGAACACTTGATGTGGAAGTTAGAATGCGATGGTTTGAAAATCGCACTAGAATCATTACTTAGTTTCTCATTTCCTGGTACGGTAGCATCATCATAAACACCTGTCGTAGAATTATATTTAATAAATGCGTTATCATCTTTTTGAAGTCCAATTCCCGTAAACTGGGCCACAACCATGGACTTGAAACCTGTCGCTTTATTACCATCTGCATGCATACCGCACATGCCAAAGACGGAACGAAGTGATAAGTTAAAGATATATGGAGAAGCAGATGTTACTGTATCTGACTGCAACGTAACTGAGGAACCAGTCACCGCAGGAAGAGCAAGCACCGGAGCATTTTGAACTTCGTATTTGAATACAGTGCTGCTTACTTTTTCACTAACAACAAATTGTCCATTATATCCGGCAGCAGTGATACCCTCAACTCTGAACGGAGTGTCAACATCAAGGCCACTAACAGGAGATGCAGTTGTTACAGTAATAATGTCAGTTGGAATAGCTCCATTACCTGCCTTAATACTCGTAATTCCTGCAGTTGCACCGGTTGATCCGACAATTCTAAATTCATCAATTTTTGGTTGAATATCAATACTAGAGGATGGGAAATCTGGTTGAATTTCTCTTCCACTTGCACTACCGTAGACCAAACCAATCTTTTCATAATACATGTCAAGATCAGTTCTGTTTACACCGAACGTTTGGAACGTGTCTCTGATTTGGACATTATTCACACCATCAGCATACTCAAAGCAAGTAAGTTTATGGTGAGAGAAATTAGGTACGAACTGATTATTGGTATAGTCCTGATAAGCAAGTCCGTTTGGATCTGCATCAAATATAGAGAACTGCCAGAAGTAGCAGGCTCCAGTTACTCTGAATAATGCACTTCTTTCAATATTATCATTTGATGGATTTGGAACATATTTTGGACGAACCTTAGTCTTTCTTAGGTCAAGACCAACGATAGAAGTACCACGGGGAATAATTACACCCCCATGAATACTATTCATCTTATAAAGTGCATTATCTGGATTAGTCAGATCATATACGGTTGTCAAATCCCATGCAGGGAAATCTTGTGATTCTGTTCCGTCTCTTAATCTAAAGTTAGCTTCTGCACCATCAGGAATGGGAATCCATCCAGGTCTATTATCAACAATGTGTTCACCAGGATATAGTAAGATTGTAGTATTACCAAATCTATCATTGTTTAAACCACGCTGATATGAAAATCTAGCAGCCTCGATCAACGCTCTTTGAATCGTCTTGAAAGGACGAGTTAACGAATTTCCTTTATTTTCGATACTATCTGTAGAATCCAGATCATTAGGACTTACATATAGAATATTACCACGAGCATTCTTAAGAAAATTCTCTAATCTGGAAAGACCCATCTTATTTGCACTATAAGTTCTGTTATGGATTATTTATCATTTAATTATCAGTCGCTTTGTAAAATATACTCTACTGTTGTTGCAACATCATGCATGGCATCACGGAGATGTGGTTGTTGTCCAGATTCTTGAACATATGGATCCTCATCATCACTTAAGGTCCAACGCCATTGCTGCATATCCTCTGTATACCATAATTGTATCTTCATATTAGTCTACGGGCAAACATTCTGGATTCTCTAGATCTAGTTCAAACAGACAAGGATGACATTGCTCCTCCATCAAATATGAATACCCACGGTACACATCATCTGGAGACCAACTCTTCTCTTTATCAGCTAGCTTAATGATATCTAGGTCGTTTTGTGCTTCATCAGGAAGTTCATCAAAGGTAAATGGAACACCTTGGATGAAGTACATTAAAACAAGCATATTTTCCTCTTCATACCACACATATTTTGCATCTATGCGATATTTCATAGGAAATCTCCTAGTTTTTTTGTATTTAGTAGGAGTGGGGGGACTTGAACCCCCACGAGCTTGATGCTCAACAGATTTTAAGTCTGGTGTGTCTACCGATTCCACCACACTCCCAAAAATCAGGCGATATATTCACCCTTCTCATTATAGATCGCTGGATTTAATCTAGCATACTCATTGAACGTTATCTTCATCTCCTTGAAAGTCAAGTTGCAGTTGTTCGCTGCTTTTGGTAAGTTCCACTTCGCTGCGAATAACATTTCCATAGACTGACGGGTTTCTGGTCTCATACTCATAACATTTGAGAATTTCTCTATAGAGGTTGGGGTCGTGCATTACTTGAAAAAAGTAATAGGGCAATTTTTTGGCGGAAATTTTTTCCGCCCTTTTTTTGAATTAAAAGCTAATTTTGCTCAGAGAGGACTTGAATACGCAAGAGTATCTTCATCAAGAACACCTCTGCAAAGTTGAAGGACATTCATGAATTGATCTACAGTCTCACACTCCACCACCTTTTCATCACCTTGCTCAGAGTAGAGGTAAAACTTACGGGTCACGGGATCAACAACACAGCGACTTAGAAAATCTTCTTGCATGAGGTTCGTTTGATTACCTGCTTATTATAGGACGGTCAGGCGTCCTTGTCAAGGTTTACGGAACCTGTCTGGTCCTCTGGACGCCTCCACTTGGTTTCACGACGATCATAGTCCCATCCTCCGATTAAGAAGTTATCATTGCCACCCGGATAATCATCAGGACTATCTCCCTCATATACAACAAGAAGTTTTTCGTCATGATTCATTGGATTCAACCATCTTGCGGCCCAAACTTCATAATAACAGTGGATATTTGCTCCTGTACCAGATTTAATTTTTACAGTTTTACCCCACTCAATACCATCAACAATCAAATCTTGGGAGTATCCAATCTGAGTAAGAGTTACGGTAATACTTTCAGGGTCAATCAATCCGTCCCAATATTCAGGTAATGTAATAGTATTTGAGTCCTTTAATTTACCCCGGACATAAATTCCTGGTTCCGGTCCTTCAGCAACGATATGTCGAATTCTTTTTTTATCATCTTTAATATGAGGAATATCAAATTGAGCAAGTAATTTATTACCACTCGCTACTCCAGTCACATTACCTGTCATTACTGTAATAGATGCTGCTGGTGCTGTGAGATTAGTATTTACTTGTAGGTTATCAATTTGTGCATTGCCATGATATCTTGGAGGACATGCATCTTCTGGGAAATCAGATTCACCAATATCTCCTTTCCAAATGTAATCAAACTGGACTGATTTAAGTCCCCATCCACCTGTTTTCTCAGAGCAATCTTTTCCACTTACCCCCGGTCTAAATTCCAATCCTTCTGTCATAATTAACCTCTCTTATCGTAATGGTATCCAGAAACTGAATATTCATCATTATTTCCTGGATAATCTGCTGGTGACTCTCCTTCATACTCTGGAATTAATCGTTCACCATCTGCACGAGTTCCAAAGATATGGAAATGACAGTTGATAGGCATCCCACCATTTGCCTGAAGGTAGACTTTATTATCGGTGATTCTTTTTACAATTATATTTTGGTGAGCGCCGATAGGAGTTAAACTCACTGTAATTGTTGTTGGATCAACGAGTTCTTCCCAGTATCCTGGGAGTTGAATTTCTGTTTTATTTTTTAGTTTGCCTCTATAATAAACATCATTTGATGGACCTTCCGGACAAGTATGGCGAAGTCTCCATCCATCTTTTGTTGGGTGTGGAATGTCAAAGTTCTTTTTAGCAGCAAGAATGTGGCCACCACAATTTGAAATGACATGTCCTTGTGCCAGAAGATTTTGTCCTACTGCAACGTTTGCATTTGTGTCAACTGGTCCCATGAACGCTGCACTACCAGCAACCGCTAAAGAATATGGATTATTAATACCACTACAAAGAGCTCCAGGAACCACTGGCACTGGTGCTCCATGTGCGGAGGGACCAATCATAACAGTCGCAAATACTGACGGGAATCCTCCCGGACTTCCGACTAATAGTGGACCTTGATGATATGATGAACACGGAATTTTAGATGGGCCAATACCAAGTGCTACCGGAAGTACATTATTTTTGCACACCAATTCTTGACCATCATATACGTGCAATTCATCCATTTGAAATGCCATAACTTCTCCTTATATTTGACCTGGTTTTTTATCTGGATCTGTTGCACAGGATACTCCATGAATTATGGAGGATAAAATTTGTGTGCCCAGTTTACCATTCATCGTCAAAAACCCTGTTGAAAGTAGTTTTAATGACTGTTTTGCATCAAGAGTGATGTTTTTTGAATCAATCTTGGCGCTTTGATTTGAACTAACCCAGAAATTGCCCTCAGGATCTTTTCCTTGAGCACATATTTCTACATCGGTTCCTTCGATGCGAACTTTTCCATCTCTAGCTCTAATAATTATATCACCATTTTCGGAATTAAGAAAGATTCCATTTTGACCTTTTGTTAAATCCTCTCCAGCATTAATATTGACTGCTCCTGGAGCATTTACTGTAGTCCATCCCTCACGTTCACCATCTTCAGTTAAATCTATGAAGTGTCTACCATCAAAACCTTGAACCTCAACACTAGATGTGACACCTTTATCCTTGGAGAGACCTCCAAAGGTGATCGCACCGTTCATCGCTCCTATTATTTGAGTCCAAAAATTCTTCTTTTCCGCCATGAAATAATAGGGAGATTGTTAGTATTTATTAGTAACCATAACCACCGCTGCTTGGAGGTGGTGAAGGACTCGGAGATGGTGAAGGACTCGGACTGGGGCTAGGAGATGGTGAAGGACTTGGGGATGGTGAAGGACTTGGACTTGGAGTTGAAACTGCTTGTGAACCAGTGCCTTGATACGTACTCGTGTCAGTTGAAGTATCTTGACCATCTACAGTTTGTCTAGTTTCAGCTCTCTGAACTGTTAAGGTATTTGCCTCTTCTGAAGTCTGTGGTGTATCCTCTGAAGTTGTTGATCGTGATTGTGCCTGTACAGACGCAACTGGTAGAACTTTTTTAGTTATGCTTTCTTGTAGAGATTCATATACTCTGACTCCAGTATTTCTATTTCCTGCATACTTAATACCTTTTTCAAAGAATACATTTCCATAGTAGGGTTTACCGTCAACGTATCCAGTAATTTGTAAACCAATAAGGTCAAATACTTGAACAACATCGCCAGGATCAGCCACTTGAGGGACTAATGGATCCCGAATGACATCAAAGACAGGAGTAAATTTTGCATTAAGTCCTGTATCACTATCAATGTATATTTCTGGCAGAGATGTGAAGTTTCCTCCAGGATATACTTTTACTGAATTAATTTTTCCAAATGGATCAAGGTCATATGTTAATCCAGTTCCATTACTGGGATTAATTACAATTGGATCATTAGGATCATAATTTATACCCGGATCAGAGACTATGACATCCGTCAACGTTATCAAAGTTGGATATTCTGAACCTGTTCCACCAGCAAGGTTTGATGGTGGTTGAGTTGATGGTAAGTAACCAGACCCGCCATCTGGTATGATGACTCTAGAAACTGTGCCCTCTTCAATAACTGGTACTAAAACTGCTCCACTACCGTTATTACATGGATCTATGACACTGGCACTGGGAGGAGTAACATATCCAAATCCACTATTGACCATATCAATTGCTATGATAGTTCCATTTCTATCGATGACTGGATTTCCTGCAGCACCTATCCCACCTCCACCATAGAAGTTAATCGATGGAGGGCCACATGGTGATGGTCCGACATTACATGGTTTAGTTCTTCTTAAATCGCGAGATGTTAATGCATTAACTTCATCGATGTTCAAATATTTTACTTCATTATCTCCATTGATAAAGATAAAAATTGTTCCAGGAGATAATCTTTCATAATTATTAGCATCATCAATGGACAATCCAGTGACGTAACCATCAAATGCACTAATATACCCTACTCTTATTCTTTTTCTTGACGCAGAAATAAATGGCATTATGTTTCTCCTCCATCTGGTTCTTCATCTGGTCCCTCATCTAGTTCAAATGGCACTACCTCAAGACGTTGAGGGCCTCTAAAAGGTGTCTTCTCTGACCGTGCATCTATTTCTATATTTCCTTCCTCAAAATTTTCTGCTTTTTCTATGGCAGCATCACCGATGTTAATTAAATTAGGTCTTTCGACTCCAGGTTTTCCACTACCACCATTTTGCAGTGTGAAGGTATCATTTGGAGAACACTCTGGTTCTGGATCACAATCAAAGAACGACGTAATTGCTGATATGAATGCCATTGCTGAACCCACATCAAAATCTATTCCTCCAATGGCTCCTAGTCCACCAACCAAATCATCAACAAGACCAAATGCTACCGAGGAAGGATCATCTATAAAATCCGTAACCATATTTGAAAGTTCAGGATCAATACCAACAAGGGGTCCTAGAGATTTAACAAGTCCAGTTACATCTCCATCCCTCATTGCCTGGAAGGAAGCTCCAATACTTGCAAGAGTTTTTCTGTCAGAACCCTGAACTATATTGGCAAGAGCAGAAAATCCACTTATCAAATCTCCAGTTTTTAAAAAATCAACCGTGGCATTCACAAATGATGATAATGTTCCTGTAGTTTCAAATAAAGGAGTATCAGACGCAATCGATGCTGCAGCGAGTAGTACATCTAACAAATTTCCATTTGAAGGAATTTCAGGTATGCTTGAAAGAATTGATATAAGTCCTTCAATCGGGTTTTGTACAATGTCACGGGCATCATTGGTGGATATTCGGAATCGTCTTGCACCAAGTTCTCTTGCAAGAAGTTTAACTATTGATCTTTGTAATTCTCCTGAGGAAAGAGATGTTTTGACAGCTGGTGGAGAAATAGCTCTACGGCGAGTTCGTCTCCGTGGTTTGCGACCTAAAATTTGTTTGGCATATGTGGTTCCAGAATAAGGACCCAAACTTAAAAAGTCTCTACTTGCAAAAACTACTGGGGTTATTGCAGCATCAAATCCTTGCATTATCTCATTAAGATTACCACCCAATACCTCACCAATTAATTCTTCGGTATCGCAAATGGGACTTGGAGAATAGAATCCAGTTGGTGGGAGTGGTGGAATTGGAAAGTCGGTAGCAAATTCTGATACGGTTCCGATTTGTGGTCGTGTTGGTAGAGGAATTCTTGGGTCATCATCAATATTAGTTGCATCACCTCTCCGTCTTCTGTCTCTACGATCTCTATCCCTGCGTCTACGATCTCTATCTCTGTCTCTATCCCTACCATCTCCAAGTCCCAATACACTTGAAATGGGTAAAGTCTCACCCTGTCCTGCCAGTCTGGGATCTAAATTTGTCTGTGGAGTTGGACCTATTCCTGACCCTGAACCTTTTCCTTTTCTATCAAAAGCACCCTTTAGAGCGTTTAATATTTGGTCAAGAAGTCCGTTTATAATCTTATTAAAGATACATACAAGTGCTTCAAAACCTTTCAGTTGTGTCTTTAATAAGTCTGTTCTGAATGTTGGAGGTGCAATCTTTAACAGAGGTTGAGTTGCTTTATTGAAAGCATCTGTTACAAAATTCTGTATCTTAGCATATATCTCCTTCATATGCTTTGCTATTTCATCAGCAGCCTCCTTTATGATTCTATCAATTTCTTTAAGAGCATTCTTTACTGGAAGTGCGGCCGCATTAGCATAAAATTGAAGTGATTTTTGTATATTTTGTATTTTCTCAGTCAAGTTTTCCATGATAGTCTGAATTGCCTTTGTCGGACTATCTTTGTCTGGATCAGGACAAGCAAGGGCGTGTTTTCTTTTTAAGACATCATCTTTTTTTGCATCACGAACGCATTCAAGATGAACTGCATCTGCAGATTCATGAGTAGGAAACCCTCTAGTTGGTTTATTAACTCTAAGTTCAGAATCTGATGTCCTTTTTGTAGGATCTCTCTTCTGTGTTCTGGCAAAATGACTTTGAGGTGTAAAGTTCTTTCCTCCAGTCAATGATGTTCTTGTGTTCAGAGTTGTTTTGGAATTGTTTCCAAGAACTCCCATGATGACAGGAACTTGCTTGTCCTGATCATCTAAGAAAAATCCAAATACAAAATTTCCCTGTCTGATAGCAGGTGTTTGGAAAGATCCTCCCTGTCCACCACCTGCAGTGATGGGATACATTACCTGAGCCCAAGGTAACTGATCAGATTTAATGGAAGATTCCTCTTGATCATGAAGACCAATGATTCTAACTTTATAACGATATCCCCATCCAGGAGTTTGATCTTTATCTTCTATCTTTGTTTCACTTATGTTTTCTCGCCACGTTGAATCATCAGCAACTTCTCCAACCCACCAGAGAAAATTGCCTCCAAGAAATCCTGGATTAAATAACGCGCCTCCTTCCATTAATCCTCGTAAATTCTACATTCGTCTGCTTCTGGATTCTCGTCACAATACATTTCAAGAGGGGTAGGATCATGATCTTCGTCAGGATGATTTGCCTGATATTGCTCTAGATGATCCAATTCATCTGATACATGACGACGCATTTGTGGAGACAAAGTGGCGTTTTCTAAAAGATCTTTATCGTCGTTGATATGCTGTTGGATACTTTTTTCTTCGCTCATAATGGAATGTTAGTAGTATGGTTTCCTTTTCTCCCGAAAGAATCTCTTACAAGATTTAATTTAGTATAGGTCTCTTCGGGTGATATGTAGTGACACAAATCAGCTATAATATATAGACCTCCATATTCTTTATTCAAATCATCTTTCTTCTGTGCTCTGAGGCCTGGAGTATCAAGAAATACGACATCTCCTGCATGCAAATTAAAATCTCCAGGAATAGTTACGGTCTGCATGCCTGTAAATAATTGATTATATCTACGGAGAGTTTGATTCATTATTTTTTGTAGTTCAAAATTTTGTTCCGTTGCTTTATCAATTTGTTGTTGTGTTGTTCCGCTAGGAAGAGTTCCAGTGTCAATAAGTTTGTAAGTAGTCCGGGTAAATTTACTATCGGATTCAAATTTATCATTTAACTTTGGCAACTCCTTTGCAGCTAATTCTGTGCCATCCTTTGTGTCATTTGCTGTTTGTTCTATAATCTCATAGAAACAATTAAATGGATCGAACACAACTAATCGTGTTCCATATGCACCCATTTTAAATTTTTCTTGGGCTGGTATAGGATTATCTCCTTGAAAGTCTAATACTTTGGTATCATACCCTGCAGGTAAGTCTGTTGTCAAATTATGGATTAAGGATTTTTTCTGCTTTTGCTTAAAAAGACCATCAATAGATTTAAAATTAAATCCCTTAGCCGTTTCAAAAAAGAAAAATCCACCAGTCTTTCCTTTCTCTCCAGCAACGGTAGGTATTGAAGCTTTAGATAACCAATTCAGTGTATAATATGGTTTGCGATTGTTTCCTATGAAATTATAATTATTATTTGTCTCTTCAATGTCCATTTCTTTTTCAGTCTTTAAGAAATCAGTTAAGATTCTTCTTATGTGATCTGAAATTTTCCCATCAAATCTTACGTTGAGTCTTGACGATCCACTCTCATTTCTCAAAAATTCTTCAGACACCAAGTCCAATTTTATCATAGATGCTGTGGACTCTTCATTTACCTGAGTAACTTTATTTACGTTTAGATTTATTTTTACTGTTGTGTCATTGTTGTCTGTAAATTCCAACTCAACATCCTCTGTTCCCACTAATGGAAGACCCTCTAATACAGATTTGTTGTCCACAGAGTTTCCAGTGTCAGCAAAAACTACTTCAGATCTAACAGTGTCTTGCAAAACACTCTCATAATACATGAGACGAACCAATCCGTTAGTTAAATCAACAAATTTATTTTTCTGCTTATTAGAAAGCACTTTTAATTTTGATACTGTGGATGGAACTGCTTTTTTGGATGTTGAATTCGACATTCTTTATTACCTCTTATTTCTATTTACGCACCTTGATATAAAGCATCAAATGAATCGTTGATGCGGTTTCTACCACCCAACAATATAGGCATCATATTCTTGCTTTGACCACCGCCATATTGTTCCTCAGGTGTTGGTGGAGGAGGGACCAAAATCGTTTGAGGAGCCATTGCATCATAAGGGGCATACTCTCGTATTGCTTCCATGACTCCATCATATGTGCTTGCTTGGTTGATAGCAAGTAACATGTCCTTTGCAGGACCCATACTATCAGCATCAATAACAATTTCCGCGCCTTTCTCACCCACCAGTGCCAGATGAGGTTCGTCTAATGTAACTCCACCCTTTTCATATGCAACATGGACATGATCTCCATGAGTGCCTGATCGTGGAGTTCCTGGTTTTCCGTAGAGTAGTTCTACCGGTTGAACACCACGTATCCGATTAAATTCCAGAACCTTTCCAAGAATTTTCTTTTGATCTTGTGGCCAAAATCCACCAATGTCAATCGCACGATCAACATTATGCCACGATGCATAACTTCTCTTGAACGATCCACCAAAGTCAGGGTGCTCACTTGCATAACTAAAATCTCCGACACCATCTGATGCTCTGCTCTGTGGTGTCAATTCTTTGTATATAAATCTTCCAAGATCACCAGCAAGTTTAGTTCCTTTTGCACTCCTAACCATTGGCCCACCAGTTCCAGCACTTATCTGACCAGGAATCGAACCGAGAGGACTAATAGAAGGTGGTGTGGAAGCAGTATTAATGTTTGCTTTTGAAACTCTTAACTCTTTATTACCTGCAGTGTTAAAGTAATGATTTTTAAACCTAACCACATTAACATTTTGAGAGGGATCACTAAATGCAGCGCCTGTTCTGAATCCTGTTGAGGATATAAGTTTAGCAATATCTCCTTGATCATAACCTTCGGCTCTCAAAGCCGCTTTCAGCTCATTGATACTTTGTGCTAATTTGATTGCTCTCTCAGCATTTTCTAATGTGACAGGACCAAAGTTGTTGTTGATTCTTCCATCTGATATTGGTTGATATTGATTTCTCCCCATGATAACGCCAGTAATCGTATCATTTTTGGCGAGGAATGTTCCGGTTGATGCCTTACCTGATTGTATTAACCCGGTGCGATTTAAAACTGAACGGGCAACGAGTGCCATACCAAGTATACCCTCAGTTTCTGCTTCGGCAGCGACTAATCTTTTGAATAAATCTAATTCTGATGCACTTGCAATTTCAGCATCTGCTATCTCTGATGCTTCAACCAATTCATCTGCAGTATCAAGATCATCTCCGGAAACTTGAACAGCTCTCTTCCCAGAGAAGAAAGTATCATATAACCACTTACCTGCAATGTCACCTGCAAGACCACCTAATATTCCTCCCACAAGATTTCCGGCAACAGGAATGACTGATCCTGCCATTGCACCAAGCGCACCAAAAATTGTAGCACCAATCGCAGCAAATGCAGCTCTACCAATTGGTTCTTTAAATACAAAGAAGTTCAGTGCAAAATCAATCAGACCACCGATGATTGGAATTCTTTTAACAATTGGACTGATAAAGTTTTTAAGAAATCTTAGTGCTACTCTTGAACCACCTCTTCCAAGTACTCTACTTGTCGCACCACGGGCAAGTCTTGTGGCAGCACTTCTCCGCATCGGACCTGGAAGATTTTGTAAATTTGCACTTCCAAATCTTTGAATAAATTTATCTCTACCAAATCTTTGAAAATATCT
>TARA_R100001443_G_scaffold9790_2_pt1 | contig 17442 bp, 21 predicted proteins | sample TARA_R100001443 | Tara Oceans TARA_R100001443 (sample SAMEA2622142) | marine metagenome | biome: marine biome (ENVO:00000447); feature: deep chlorophyll maximum layer (ENVO:xxxxxxxx); material: "saline water (ENVO:00002010), including plankton (ENVO:xxxxxxxx)" | depth 50 m
TCAGATTCGGTCAACAAGGGATTAGGGGTGCTGGTGATAATCCAACAAGCAAGGCTGATAAGGCTAGACAAAAATCATTTAAAGCTAGACATGCAAAGAATATTGCAAAAGGAAAAATGAGTGCTGCTTATTGGGCGAACAAGACCAAATGGTGAAAAATTAGTATTATTGTCATAACCCCAAAAAATTATTTATGTCTGAAGATTTACAAAGACCAAACCCACCAAACAATGAAGATGCTTTAAGAGCAGAAATAGAAGCTTTAAAAGCTAATAATGCAAAACTTTTAGATGAAAAAATCAAGGTAACACAAAAAGCCAAACAGGTTCCAGAAGGTGTAAATGTTGATGAATTAATCGCATATAAGCAAAAAAAAGAGCAAGAAGAATTAGAGGCTCAAGGAAAGTACGAAGAGGCAAGAGAAAAACTTGCTAGTCAATACAGACAAGCAGAAGAAGAAAAAAACAAGGAAATTGAAAGTCTTAGAAACGAAAAGAGAAGGCTTGAAATTGAAGCTCCTGCTGTTACGGCTTTATCTGATGTTGTGCATGATCCTCAATATGTTTTAAATCGTTTAAATAAAGATCAGTTGTCCAGAGAGCCAGATGGGACAGTTGTTGTTGTTGATGGATATACGCGAACACCTGTAAAGGATTGGGCTATGCGTGAGATGCCAGGGTGGGTTCAAAAACATTCAAGACCTCAAGGTGGAGGTGCTTCAACATCAAAAAACTCTACAACTGAATTTTTAGATGTAGGAGAAAAGAACCCATTTACAAAAAAAGATTTTAATTTAACTGAACAACATACTTTGTATAAGACAGATAGAAATAAATATGAAATGTTGAAAAACGCAGCAAAAGGTTAATATGTAATTATCTCGGTTGTCTGAGAGAGGGGTTGTCCCCGTCTTGTAAATAAATCAGTTTTTTTTCGTATTCACTAATGAGTACTCAAAGATCAGATTTAGTTATTCCAGAATTGTTTACTCCCTATTTAATAGAGGAGACAACAAGAACAGACACTTTCTTGCAAAGTGGAATAGTTCAACCTCTGGCAGAATTAAATCTATCCTCTGAAAGAGGAGGGGATTTTGTGAAAATCCCATTTTATGCAGCTAATTTAACTGGTGATTTTGAAGTATTAACAGACAGTACTTCTTTAACCCCTGGGAAAATCACTGCTGATAATCAAATTGGTGTTGTTCTCCATAGAGGACGGGCTTTTAGTTCAAGAGATTTGGCAGCATTAGCTGTTGGTGGCGGCCCTGATCCTATGCGTGCAATAGGTAACAAATTAGCTTCATACGTTAATAACCAAAAGCAAAAAGACCTTTATTCTTGTCTTCAAGGAGCTTTTGGTTCTCTTAATGCTAATGATTCAAACAGTGCTTTGTTCACTCATTGCATTGATTCAGAATCAAGCGATACTCCAACTGTTTTAAGTCCACGTCACATAGCACAAGCTCAAAGTATTCTTGGCGATCAAGGGTCTAAATTGACTTCTGTTGCTATGCACTCAAAAACTTTTTACGATTTAGTAGAAAGAAGAGCAATTGATAGAGTTTATGACAGCACAGGTGCTCCAGATGCTAATGCCACATCAGGAACAACTGCAGGAGCCTTCCCAGGGACTACAAGCATTCCTACCTTCATGGGTTTAAATGTCATTGTTTCTGATGACATTCCTACGACAGGAAGCGGTTCAAGTACAGAATATGCTGTTTTCTTCTTTGCAAATGGCTCTGTTGTAACTGGAGAGCAAGCACCTCAAAGAGTGCAAACAGATAGAGACATCCTTGCTTTAGAAGAAGCAATGGCTGTAGATCTCCATTACATCTATCACCCAGTTGGTCTTAAATACGCTGTATCAACAGTAAATCCATCTCGTTCTGTTTTGGAAACTGTTGGTTCATGGTCGAAAGTGTATGAGACAAAAAACATTGGAATTTGTAGAGCAACTGTTGTTAGCAATGTTGACTAAATCAAATTCTTTCTTTTGTAGGTTTTAAGTCATGCCATCTTTATTTGATGTCACAGCAGGGAAACTGATCGGCCCTGTTGCTGGTGGGTCTGTTACGCAGACCAGCGATAAAACTACTGCTGTTACTTTAAACACAGAAACAGGAGTGGTTACAATGGACGGTGCAGCTTTAGGTGCAGGAGCAGAGGCAACTTTTCAAGTAAACAATGACAAGGTTGCTGCTGCTGATGTTCCACAGCTTGCTATTGCATCAGGAGGAACTGCAGGTTCTTACCTTGTTGGCGTTAGTGCCGTAGCTGCTGGTTCTTTTAAAATTACAGTCACAAATGTGTCTGGTAGTTCATTAAGTGAAGCAGTCGTAATTAACTTTGTTGTACTTAAAGGTTCGGCAAGTTAATGAGCATCTACGCATTTAGGCGTATGAGAGAGCAAAATGAGGCCGCAAAAAAAACGGCCTCAACTCTTTTAAAGAAATCAAAGCCTAAAAGAAAGCCCAGAGAAAAAAAACAAGAGGTAAAACATGGCAATTAGTTTAGATGCAACTGTTGGGGGTGCTTCTGCAAATACTTATATAGATCTTTCTGGTGCAAACGCTATTGTTGAAGGTTTTGTTTTAGATGATGATGTAGCTGCATGGTCTACTTCTACTGTTGATAATCAAAATAGAGCACTTTTCACAGCAGCTCAGAGGATTGACAGAGAAAGATTTTTAGGTGCAAGAGTGGCTGATTCTCAAGCCCTTCAATGGCCTAGATCAGGAGTAAGAAAACCAGACACTTATACAAATTTATATGGTTTAAGTTTTCCGAATAGATTAGTTGCTGATTACTATTTAGATACAGAAATTCCAGACAGGGTAAAAAAAGCACAAGTTGTGTTGGCTGTTTTTTTAAATAACAACAAAGATGCTTTAGGTTTATCAGGATTAGAAAATTTTAACTCTGTAAATATAGGATCAATAAATGTAACCCCTCGTTTTTTTGGAGCTGTTGGTGCTGATCAAGTTCCTCCAATGTTTCAAGAATACCTTAATGGGATTAGAATCAGCACACCAGGAAACATTTCAATTAAGAGGGCTTAATCATGGGATACGGTTATGACTATCCAGCAGCAAAAATCATTAATGACACCAATGCACATACAGGAAGGTTTGGAAAAGTAGTAGCATTAAACAACGCTGTTTTAAATACGGTTGTTGCTGAAAATATAAATGGTGATTTGACGGCTATTAATTTGAATGCAACTGCAGAGATATGTGGTGTTATTACAAGCGTAAAATTAGATAGTGGAACTGTCATTGCTTATAGCTTGTAATGGGCATTGCTTCTTCTTTAAAAAAAGTAACGTCGAAAGCATTAAAAGCTGTAGGTGGTTCTGTTGTTTTTAGAAAAGTTACTGCTGGAAGCTATAACGAAGAAACTGGAAAAATAGTAGAAAGCTTTCTAGATACAACTATAAAAGGTGTTATTCAAAACGTAAGCAATTCCGAGGTAAATGATTTAATTCAAGCTCAGGATAAAACTTGCTTAATATCAGCAGGTGATCTTGATTTTGTTCCTACACCTAAAGACCGTGTTCTGATTAATTCAATTGTTTATAAAATCGTGCAAGTTAGGACAGAAGAGCAAGATAATATTCCTGTGGCTTTTACATTGTTTTTAAGGTCGTAATGGTTAGACAAATACGACTAGATCAAATTGATGATGTAATGGCTGAAGCTGTAAAGGATTTGGTCAGAGTGACCACCTTAGAGTGGTCAAAGAGAGTGAAAAAAGCAACTCCAGTAGACACAGGACGTTTAAGACTTTCATGGCAAACAGACGTTTCTAAGCCGTACAAAGGAACAATTTTAAATAACTTGCCATATGCAGAGCCAGTTGCTTATGGTAAAAACTTGCCGCCTTCATGGGGTAAAAAATATCGAACAAAACAACAGACTGTTAAAGGATATCCAGAATTAATTGGAAAAGAACTAGAAGATTGGGCTAAGAGAGAATATGAAAAAATCAAAAGGAGTATCTGATGACAGCTATTGATTTAAATGCAGTTAGAGCAACTATTGAAGGCAGGTTAAAAACTGAATTAAAATTAGTGCCACCTATTCCCGTTGTTTTTAATAACACAGCTTTCGATTCAGTTAATTTAAAATCATTTGTTCAATGTCAAATCAGCTTTGGTGCAAATGTCTATTTAAGTCAATCAACTAACTCCAATAATTCTTTAACAGGTTTAATTCTCTTAAATACTTACACTCCTGAAGCTACAGGCTCTGGTGCAAATTTAATTATTGCAAAAAGACTTAGAGATTTATATAACCGACAAACAATTTCAAATGTTATTTTTGATCCCCCTACAGGACCAGAAGCTTTAACGGGAGCACCTGATGGTTTTTATCAAACACAGATTAGAATAACTTTTGAAGTCTTTGAACAACTTTAATTATGGAATTCACAGAAGAAATGCTTGATGCTATAGAAGCTGTAAAAGGTCGCAGGGATGTTGCTTATTGGGATGGCCGTTGTAAAAGATATATGGAAAGAAATAAAAAAATTGTTGAAAATGTAAAAGATACTGAAAAAGGTTAGTATAGCCATAATACTTTTTTATATTCTCATGGCCGCAATTAGAGGTGATGTAGGAAAAGTCATGTTTGAGAATTCAGGCGGCACTGAAGCGGATGTGGCCTCTACTCGTTCATGGTCTTTATCTATAAGCAAGGACACTTTAGAAACCACAAAACAAGGAGACACATCCAAAACTTTTGTTGGTGGTTTAATTTCTGGAGAAGGAAGTGTTGAACTTTTGTATGATCCAGCAGAGTCTGGTGCAGGTTATACAAGTTTCATTGATGATGTTATAACCACAGGAGATACAGGTGATGCGTTGTTTGAGTTGTTCCCAGACAGTGCAACAGCATCAAAAAAAATAAGTTTTGCTGGAATTATTACGGGAGCAGAATATGGTGCGTCTCTTGGTGAAACTCAAGTTATAAATGTTTCATTTATAACAACTGGAGCAATAACCTCTGCAATTTAATAAAAAAAACAACCAACCCCCTTTGCTATGACAACAAAAAGAACAGTTGATTTGATCACTAATGCCTTTAGTGATGAAATGTCAAGTCGTCGTAAATATGAGCTAAAAAATAGAAATGGTGAAAAAATAATTGATTTGTATTTTCCTCCTTTAACAAGGCACGACAGACAAAGAGCACAAGCATCTGCGGGGACAGATGAGGCTCTAACAGTTTCTACTCAGTTGTTGTGTCAAATGGCAGAACTTGAAGATGGTAAAAAAGCTTTTGCCATTGCCGATGCTCCAAATTTACAAAGAGAATTACCTGAGAATGTATTGAACGAAATAGAGTTGTTTTTGTTTGATGTTCAAATTGATTTGGATACAGCAAAAAAAAGTTAAAGGGGAATAATTGGCTTTATTTTGAATTTTTCCTAGCAACAGAATTAGGTCAAACAGTTAGTGTTCTAAGGTCGTCTATGACTGAAGAAGAATTAATATATTTTGCTGCTTTTTATGAAATAAAAGCGGAGGAAGAAAAAAGAATGGCAAATAGAAGCAAAAGGAGCTTATAAGGTTAAACTATTAAAAAAGGTTGTATAAGTAGTGGCTCAGTCAAATGTAAAACTTACGGTTGACGGCTCACAAGCAACAAGAGCATTAGGACAAGTACAAAAAAGAACACAGTCTTTAACAAGTTCAGTCAATGTCTTGCGAAATGCTTTTCTAGGCATTGGAGCCACTGCAGTTATAAGTCAGGCAGTAAAACAAGCAACAAGTTTTAGTAAATTAGATTTACGGTTAAAAGTTTTAACAAAAGCAACTGGTACATATAAAAAATCACTGCAGTTAGTAGAACAGGCACAAGATAAATTCGGTCTAAGTCAAAACGAGGCTTTAGAAGGCGTTACAGGCTTACAAGCAAGGTTGGCCCCTCTTGGAGCAACAATGGAGGATATCTCAGCAACTTTTAACGGTTTTAATACTGCTGCAATTTTGTCTGGAGCCTCTACGCAAGAACAAGCTGGAGCCATGAGGCAATTAACTCAAGCTTTAGGTTCAGGTGTTTTAAGAGGTGATGAGTTCAACAGTATTGCTGAACAAATGAGTGTTATTCAAAAACCAATTGCTGATGAATTAGGTATTAATGTTGGTCAGTTAAGAGCTTTTGCAGCACAAGGTAAAATCACAGCTCCTGTTGTTATCAGAGCATTAAAGAAAATAGAAAAAGATGGAGGGAAATCTTTAAAAGAGTTAATGGCTAAAGACCCCACAATGGTCTTTCAGTTATTAAGAAATGAAACTCAAGAACTTTCAAAAGCTTTTGGGGATCTTTTTGCACCTGCTGTGTTAGAAGGAACAAAGGCTTTAACAGCATTAGTAGAAGCAACTACAGCGTTTATAGAAACTCCATTAGGTAACACAGTTGTAATAATGGCTGCATTGGCCGTAGCTGCAAAAGGTGTAGTTGTTGTCGGTGGTTTGTTAGCAGCAGCAGCAGGCACTTTGGCAACAAAATTAAGTATGGTAGGAATCTCATCAGTTGCGGCAACTTTAGGTTTAGGAAAAGCTTCTGTTGTTGCATTATTAGCTTCAAAATCTTTTACAGCATTAACTGTTGGGGTTGGGGCATTAAAATTAGCTTTTGCTTCAATTCCTTTTGTTGGGATTGCTTTGGCCATTGGTGGAATTACAACGGCAATAATTAAACAAATTACAGAACGAAAAAAATTAAAAGATTTAATAGAAGAAGGAACAACAGAAGAAGTAAAGGCAAGTTTAGACAAATTAAAGCTTAAAAAGAAAGAGCTAGATAAACAATTAGAATTAGCAAAAGCTGGTAAGTTAGGCTTACTGATTAGTGAAGATAGTATAAAAAAACAAATGAGTAAGAACTTGCTTACACAAGGCGAACTCATGGAAAGATTAAAAGTTACAACAGAAATAGATAAGCAAAACAAACTTTTAGAAGATCAAAAAGAAATAGCAAAAGAGTTAAAGGACGCTTATAAGAAAATTGGTGATTCTATTGCAACAAATATCAGAGACAGTTTGGTGGAAGCAATAAAAGGAACAAAATCATTAGGAGATATTGCAAAAAATATTATTGATGATCTTGCAGATGCTTTTTTGAGATTAGCCATTACCCAAGGATTAAAAGCTACAGGAAATCCATTATTCTCTAATTTAGGATTTGCAAATGGCGGTAGACCTCCCGTAGGAAAAGCTTCAGTTGTAGGTGAAAGGGGTCCAGAATTATTTGTACCAAGACAGGCAGGCACTATTATTCCAAATGATCAATTAGGGTCTTCTACTACAAATGTTGTTGTTAATGTTGATGCCTCTGGTTCAGAGGTCCAAGGTGATGAAGGACAAGCCGCTATTCTAGGTAGAGCAATTTCAACAGCCGTAACAGAAGAAATTGCAAGACAAAAAAGACCTGGAGGACTTCTCTCACCTGCTTAATTATGGCAACTTTTCCCTCTATATCTCCCACTTATGGGATGTCAAAAACATCTAAACCTCGTACAAGAAGTACGCAATTTGGAGACGGATATCAAGCAAGAGTAACTTTTGGGATGAATCAAAATCCGAAAGTTTATAGACTTACTTTTAATGTTTCTGAAACTGATTCAGATGCTATTGAAACTTTTTTAGATGCGAGAGCAAGTGATTCTGATTGCTTTACTTGGACAGCTCCAGGGGAAAGTTCATCAGGTAAATACATTTGTCCCTCTTGGACTAAAACAATTCCTTATGTAAATAGAGCCATAATAAAAGCAACTTTTCAAGAGGTTTTCGAAGCTTAATGGCCGTACCTGTTAGTGAATTACAAAAACAAAATCCTAGTTCAATTATTGAGCTTTTTATTCTTGAATTAAATTCAACAATTCACGGGTCCAGTACTGTTTATAGGTTTCATAGTGGTAGGAGCCAAAATGCAAATTCAAACATTGTTTTCGCGGGTCAGTCATACACGGCCTTACCAATAGAGGCAGAAGGTTTTGAATTTAATGGAAAACAATTGCCTAGACCAACACTAAGAATAAGTAATGTTTTAGGAACAATTACGACAATTCTTTTAACACTATCAATGGGGTTAGAAGGTGCAAAAGTTACAAGAAGAAGAACGCTTTTAAGATATTTGGACGCTACTAATTTCCCTGGTGGCAGCAGTCCTTATACCCCTGATACATCTGCTCTATTTCCAGATGAAATTTATATAATTGATCGTAAATCATTAGAAACAAGAGAAATTGTTGAGTTTGAATTAGCTGCAAAAATTGACGTTATGGGTGTTCGGTTGCCTAAAAGACAAGTTTTACCTGCTGATTTTCCTGGCATTGGATCATTTTTTTCTTGATGACTTGGAAAAATAAAGCTTTAAATCATGCAAAGGGTGAAGATCCTTTTGAGTCTTGTGGTTTATTAGTTGTTGTTAAAGGGAAAGAAACTTATTTTGCTTGTAAGAATATTGCAGAAGACAAAAAAGATATGTTTATTATTGCCCCAGAAGATTGGGCAAAGGCAGAGGATACAGGAGAGATAATAGCTATTGTTCACAGTCATCCAGTAACAGCACCAGAATTATCAATGGCTGATAAGGTTGCTTGCGAAAAAACTAAACTTAAATGGTATGTAATTCAGCCAAATTTAGAACAATGGGTTGAATATGAACCTTGCGGATATAAAGCACCTTTAATAGGCCGTAAATGGGTATGGGGTATAAATGATTGTTGGTCATTGTGCCGTGATTATTACAAGGAAGAACTTGGAATAAATTTAAGAGATTGGGATAGGCCCACAAGTTCAGAAGCTTTTATTTTAAATCCAATGTTTGAGCGTTCTTTTATTGCAACAGGATTTCGAGAGTTAAGACCTGAAGAAGAATTACAAAAGAATGATTTATTGTTAATGAGTATGCGATCACCTGGACTAAATCATATCGGTTTATATCTTGGCGATCAGTTGCTTTTGCACCATTTACAAAGTCGTTTGTCGAGTCGTGATTTATTAGACGAGTGGCTATTAAAATGTATAGGAAAGAGGATTCGGTATGACTTTGCGTAAGATAAAACTATATGGCGAACTAGCTAAATTTGTAGGAGAACGTGTTTTAGAAGCGGAAGTTAATAATGTTGTTCAAGCCATGAAATTTTTATGCGTTAATTTTAAAGGAATAGAAAAACACATGTTTGATCGTCAATACAAAGTGTCGGCTGGAAGTTGGGATTTATCAGAAGACGAATTGCATTACCCAACTGGTCAAAGTGATATATCTATTATCCCTGTTGTGGGAGGAGCAGGAGGAAACGTAGGAAAAATTATATTAGGTGCTGCTTTGATTGGTGTAGCAATAGCAGCTCCAGGGGTGGGTTTTGCGGCAGGTGCAGGAGGAGTAGGTTTTGCGGCAAGTGCAGGGGGTTTTTCAGCAGCAGCTTTAGCAGGTAATTTAGGAATTGGTTTAGTTCTTAGTGGTATTTCTGGCTTACTTACACCTGTTCCTCCTGTCCCTTCTTCAGAGCAAGACCCAAGGCGAAGTTTTAGTTTTAGTGGAATACAAAACACAAGTCGTGCTGGCGTTGCTGTTCCTATCGTTTATGGTTCAGAAGTCTTAGTAGGTTCTGTCGTTATTTCAGCGGCAATTGATACACAACAAATTGAGGTGGAAGCATGACAAATCTAGTTATTGGCTCAGGCGGCAACGGTAAAGGGGGAGGCGGCGGCGGTTCAACTTCTACAGCAAAAGATAATCTTGAATCAAAGCAATTTGGTCGTGTCCTTGATCTCCTTTCAGAGGGTGAGATAGGTGGTTTAGTAGACGGTGCAAAATCAATATTTTTAAATGATACACCTTTGCAAAATGCAGATAATAGTTTTAACTTTAAAGATGTTTCATATGCAGAGAGAACAGGAACATCTTCTCAAACAGTTATACCTTTAACTGAAAACACAGCACAGGTAAAAAATACAGGTTTAGGCACAATAGCAAAAAATTCACCTGGAGTTAAGTCAATAACTAATTCAAATATTGAGGCTGTAAAAGTAACTATTGATGTACCTCAATTGCAATTAATTACTGATGAAGGTGATATTGAAGGTAGTGAGATTGACTTGGAAATTGCTGTTCAGTATTCTGGAGGGAGTTATCAAACTAAAGTATCTGGTAATGATGGAAAAATAAAAGGTAGAACAGGTGATTTATATCAAAGAGATTATGTATTGAAATTAGACGGTTCTTTTCCTGTCAATATAAAAGTCACAAGAATTACAGATGATTCAACCAATCCAAAATTAGTAAATGCGTTTCAGTGGAATACATACACAGAAATTATTTATGATTCAAGAGCTTATCTAAATTCAGCATTAGTTGGTTTGAGAATAGATGCTGAACAATTTTCAAGTATTCCTAAGAGAACATATTTAATTAAGGGCAAAACAGTTCGAGTACCTCACAATGCAACAGTTAGAGCTGATGGAAGTCTTTCTTATTCAGGAACATTTAATGGAACTTTAGGGGCGGCGGTAGTCACAAATGACCCAGCTTGGATTTTATTTGATTTGTTAACTTCTTCTAGGTATGGATTAGGTATTTATTTAGCTGATGCTGATTTAGATAAGTTTTCCTTTTATGCCGCTAGTGTTTATTCTAGTGCTCAAATTAGTGATGGAGCTGGAGGCACTGAGCCTCGTTTTGCTTGCAACGTAAATATACAAACAGCACAAGAAGCCTATACTGTAATTAATCAATTATGTTCTGTATTTAGGGCACAAGCTTATTGGGAAGCAGGTTCTGTTTCTTTAACACAAGATTCTCCTCAAGATACTAGTTATTTATTTAGTATCGCAAATGTATTAGAGCCAGGTTTCACATATCAAACGAGTAGTCAAAAGAACAGAGCTACTGTTGCTGTTGTTAGATACTTTGATAATGAATTAAGGGATTTTGGATATGAAGAGGTGAAAAGCAATGCAAACATTTCAAAATATGGTTCTATTGTCAAAAATATTGATGCTTTTGCTTGTACTAGTAGAGGGCAGGCTAGAAGACTAGGAGAGTGGCTTTTATATACAGAAAATAATGAACGTGAGACTTGCACTTTCGTTACTTCTATAGAAGCAGGGGTACTTTGTAGGCCAGGACAAGTAATAGAAATAGCCGATGAAATGAAAGCAGGATCTAGAAAGTCAGGACGTATAAAAAGTGCAACAACGACTGCTATTACTGTTGATGATGCAACAGGCTTAGTGGTTTCTAGTAGTCCCACTCTTTCTGTCATTCTCCCTAATGGCACGGTTGAAACTAAATCTATAAGCAGTATTTCATCAGGTGTTGTCAATTTATCTTCTAGTTTCTCTGCTGCTCCTAATGCCAATTCGTTATGGGTTTATCAAAATTCAAATATACAAACATCAACATGGCGTGTTGTCTCAGTAGAAGAACAAGATGGAATAAACTATGGGATTACTGCTGTTTCCTATAATTCTTCTAAATATAATGCTGTTGAAAGTGGTATATCATTAACGACAAGAACTATTACAAATCTAAATGTAGCTCCTGCAACTCCTACAGGAATAGATACGACTGAATTAATTTATGAAAATTTAGGAAATGCAAGAGTAAAAATAATAATTTCTTGGACAAATAACACTGCTAATGCTTATGTTCGTTTTAGATATAATAATAATAATTGGGAATCAAGAATATCAGAAAAAACAAAACAAACAGAAATTTTAGATGTAGTTGCTGGAACATATGAAATTGAAGTTTATAGCATTAGTGCGTCAGGATTAAGGTCAGTAACTCCTATTACTAAAACACATACATCAATTGGAAAAACAGCACCTCCAACAGATGTTACTGGAGTAACTTTAACTCCAATTGATCAGGATAGAGGCTTACTTCAGTGGAACAAAAGCACTGAAAAAGATGTATTGCTTGGTGGAAAAGTGTTAATAGCTCAATCAGATAATCCATCTGCAAGGTGGGCAGATGCACAACAGTCTTTAAATCAAACTTTGCCAGGAAATTCAACTAGTGCAGAAGTTCCATTGTTACCTGGGGTCAATGCTTACCTTGTGAAATTTGAAGATGATGGCGGCCGAAAATCAACAGGGCCGTCTTCAAATTTATTAGCAGATTGGGATGCAACAAAAGCAACTGTCGTAATGCCTTCTGTAAGCAATCGTTTTTTAGTGGATTTTGTTGATGAACATACAGCTAATTTTACAGGTTCAAAAACTAATACAACATATGATTCAACTTTAGATTCTTTAAAACTGTCAGTCTCTAATAACGTAACAGCAGCAACTGGTGAATATTATTTCTCTAATTCTGTTGATTTAACACAAATCTATGACGTGAATTTAAAAAAACAATTGAACAGTTTTATGTTTGATGATGAAAGCCTTTGGGACAGTAAAAACGATTTGATTGATACGTGGGGACTTATTGATGATGAATTGGCTTTAACATCTAGCGATTGTAATGCAATTCTTTATTATAGAACAACAAATAACAATCCTAATTCATCACCAACATGGAGCAATTGGCAGCCTCTTGTAGGTTCTTTAGTTAGAGCAAGAGCAATAGAATTTAAATTACAATTAACAAGCTCAAACACAGATCAAAACATTGCCGTACGAAGATTAGGAGTAGTTGTTGAGCTGCAACCTAGAACAGAAAGTATTACGGAACCAATTACTACTGGCTCTGGTCCTTTACAGGTAGATTTTTCGGCGGGTTTTTACAGACCTCCAAGTGTATTTATAACTCAATCAAATATTAATAGAGAAGATGGTGATTTCTTTGAAGTTAGCAATATTACAAGAACAGGATTTCAAGTAGTATTTAAAAATACAACCAACGATAGTAGTCAAGCCCGTTCTTTTGTATGGGGTGCTTCTGGGTTTGGTAATCAAGTGTCTACTGTCAATCAATCAGGTTATTAAATGACTAATCAAAGAGATTACATTGTTGAAAACCTTAGCGGTTCTCAATTTAGGTCTGAATTAAACAATATCTTAGGAGATATTCAAACAAATAATTCAGGTTCTAGTGCTCCTACAACTACAGTTGCGTATAAAACTTGGGTTGATACTGCAAACAACAAATTAAAGCTAAGAAATGGATCAAATAATGGGTGGATCACTTTAGGTTCTTTATCTACAAATTTAGGATTAGCACCTACAGCAGATCCAAATTTTTCTGGTAAATCAATAACATTGCCTGCTGGTAATGATGCGAACAGACCTACAGGAGGAGATTTAAGTCAGGGTGATTTTCGTTTGAATACTCAAGGTGGTGGTAATAATAATTTTCTTGAGTTTTATTCTGGTGGTGCTTGGTTGGCCTTAACTACTGGAGCAAAATTTGAAGTCTTTGAAAACACTTCATCAAGTGCTACCTTCACTCCTGAAGCAGGACGTGATACTTTTCTTGTTATTTGCACAGGAGCAGGAGGAGGAGCAGGAGGCGTTACAGCCCACGGCGGCGGGTATTGGGGTAGTTCAGGCGGCGGCGGCGGCGGTACTGCTATACGTTTTTACAACAAAACAGAAATGGGTACATCTGCAACTTGTGTTGTAGGAGCAGGTGGAGCTGGAAGCCCTGCAGCAACAGGTAATGGTCAAACTGGGAGCATAAGCAGATTTACTCCAGGGGGGACTGGTTTGGTTATAACGGGAGAAGGAGGGGTAGGTTCATCTGTTGGATATGTAACAACTGCTGCAACTGACATGAGCAGACCAGGGTGGGCTGGGTTGGCTCAAAATGGTCAATTAAATTGTCATGGAGAAAAAGCAGAATTCCAAACTATAAATAATTACACAGGGACTACAGCAACAGGTTTTAACCTTGTTGACATGAGGTCATCAGGTGGCGGTACTTTTTGGGGCAAAGGTCCAGGGAAGGGAGCTGATGGGGTATGGAGTACGACAAGTGCTACGGGATCTGCTGGAACTAAAGGAATTATTGTTGTTCTTAGTTGGTGATCTAAACTGTAGAAAAAAATTGATTAATGGCTATAGCACCTAAGACCTATGATTTTATGATCCAACGGCGTTCAGATCATAAGTTTGGAATAAGTGTCAAAGATGGCAATAATACTGCTATCAATTTGACTGGTTATACAGTTACTTCACAAATTTGGAACGAAAGCCGAACAACAAAAGCTGCAGATGTAAGTATTTCTATTACAAGTGCATCAGGAGGCACTTTTGACTGGAGCGTGACCGATACTCAAACAACCCAACTTACAGATAATGAATACAGATATGATGTACTGCTTACTAATCCTTCAGGGCTGAAAGAATATTGGTTAGAGGGTATCATCTTTATGGATGAAGGTTATACAGCCTAATTTTTGCTAGTTATTCCGTCAATTAAAAGTCTCTTATGTCAAACTCTGTAGTCACAATTACAACTGAAGGACCACAAGGACCACAAGGGGACCAAGGGCCAGCAGGAGCAGCAGGTCAAAATGGTTCAGCAACTGTAAGTATTGGAACAACCACAACAGGCAATGCAGGAAGTAACGCTTCTGTAACCAATACAGGTACAGGAACAGCAGCAGTTTTAAATTTTACTGTTCCTAAAGGTGATACAGGTTCAACAGGTCCACAAGGTCCACAAGGTCCAACGGGGGCAGCTGGACCTCAAGGACCACAGGGGGCTACAGGTAATACAGGACCACAGGGGGTTCAAGGAGAAAAAGGAGACACAGGTAACACTGGTGCAACTGGACCACAAGGGATTCAAGGGATTCAAGGTGTTACGGGAAATACAGGAGCTACAGGAGCTTTTGGTGGTGCAACTTTTGACTACACATTTGATACCTCTACTGCTGACAGTGATCCTGGGGCAGGCAAACTAAAGTTTAATAATGCAAATATATCTTCTGCTAGTTCTTTATTTATAGATGATGTAGATGACGACGGAACAGATATTCAATCGTTTTTAAGAACAATAGATGATTCAACATCAACAATAAAAGGACATTTTAAAATATCTAATAAAACAAATGCAGATGATTTTGCACTATTTACAATTTCAGCAGCAACTGAAGCTACTGGTTATCACAAAGTAACTTGTGCTTATGTTTCTGGTTCTACTTCTTTTAGTGCTAGTGAAGATGTAATTATCACGTTTGCAAGGACTGGAGATAAAGGAGATACAGGAGCAACAGGAACAGCCGCAACCATAGCGGTAGGAAGCACAAGCACAGGCAGTGCAGGTTCTAACGCTTCTGTTACAAACAGTGGTTCTTCTAGTGCGGCAACTTTTAATTTTACTATTCCTAAAGGAGATACTGGTGCGACAGGATCTCAAGGTATTCAAGGTGTACAAGGTGTTACTGGTCCAGCAGGGGCTGACGGAAAAACAATTTTAAATGGCTCTGGTGCTCCTAGTTCAGGACTTGGAGTTGATGGGGATTTTTATATTGATACAACTAATGATCAAATATATGGCCCTAAAGCTAGTGGTGCATGGGGTAGTGGAACATCATATTTACAAGGAGCAACGGGAGCGACTGGTCCTCAAGGTCCACAAGGTAATACTGGTGCAACTGGTGCAACTGGAGCTACTGGAGCTACTGGTCCTGCTGGTCAAGATGGTGAAGGGTTAACCAGTGGAGACAAAGGAGATATTGTTGTTTCAGGAGCAGGGAACAATACATGGACCATTGATAGTAGTGCCGTAACAAATTCAAAAATAGCTGACGATACTATTGCAGAAGCAAAGTTAGATATTCACGCAGCTCCTAGCGGTACAAATAAGTTTTTAGGTTATACAGCCAATGGTATGGAGTGGGCTGTTCCTCCAGACACCAACACTACCTACTCAATACAAGATGGTGAATTATCACAAAACAACTTTACCGATGCTTTAAAAAACAAGCTTGATGGTGTTGCTGCCTCTGCTAATAATTATTCAATTTCATCTGATTTATTAGATGAAGATAATATGGCTAGTGATTCTGCTACAAAAGTAGCTAGTCAACAGTCAATTAAAGCTTATGTAGATGCTCATACTGGAGCGACTAATTTAAGTTATACAGCAGGTACAAGAGAGATAGCAAGTAGCACAGGTACAAACGCTACTTTGCCTGAAGCAACCACAACAAATGCAGGATTACAATCTAGTGCGGATAAGACAAAACTAGATGGTATTGCTACAGGAGCAGAAGTAAATGTTACTTACACAATTTCCTGTGTTGATGGAGACAATGCAGATGAAGAGAAAATCAGATTAACTGACAGTGGTTCTGGAACAGATGACGTTGTACTTGAAGCAGGTACAGGTTTAAGCGTTGCAAGATCAGGAGATAAAATAACATTTACAAACACTGTTACCAATACAGATACACAATTAACAACTGAAGAAGTTCAAGACATTATCGGAGCAATGGTTTCTGGTAACACAGAAACAAATATTGCTGTTACTTATGACGATGCAAGCGGAAAGTTAAATTTTGCCTCTACGAATACAACTTATTCAGTAGGTGATAACGGTCTAACTAAAAACAATTTTACTGACGCATTAAAAACAAAACTTGATGGAATAGAAGCTAGTGCCACGGCTGACCAAACGGGTGCTGAAATTAAATCAGCTTATGAGGGTGAATCAAATACTAATGCCTTTACCGATGCAGAAAAAACAAAATTATCAGGTATAGCTACTTCTGCCAATAACTACTCTATATCTTCTGATTTGCTTGATGAAGATAATATGGCTACCAACTCAGCTACGAAAGTTCCTAGTCAACAGAGTGTCAAAGCATATGTTGATGCAAATAGTTCTGATACAACTTACACCGCTGGAACAGGTCTTCAATTAAATGGTACACAGTTTTCTGTAACGTCTTTAGCTTTAACAACTGTTCAAGAAGCTGCCAACCAATCAGCACAATTAGCACTAACGACACAAGAGGGAGATATTGTTGTTCGTACTGATGAGAATAAATCGTATGTAAGAAACAGTGGCAGTGCTGGCAGTATGGCAGATTTCACACTGCTAAGAACTCCAACTGATGCTGTTCTTTCTGTTAATGGAAATACTGGGGCAATATCAGCAGCACAAATAGCAGCGGCGGTTGAGGCGGCTTCTGATTCCAATACTTTTACTGACGCAGATCATTCAAAACTAAATGCAATAGAGGCAAGTGCTACTGCGGATCAAACAGGTGCTGAAATAAAGACTGCCTATGAAAACGAGTCAAATACTAACGCTTTTACAGACGCTGAAAAATCTAAATTAGCTGCTATAGAAGCTAGTGCTACTGGAGATCAGACAAATGCAGAAATCAGGGCTGCCGTTGAAGCTGCTAGTGATAGCAATGTATTTACAGATGCGGATCACAGTAAATTAAATGCTATTGAAGCCAGTGCTACTGCGGATCAAACAGATGCAGAGATAAAAACGGCTTATGAAAATAATTCAAA
>TARA_R100001443_G_scaffold9027_2_pt1 | contig 17268 bp, 20 predicted proteins | sample TARA_R100001443 | Tara Oceans TARA_R100001443 (sample SAMEA2622142) | marine metagenome | biome: marine biome (ENVO:00000447); feature: deep chlorophyll maximum layer (ENVO:xxxxxxxx); material: "saline water (ENVO:00002010), including plankton (ENVO:xxxxxxxx)" | depth 50 m
ACTCCTACTCCTACCCCAACGCCCACGCCAACACCTACGCCAACGCCAGAGCCAGAACCAACGCCTGGTCCTGGAATCAATGTGAACAACACTGCAACTGTTGACAACAGCGTTAGAGGAGTAATCGGAGACGACAACACATTTGGAGATAACGCATCATTATTCAATAACAATGCAAAGACTCTCATCTCTCAAGGTGCAGAGGCAGCTCTTGCAGATAAGGTTGCTCAGGATTTTGTAGAAAAAAGCATCGCTAACTTAAACATTGATAATAAAGCTGATGTAGACAATAGTGTAGAAACAATTATTGGTGACCGCAATGTGTTTGGCGATAATGCGTCAATTGGCAATAACAATGCCCAAACGGCAATTATTCAAGGTTTGAATGCAGGTACGGGTATTGAGCTTGGACGGGGCTTCTCACAAGACAGCGGGCTCAATCTCGGAAGGAGAGGTGAGGCAATGCAACGTGCTCAAAATTGGCTGGGATTTTTAGGCTATTCATAATATGGAATTAACGATAGACTTAATATAAAGCGCAATAGATATGCAGCAAGTTAATCAACAATTCCAAGAGATTCTCGATGCCGCTAAGGAGAAGCGTGGAGATTCAGCTGTTGACACGATGATTGTTTCATCGCATCTAGCACAGATGCGAATGTTTATTCTTAGGCGTGGCGTTGAATTTTTTGCAGATCAAGATTCATATGGTGCTAGACGTGAGTTCCTAAAAGAAGTTTATGACAAAAATATGCTTGAGATGAAACTCGAAAGCATTATTGATTACTTCTTATGTGATGGACAAGGTCTCTTCTACTTCAGACCATCTGGTGAGACATATCAACTGCTCTATTTCCCTAAAGACAGCTACCGTGCTTATCGAGATCAAAACGGTGAGCTTAGCAATGTAGAACTCATTTATAGCTTTGCAGTCAAAGAGCCCACCCTTGCTGACATATACGGTACGCCAGGCAACCGTGGTGGTAAAAAGAAATATATCAGACTTAAGGTCTTTAAAGATAAGATCATTCAGAGTATCTCGAATGAAAAGATTGCGTTTGAAACAACAGATGGGCCCGGACGTCTTGCTCAAGGTGGACAAGAAGAAGAGCTGACAAATAGTCTTGGTTTCATTCCAGCTGTCGAAGTGTTCAATCACTTAGATTGCACAGGAGAAGCAACTGGATCTGGTGAGTTTGATTGGTTATCCAACCAGATTCTGTTTCACGATGAACTGGTAAGAAACGTCCGTAAGAACATGAAGTTCTTCGGTAACCCCACATTGGTCTCTAGCCGCCCTAAGCACGACATTTTGGAGAGCGGGGATGAGAGTAGCTTCAAGCCTACAATTAGCTCACAGGCGGGCTTCTATGACGCCTCACGGCCTAGCACACGCACTAGTCAACCCTTTGGTGCTGCCGGTGTAGATGGTCAGATCAAGGTGCCGAGGGTAATTGCAAATCTGGAGCCAACTGATCGTGTTTCATACATGACACCTGATGCCGTGAGTGGTGATCAGAATATGTATGTAAAACAGTACCGATCAGAAATCAGATTGGCATTAGGTGGAGTTGATGACATTGATATTGGCACTGCTAGCACTGCTTATGAAATGAAATCTCTATATGGCCGTGTATCTGCAACTGCTGAGAAAAAATGCAAAGCACTGTTTGATCATGGCTTGTGCAGGCTAATGAGCATGATGATTCAACACGAAGAGTTTCTCTTTGAAGAATCTTTCTCGCAAGCAATGGGTTTGGAGAAACCTCGAATCCCACTGCCTGAGGAGTTTCAAGAGGATCCAGCTGAATACGAAAAAGCGTTAGCTAAGTATCAGAAGGAATTTACAAAGTTCCTTGATAAACGTGCAAAAGTATTTGATGCTAGTATTAATCAAGGCATCATTCCTCAAGGTGTCACTGGATTAATTCCAGACGGCTCAGCTAAAGTTTCTTGGCGCTGGACAGGGGATATTTTTGAAGAAGATTCACAAGGAATTCTAAATAACAGCATTGTTGTTCGTAACTTACAAGAACTCGGTGTTGATTCTATTGAAGCACTTAAATATCTGTTTCCCAGCAAAACTGAAGAAGAACGCTCAGCCATGTTGACTGGTTATCCATTCCGAATGGTTCAACAGTCACAACAAGCTTTTAATACATTCATCGGGATGCTCGGTCAGCTGTATCAGCTCCCACATCCTCAGATGCCAAATCAGCCACTAGCTGCTGATCCGAATCTTGATATCACAGGGTTCCTATATAGATCACTCGAATTTTTACGTAAGGAGTTAAGTTACAGTGGAAAGTACAAGCCAGACGATAGCGGCACCCGCGCCAGCACCCTCAGCGATGCCGACCGCAAGCGTGCCCAGCTTGGGTTACCAACCCGCGATGAGCGCCCCGTCGCCCTCCCAAGTTCCCCAGACGGTACCGGGGCTGGTAATGCCTCAGGTACAGGCGTCCGCCCAAGCGGCCCCGGTTTACCAGCAGGCGGCGGCCCCGCAGGCTTCGGCGGCCAATCCGTGGCAGGACGCGTTCCAGGCGCTGAGCGCAAGCCTGAATACGCCTCAAGCGTCCCAGGCCCCGGCACAATACTCGGCGTATCAGACACCAACCCCGCAAGTCAATACACAGGCCAACTGGAGTTCCCAGCAGGCGATGCCGACCTACGCTCAGCAAGCTTCAACCCAGGGCTATACGGCCCAGGAAGTCAGAGGTCTGCTGGATCAGCAGCAACAGCAAATCCTAAGTCAGGTCCAGCAAAGCGGAAGCGGAAGTCCTGATTCCTATCTGAGCGCAGTTTCAGATGTATCTCTTGAAGTTCTAGAGCATTTTGGGTCTGAAGCACCTGCACTACTCAATAACTATGCGTGTGCCGTAGAAGATGCCCTGATTGAGCAGGTTGGACGTAACCAGTCCATGAATGTGATGCTTGACGCTGCTAGTGAAGAGCGTTCGGCAATGAACATCATGCTGACTGACCCTGACATCCTTGCTGATTACGTCAATGGTTTCTTCGGCATGGATGGCCCATATCCAACCTTGACAGACGCAGAAGCCGCTCAAGTGCAAGAGTATCAAGCACGTCAGCAATTCGAAGCAGAGATTCAGCATCAGGAAGAGCGTGGAGTACCTACAAACTTCCAACGTCCACAAATGGATATGCCGACACCTGGACGTGCACAAGCACCTCAACGAACTTTCTGGGGTGACTTCAGCCAGATGATGGATAACAATCCTGAGCAAGCTTGGCAATTCTTGTCTGGGGCACCTCAGCAAGCATTCCAGAGCAAAATGCTTGTCCAAGACTATTGATTAAATAGGGGATATTTTAAATCCCCTACAATAGAAATATTGATAAACGTATAAAGATGGCTCAACGTATTCAGCAAATGCCAGAAAGTGCAATGCCATATGCACGTAAAGCTCTCCCATTCTCGTCACTAATGCGAGGCAACGGAGCAATGAATCCTCCCGGCGTTGGCTTGAGGGGTCCTGACGATGGAGGCAATTTCTCTAAGTCATATGCCAATGCTCAAGACCAGCGTAATGCTGAGCTTAAGATGCAAAATGTCAGACAGAATGAAATTGCTAGACAGCCTCAATTAGTGGCAGGTGCTCAAGGTCAAGCACGTAAGGACATTGCTGAGATTAGTGATCAGCAGTTTAAAGACCAACGGTATATGAACAACTACCTGTCAAACGTAATTGAAGAAACATCTGGTGGTGGTGCAATTAAATCTCTTGCATATGAGCCAGAATTCGCAAAGGCTCGAAATGCAGTTGCCGTGGCACAGATGTTTGCTCAGAGAACAGCACCTGAGATTGGACAACTACTTGTTGAACAAAAACTCTACGCTTAATTGACTAGAATATAAACAGTTAGTTGCTGGATAACTGTGCTTCGTAAAGCTGGCGAAAAACCTTGTGGGTGTCAACATTCTGATCCTGAAGTGTTCCAAACTATTTGGAAACATCTAAAGACTGATGGTGTCCCTGATCAGGCTGCTAATCAAATGGCAGCGGAGATGTTGCAGCATGGTGAAGACTTTGAAAGCAGCGTAGAACTCTATCAACAGTACGAAGATAATTACAGAAGCAAAGGCTTCAATGAACACGCTGCACAAGCCATGGCAGTAGAAGCGATGGAAGGCAGAGAAGAGCCTCCAAAAGAATCACTTAGGTTCGCAATGATTCGCGGCTAAGTGTTGACCTAGGTAGAATATTAGGCTACAGTTAGGTATATCGAGCAGAGAGAATATGCCACAACCAAGAATATCTGGAGATTCGGTTCGTGCATATCTACGTGATATTGGGCGTATCCCACTTTTGGAGCATGAAGAAGAAATCTTGTTAGGACGCAAAGTCCAGCGTTTGATGGAAATCTTGCAAGTAGAAGAGGACATCGGTCCAATTTCAGAAGAAGATCTTGCAAAGGTATTAGGCATCTCCACAAAAGATCTTAAGCGTCAGGTACGTGATGGCAAAAAAGCCAAAGATAAAATGGTGATGGCAAATCTACGTCTTGTTGTAAGTGTCGCTAAGAAATACACTAAACGGAATATGGAACTCTTGGATATCATCCAGGAAGGATCGATCGGACTTGTCCGTGGGGTTGAGAAGTTTGACCCTGGTCGTGGTTATAAGTTCAGTACTTACGCATATTGGTGGATTCGACAAGGCATTACTAGGGCGATTGCGGAGAAATCAAGAGCGATCCGCCTACCTATCCACGTTACGGAAAACCTCAATAAACTCAAGAAATCTCAACGTGAACTGAGCCAAATCAATGGTGAGATACCAAACGTGTTTCAACTTGCTGAGCACTTGGAACTGACTGTTGATGAAATCAAGGACTTGATGTGTAAGTCACGTCAGCCAACTTCTTTAGAAATCAAGATCGGTGAGAACAGGGATACTGCACTGATTGACCTACTTGAGGATGAAACCCAGCTGCCTGACACCTTGCTTGAGATTCAGTACATCAAAGAAGACATCCGTACTCTTATAAATGACCTGCCTGACATGCAAGCTGCCGTAATCAGCATGCGCTTTGGTATTGGTGAAGACGTCATGGAACCTATGTCTATGACAGCAATTGGGCAAGTATTGAACATGAGCCGTGATCGTGTTCGAACCCTTGAACAGAAGGCTCTTAAAGGCCTCAGGCTTGAGTCAAATACGCTTAGCGAGTATCTTTAATACAATAGAGATAAAGCGTGATGTATAAATGAACGTAACGCAAGAGGTTCAAAAAAATCATATTATATATGGTGCTAGTGATTACACAGCATCACATAGCCTTGCTGCTAGTCGATCATTGAACTATGCAGAAGGCTCATCAATAACTAAACCTGCACAGCAATCATGCTCAGTCATTCCATATACGTTTAGATATGAGGATGCAGTTGGTTTGTTTGGAGTGGAAAACTACTTCACACGAGTTCAGCTAGATATCACAGGTGACATTGTTTTCGCATGCTTTGCAGAAACAGGCTGGACCTGCGCCAACGTGGCAAACAGAGGAGATACTGACGCTGGATATACAACAGGTTTGGTAGATAGCTTTGCTGCTTGTACAGATAACCCAAATGGATATCTCTGTGCAAAAACTCCCGGAGATCGACTGCCATCTCTTGGTGCAGATACTTACGTCAGTGTCGATCTAAAGAACCTCAAGACAGGCAACATGAACGTAGACGATTGGTTAGATGTCCGTCTTTACACCATGAACCGTGAAGAGCATCCCTACGACAGGATGTGGGTTAGACAGCAAGACTATTTTTATATTGGTTTCCACGCAAGAAACACTCGACGATTACCGTTTGATGTTGCTTGCGTAATTGGACTGGAGTATGCCGACTACAACAATATTCCAGACAGGAAGATGATTATGAGACAGTGATGTCTCCACCAATTTCGTCCTGCTGTGAGCACTGGTAGCTGAAGCTGCCTGTGATGGGAGGAGTGAACAGAAGGATTGAGCCATCCTCACTCGTTTCAATGCCGACAGTAACGGTCGTTGTCTTTGTTTCGTCAGTGTAGATAGCAAAAGGGTATCCAGACAATGAGGAGTCCGACAAGTCAAAGTAAATGGTTTGACCTGCACTTGCGGTTACTTCGGCTTGACGATTGCCATCAATGTAGAACCTCTCGTTGCCGTAGTAAGTACTGACAGTTACTTGATGGGTAATGTCAGCTGCAGCAGCACGCTCCTCGATTGTTTCGACTGGAGTTTCGGGCTCTTCAGGTACTTCAGGAACTTCAGGCACCTCAGGCACTTCAATCTGATTAGTTGGGCGAGAAGCACCATCGGCTGGAGTTACCGTCATAATTTTTCCACCACTAATAGCGGGAAAAACATAGTGCTCAATAATCTGCATATTCTCGTCAAAGAGAGCTGCACGACTAATACCGATATTGCCGTAGAAGTTAAATTCAAAATTATCAGCCAAATCAATACGAAGCCTGAATGTCTCCGCATGACCAACATTTATTGCCAAATAGCAAACACCATCAGACTGAGCCACTTTAAATAAGGTACATCCCTCGTAAACAGTGCTAACAGTGTTAGGTGTCCACCAACGCTTGATTTTATGAACGTCACCACGCTTAGGATTAACCCTAAGCATCTCATTTCCTTTGTGCTTAGTTACTTGCTTTACGCCTGTAAGCACGAGACTATCGGCCATAACTTTAAAAATATCTTTCTTCTATTTTAGACGATTACGGCCTACTCTCAGGACCTTGAATTACACGTGTGCCTACACCTGGAGTTTTGCCAAATTCATAGCGCTCAATAAGCCCACCTCCAACAGTCAACAACGCTGCTTCTTTGATGCTGTGATGATTTGCAAATGTAAATACAAAACTACCTGCCAAGTCAATGTCAACACGAGTGTCAGGATTAGTGTCTAAAACTAAAACAACTTTATTATCGCCTTGACTTACCTCAAACTTCGTGCCCTTGAGGTAAGCAGGCAGTGTTACTTGATCAAACTCTTTAAATACAGATGCCTTGCGTCCATCATCAAGTTGCAAAGCAAGCTCAGTTCCAGACTGCTTGCTCACTCCAGCGTAACCCCTAAGCTTAAGACTATCGGCCATGACAATTAAAACTTGTTTCTTCTATTTTACCCTTCTACGTTGAGTTAAATTCCTGCGTACTCTTTCGTTGTGATTTGAATCACGCTTGCGTCTCATGTAATCACGTTTAGAAATACACTGACGTTCTTTATAAGCAGCGCCTTCTTCTGGCGTATTCTTAGGCCTACGCTGATATGCACACTTAGTGTTATTTTCTAATACAGTAACCCAACGCAAGTTATCGGCGTGACAATTAGTCTTGTCTTCGTCGATATGATCAATGCAAACACAACCTTTCTTATTTCCGTAGGGCAAAGGAGGTTTATCTAGGAAGGCAAAAGCGACAAGTTTGTGAACTAATACTGTGAGAACTTTTCCTTTGCCAATTCTCTGCGTTAGTTTGACTGAAGGATAACCAGCGTTGTGTTTAAGGTGCTTAAGAACTTTCTCTACTTTCCCTTTCGAGGACTTTATCTGTCCTTCGCGATTTACGTAGTATTCAATGCAGGCTTCAAAGCCTGGCAAAGTATGAATGGGTACCCATTCTTGGGTATTAATAAATTCTGACATAGCTTATAACTAAATCATTGGTAATAAGTATCTATGTCATTAATATAACCGTTAATATCTAATTATGTGGCTAAGTCGAAGCCATCAAATAAACCTTTAGTTTTGGAGTTAGCGATCTATGTGGATCGATAGAGTGTAGCTCTCCTGTCGATTTAAAACTGGGTGAATTCAGGGAAGGCTTAACGTATAGACGATGCTAATCCTGAGCCAAGCCAATCACGAACTTGATTGGAAGGTGCAGAGACTACTGGGGGAAACAAGCGTGTTTCGTAAGACCAGATCAGCGCCCAGCAGTAAATGAGTTTACTGAAGAGATAGTCCGGCCTTAGACGAAAGTCTTAGATAAACCGAATGATTTTCCAAAGCTTCTTGGTGCAGAACTTTACCGTCCTCATCCTGCCTACATCATTGAGATGGCAGTTGAGCCTGTAGTTGTACACGATTTCTCAAAGCAGCCTGGTCAGACCGTGCAGCTGGATCGTTACCGCTTCTGGGGTAAGCCTGGTACCAAGGAGTCCCGTGAGCGGACTGCAGACCAGACACTTGGTACTGCTTCAGCCCGCAATATTGTCAAGGACAAAGTCCTTGTCACCCTGCGTGAGTACACCGGCCCCGCCGATACTCGTGACGCAGCACAGCCTTCAACATTCAAGGTGGCTCGTGAAACCCTGATTACCGCTCAGCGTCTGCTGCTTGACACCGGTAACCTCAACGTTTTCCACCAGTCCATCGGTTCACTGACCCTGCTCGACGACTACCGTCGTTGGCGCGATCGGGTGTTCGCTAACGAACTCCTGAAAGCAGAAGCAGCTGGTCAAGCTGGTAAGGAGCAAGGTGGCTACTATCTGCCTGGCGGTAAGGCCAAAGGCGGCAGTGGCGGCACCCTTGGTGTTACCTACGCAGCTGGCGAATCTGCCAAGTTCGACGTAACCGCTGACCTTCTGGAAGTGGTCAAGGACATGCGTAAGCGCAATGTTCCTACGTTTGCTGACGGTTACTACCGTTGCATCGTCGATCCCACCGCAATGATGCATCTGCGTCAGAACAGCGACTTCCGTGAGATCGCTCGTTATCCGGGTACTGGGATGATCAATCCCATGCAGCCCAACCAAGCACCTAGCGCAAACTTCTATCAGGGCATGGGTCCTGCATACGGCCAAGCTGGCTTCGTCGCCGGACAACCCGTTATGCCTACCGGCTTCCTGTTTGAAGGTGTGCGTTGGTTCGAATCCACCAACCTGCCCGAGACCAACTACAACTTGGTGATTACGGACGAAGCATCTGGTGCAGCCGATTACGGCGCTAGCCAGCTGATCTTCTTCGGTCCTCAAGCTGTCGGTGTTGGCATTGGTGGTAACAACGCTCAGATCCTGTTGAACAACAACGACGACTTCAGCCGTTTCATCATCATGATCTGGTCACTGTTTGCCGGTTTTGAAACCCTGAATCAGGATTTCATCACGGTTGGTTACTCTTTCGTTTACTGATAGGAGATACTAACTATGGCTAGTTTTGCATTTGACTCGGAGGCCCGGACTCCGTTTAACAACAAGATTTATCCGGGTAACTACGTAGCTGCACTGAACGCTTATCGCGATCAAGGTGTGGTTGCACTTCCAGGTGCAGTGTTCTTTCGTGGCGTTGGCGCTCTTGTGCTCAATCCCGACAGCGACTCTGTCCTGAACTCCAGTGGCGTGCTTGCTGCAGGTACTTATAGCCTGCAAATCCTGTCTCCTGACATGCGTCAAGATGACAAGCCCCGCAAGGATCGTGCTTTCGTTATCCCTGCTGGAGCTGTGGTGTATCGCACTGCTTGCTCTGCTCCGGGTGTACGTGAGGAAACTGTTGGTACAGGCGTGAGCATCACCCCTGCTGGCATCAGCACTCCTACTGCAGTTGGCGCTGACGCTGCTGCAGATGGCTACTTCGCTCCTGTTGGTGAATTCTCAGCCTTCACTTCCATCCTTGATGGATCTGGGCTCGGTTCTGCAACTGCTGTCCAAGTGACAGTTGCTGGTGGCGGACTTATTGCAAGTCAGAAGGATCCTGCCGGTGCTGGTCGTAATGCACCTTCTGCCATCCTGGTGGAAGTTTGCTACTTCCTGCCTGATGCAGCTCCTGACTACGAGGATGTTCACATCCCCTATGCTGTAGAAGCAGGTCAGAGCTGATTAGTAGATACAATCACATTAGATAGTGGGGGCACAATAGCCCCCATTTTTGTGCCTATAATGAACCTATGTGAGATATACGCAGATGAGTAATCTATTTCAAGATCAAAAAACGGGCAAGCTTGTAGAGTTTATCAATAAGCACGACAAAGAATTTGCAATGGTGAAGGACGCTACAGGAAATATTACGTATGTCACTCTTGAGCAGCTTGTTCCTTATGACCGTCAGAAAGGACGTTTGGCAAAAGTAGAAGCTCCACAAATCATGGTTGAGCCTGAAGAGCAGCTGCCAGAGACTGTTGTGCCTATCGAAGACGTTCGTTTGAATTTGAATACAGCACCTGCCGAGCAAATTGCCAAGCGACTTCCTGGTGTGGGCTATGCCACTGCAAAGCGCATTGTTGAGCTACGAATGTCACTGTCAGGTGAACGCTTTGCAAACCTCAAACAGCTTGAAAACATTCCGCGTGTGAACTGGGATCAACTGATTGAAGAAGACCTGATTTTCATTAGTTAAAATAGTAATATTAATAGTGTGGCCGAGTAATGAATTCAAATATCGAACAGATATTGTTAGCTCAAGCAGCACGTGAAGCTGAACAAGGTCCAAAACTTAGCGACGTTGTAGCTCTAGGTGCCGGTGGCGGCGCAGCAATAGGTGGATTACTTGGAACACCCGTACACGGTATTGGCCAAGCAGTTGGTGGAATGAGGGGTACAAATCGAGTATTCAAGCCAGGAGCACGCATGGCCGGTGGCTTGGTAGGAATGCTGATTGGTGGAGGACTAGGAGCTGCAGCACAGCAAACAGCAAGGCAGGAAACAGGAGCTGCTGGCTCATTGCTTGCCAAAATTCAAGCACAGGGTGGCATGACCGCAGAAGATGAGATGGCACTTGAAAGTATTCTTAGGCAAGCGTATTCACAGCAAGGACTGTTGGGCTAATGGAGTTAGACGAGCTAAACAAATCTAAGGTTAGGTTTCACCTAGGCATTAACTCAGGTGCACAAATCCCTGCAGGCGATAGAGCAAGGGTGGAAGAGGCAATGGCTCTTGTGCCAGATGAATACTGGTTTCAACAAGTCATCAATCACATTCGTCGTTGTGATGATGCATGGAAAAACAGTGAGTACTTCCCAGAGGATTCTGGTGGCTCACCGAACTACAGCCGGTTAGAGCAAATTGCAGGTGACGTCCAACGTACGATTGCCACATCAGATCCCTTAAAAGGGGATGAATACTTCCGTGAAATCTACCTGCGTGAAGTAGATCGCCTAGCAGAAACATTATATGTACCTAACTACCGCAGACCCGACGTACGTCGTTATCTCTTTGAGCGTGCTGGCGCTGAATTCATTATGGCCGTACCTGGCCCTGCTGATACTGCAGTAGGAGATCGCATGATGTTTGCTTACCACTGGCGATAATTGTAGAATAGATTTAGAAAATACTTGAGTAATTATGGCAACTCAAAAGATTACGATGGGACGAGGTAGAGATACTGAATACCTGTCAAAACTTAGGGCAGCACAAGCACAAGCTGATGCTGATAATAGTTTTATGTGGGGCATGCAGACTGTCTACACTCAAGGGGCGGGTCAAGCAAGTAAGACATCCCGCAATCCATTGTATGGAAACAGCAATCTTACAACTGGAGACTTGGTTGATGGTGCTACTGGCATCTTCAAACCTCGGTATGACGATGCAGGAAATCAGGTAATTGGCGATCCACTAAATACGAGTGGCTTCTTAGACGGGCAGACATCAATGACAGTTCGCCCTCAAACAGATCCTGAAGTATCAGGAATGCAGGCAGCCGAACGTATGGCATTGATTGCTCAAGGCAGCCAATACCCTGGCTTAAACGACCGTTCACAAACAATGGGGTTCTGATATGAATAAAGAAAAGCTGGCACGTCGTAAAGCAGCTGGAGATGACCCCACTGCTATATCAAAATCGAATAGTACATTTGCTGGAAGTATTTCTCCTCAGCCAATGCCTGGCATGCCACAAGGTCCAGGCAACATGATGGGTGACCCAAGGAACGTTTCCTCTATGTACGGAGGAGAATCTCCTAGGTCTGCATTTGATCCTGATAACAAACAATCTCCATATGGAGACGGTGTTTTTGGAAGTGAAGTTCAGAACCAAAAACTGACAGGCAATATTGAAATTGTTGGTAGTAGCAAATTCAATCAGAACCAAGTTAAGGGTCCAGATACAGGATTGAACAACATTCCATTAGGAATGGTTAGCAGCCCTGTAGATGAAAATGCACGGATGATGGAGCCATACTATTTGGCACAAGCAGCATCTTCACGTGCAGAACAACTCTACGGAAAAGGTGAAATGCCTTCTTATCAAGTAGGACCTTTAGGTATGATGGGAACATCGGTAGAAGTTGGGCGACCTAATAGAGGTCAATACCCTGGAACATTGACTCAGCAGTCCGCAAATTATCTAGGACTTACAGGAACACCAGATGTTCAAGCTGGCATGAATACCAAAACTGGCGGTCGTAACAAAGACAAAGGAGTAGCGTAATGGCATCAACATCCACAAACAAACAGCCAATGCTGATTGACCGCGTACTGCACGTGGTCGCGGACTTAAAAAACCGTACCGTTAGCAGTACAGCTGGCATCGAGATTGGTGGAACTAACGACGCACTTCTGCTTGTTGATGCAACAACGAGCGATGGCTGCATCATTGAAGAAGTTTATTCATACAGTCGTGGTACTGATTACACGATCAACTTGTACCTAAGTTCAGCAGCTGACTATCTAAGACCTACGCAAGGTATCTACATTGGAACCTTTGATTGCACTGCTACGAACCTTGCGAGAGCGACATGGGATAATGCACCTAAAGTCCTTGCTCCAGTTCCTGGTGCAAATACAAATTCAGGACTACAGCAGTTCCAAGCCCTATATCTCCCTAAAGGTAAAGCACTGTGGGCTGCAGTTGTCGCAAGTAATGCTACGGATGCTGCCGACGCCGCTCCTCTCATCGGAGTACAGGGCGGCCTGTTCTAATGGCTAAAAAGCAAAACGGCTTTGGTAAAGCAGAGTCCTTTGCTTTTAAAGACTTTGGTCGTATTGATAAAGGCAAAGCAAAAGGCGCAGCTGGTTTATATCCGTCTAACAGACGATTCGGATCATCGGTACAGAGGTCTGTTATCGAAAAATATGATTTAGACAGTGATTGGACTAAGTGGCGGAAAGGCTTTGAATATGCAAACAAAGCTGCTTGGTACAGGATTGAAACATACAACGATGTATCTGAGGACTATGAGGTATCAGAAATTCGTTCAAAACTGTATCAGGGCACTGCTTATGAAATTGACGTAGTCTTTGATGGCTATAAATTCGCAACACAAGGAAGTGACAGTAATAATCACTATGTAATGAAGCGCACGGTTGAGACAGACGTGGATCTTGGAACAGTTACGTCAGTGCAAAATGACTCATTGAGCTATCCGAAGAACAAAGCAAACCGTGAAATATGGGTAACAGGAACGGGTGCAGCACAAAGTCGTCTACTTCTTGAGATGATTGGTGACCGAATAACAGATGGTACAACAGAAGCATCTTTAAATTATGTCCTGAATTCAGAGCAGAAGCCTGCTATTTACATAGGCAAATCATCTGAGGATTTGACAAGTATTAAAGTCACTGTACCCCTGAATACTATTTCTGGTTTGGACACAACAATCCAAAACAACTATAACCTTCTGGTAGGTGATGTTATATATGTGCCTGAGTTTTACATTGAAAAATCACTGAGCTTGGTAGATCAAGCTGAATTCGTTGATGACACTGAATTTTTCAGAGTTAGTGTGGAGGATTACATTCCGCCTACAAGCATTGAAGTGCTTGATGCATCAGGTACATTGCCGCCTACCTTGTATGATATTTCAACCCTTCCAAAGGTGTTTACCAGCAACAGTGCTGAACTTACTGTGGAAGGAACATTCGTATATAACAAGGAGCTGTATCAGCGCTTTTGGGGTTCTCAGTATTTAACAGCAGAAGTAGTTGAAGAGCAGATTAATACCGTCAATTATTCAATCATGCCGTTCAAGATATTGGGTGTAGAAGTAATTAATAATAATCTTGTAATGACCTCAGTTCCTTCAGTTACAGAGTTCAAACTGATCTCGGAACCAGACAGTGGCACGACATTGATTTTTACTGACTACAGCTTCACAAAACGAACGGTCGATTCATACGATAATGTTTACTATCACAATGACAAGATAGGGCAAAGGAAATGGGATAGGATTGACACTGACGTAGATCCATGGATGGATGAAGTCTTTACATCTGGAAGCGCACTAAAACCAGCCGTAATCTATGCGTGCAGTTGTCCCAATCATTCGCAGGCAATTCTTTCGGCTCCGCAAGAAACACAAGATGAAGGCACACGTAAGATCAACAGACAAAGGCGCTATCCGCTGCCAACAGTACTAAGTGCAGGAGACTATGACGCAATTGGCTTGAATGGAGTTGCTGGTAAAGCTGAATCGTGGGAAAGCAGGGAACACCGAATGAGTTTCAAGATGTGCAAACACACGATTGCATCGATGTTTATTGAACGAATTAAGATCCAAGAACCAAACAGCTATCCATCGATTGAGTCAAGACTAAAGTTTGAAGATAAACTCAAAAAAGATATTGATGCGATTGCAAATAAGTTCACTGCATCTTATAAGCGTGGCGGAATTACAGCACTAGAAGTTGTATTCGCATTAGCCCAAGGCCTTAACCTGAGTGATACGGAAACAGCTTACGTACTGTTTAACAATAACTTCTAAAGATACAATAAATAGTAGGAACTATTGTGCCGTGTTGCGAGATCAGGCATATGGAAAAACGCTTATTACTTCGAATGCTTGCTGGAATTTTTACGTTTCAAGCGGTGTTATTTAGTGCAGGATTTGCGGCCTGCTGGTTGAACGGCGGACTAAAGGTATGCCCGGAGCTTGGGCAAAGATATGAGAATACATTCAATGTAATGATTACATCGACAATTGCACTATTGACAGGTACACAGTTAAGGAGATAGAGACCTGCTTGTCAATCTAGCTGAAGACACGTAGTTTTAAGATTACGTTAGCCTTGGAAGGAAATAAGAAGGGGAGATGCTGATGCTTAAGCCAGGTGATTTTGACCTACCATTAGAAAAAGAGCTGCGACTTCGGGTAATAAAGAAAGAAATCGAAGAATGCAGTAGTGTTGATGCCTTGCGTGAAAACCTCATTAGCTGTTCTGAATCATTAATGAAGTATCAGCATGTTTGCGCAAAGCTTGCAGAAGAGAATCTCAAGGGATTCATGAATGACTTTATGGAAACGTTGGGCATTGATATAACCGAAGAGGCTTAAACATTATTAGTTGGATGCTTAAAGAACTAATTGGATAAAATAACAAGAGGATTATTATTCTTGTTATAGGTTTTTACCCATGAAGATTCAACTAAAGCGCTCTAATATTTTAGATGGTGATCAGGCGAAGCAACCAGAAGTAGATCAGACAGAGTATGGTGAATTGTGTGTCAACTTTAACGCCACTGATGCAGCATTATTTATCAAAGATTCATCCGACAACATTAGGCGTGTTGGTGGAAGCATTCAAGCAGGTAGTAGCGCACCTGACGCTGATACATCAGCAGTTGATTGGTATCTAGACACTAGCAATGGTGGGCAACTTTACTATCGCAATACAATTAATAGTGCTTGGCATGAAGTGCAAGCAGTTGCAAAGTTTGTTGGTGGCGATGGAATTGATATAAGCAATACAACAGGCACTCAGACAGTAAGCGTTGAACTTGCTGGTGGGGATGATGGTCTAGAGTTTAGTAGCAATAAGCTCACAGCTAGTATTGCTACAACATCTAGTCTTGGCTCAGTGAAGGCTGGTAATGGGTTAGATGTCGATGGTAGTGGGTCACTTAGTATTGATATTAGTAATCCAATTGCACCATCACCAAGTGGATCCTTTGGTTACTGGAGTAGGACTGGTACATCAATAACAACACGCACAAGCGGCGATGATTTAGACATTACAGGTGATTTTACTGCCACCACGGCTACATTGGGTCAGCTTTCGTTTGATACAAGGACAATATCTTCAACAGGAGCCATAGCTCTTGAAGCAGGAGGCAGTGGTACCATTAACTTCAAGACTAAGAACGAATTCGACAGGTACTTCTTTTACAATACTGATGAAACATATTTTGGTTCAATATCTGTAAGCTCTCTAACAGCAAATCGTTTTTATTTGCTACCTGACCAAGGCGGCACAATTGCACTAACCAGCGATATCATTCCTACTGCAACTGGGACTTTTGTAAAGCTTGCTGGTGATAGCACTATGCAAGAAATTACGGGGACTGGTGGATTAGAAGCAGATAATTTTAAATGTACGTCTATAATGACCCCCAAAGTAGAAGCCACTAATCAACTTACTTTAGAAGCAGGCGGTTCAGGAAGGGTAGCCTTTAAAACAAAGATAGGTAGTGGCCAATATCGATTTTTCAAAGCAGATGGATCCCAATATGGAAATGTTAATTTTGAAAATATGACAGCAAATCGTACCTACAGTTTTCCAGATGCCGGTGGAACTATTGCACTAACCGCTGATATTCCGGCAGATAGCACTTATGTAAAAATTGCTGGTGATAGCAACATTCAAGAAATTACCGGAAGTGGTGGTATCAAAGCTTCAAAAGCTGAATTTGGCGATCTTGACATCGATACTACACAAATCACAAGCTCATCTGATCTCAAGTTAAAAGCAGGTTCAGGAGAACCAGTTAAGCTATACAGTAAAACTTCAGTAGCTAGTTATCGCTTATACAGTGCATCTGAAGCCCGTTATGCAAATCTCAAAGTCGAAGGTTTCACAGCTAATAGGAGCTTCGCTTTCCCTAATCAAGGCGGCACGCTTGCTATAACCGCCGATATTGGTGCTTATGTTGACGGCAACTACTTAAAACTTACTGGTGATGCAAGCGCACAAGAAGTAACTGGCAGCGGTGGTATTAAAGCAGGCAAATTAGAAACCGGAGAGTTAGAAGTTGAAACCGCGAGTGGCACTATCGCACAAGTAAACGTTAACGAAGGTACCACGACTAACCCGCTAAGAATCGAACAGAATTCGACTGAATCTCGAATTACAACATACGCATCACATCCACTTGTTCTTGCAGCGCAACCCAGTTCATCAGGTGCTTCTTATCTTATCTTTGAGACACAAGGACAAGATCGGATGCTAATTAAAGTGAATGGTGATGTTCACGTTGGTGGGACGGACACTTTAAACAACCCCAATATTATATTGGCTGATGGCGGAGGGATTACAGCTGGTCAATATAACGAAGTAAGTATAAACACAGGATTGGAAACTGGAACTGGTACTGACAATTTCTTTGTTGG
>TARA_R100001443_G_scaffold25942_2_pt1 | contig 17182 bp, 24 predicted proteins | sample TARA_R100001443 | Tara Oceans TARA_R100001443 (sample SAMEA2622142) | marine metagenome | biome: marine biome (ENVO:00000447); feature: deep chlorophyll maximum layer (ENVO:xxxxxxxx); material: "saline water (ENVO:00002010), including plankton (ENVO:xxxxxxxx)" | depth 50 m
ACTCGTTACTTTAGTTCGATTCCTGCTGCAGACATGCGCTTGATTCAACAGTTTATGGTTCGCATTCGCCACGTAGGATCGACGTCAAAAGTTGCTTCTGAGTACGTGAAAAGTGAAGAGGGCGCTAAAACTCTTGGTCAAATTTCTGAGATTTTCCACGAAATCATTGACGGACCCAAGGCATCTCGGTTTGTTAGTGAGGCGTTTAAAGCTGCGGGCTACAAGGGTCAGCGCATTGATCCAAAATTCTTTACTCAACCTGCAGAAGGTTTGGACCCTGGTGGGTTGCTTGAAATACTTATGTATTACAGCAACATGACTGTACGCGGTGATCCTGCGTTGCCAGAGACACAAAAACTTTGGTCTGTAACTACGGAAGGCTTAAGCCCTCGTTCGACATCGCAGAATGCGTTTAATGGTATTTACCAAGATATTAATAAGTTTTTTGCGGATGATCCGACAGTTGCGAACCGAATAGCGATTTTGATCGCGGGCCATGGTATGGCTGATGCTGCGAAGAAAAACTGGGTTAAGTTGGGGATTGCTGCCGACGAAGACTTAGCTAAATCAATGAGGCAGTACATCGTTGGTGAGGCTATTAATCCTGATGATGTCGTACGTGTTCGGAATGCCTTTGATTCTTTAGGGTACAACCCGAATATGGTAGAGGGCTACAACCTTGACGGACTCAAACTTTACGTTCCGAAAGCAGCAAGACTGCGACTGGATACTGCTCTTGCGCAGGCGCAAGATCCGGCGTTGCTAAAGTTAGAGGGAATGAACACGATGGAGGCACTGAATTCCATCGCAGCGGTCCCGGAAAAAATTATGGGTGGGTCGGGAACAAATAGTTCTGCCGCACTTAGCTTTGCTTTATTTTATCGTTACTTAAAAACACGCATGGTGCGTGGTCACTTTGTTCTGAAGTCTCGTTATTTTTGGATGAACACATTTGACCATTTCAATCAAGTGGCGACTAAGGCTGGGTTTAGAACTGCTCTTATTTCATCCACCAGATTGTTTACTCAAAACGTCTTATCTAACCCAGTTGGTCAAGCTGCTGTGTTTGCCGCGAGAAGTACAGGTAAGGGTGATTCAGTTGAAGCGTTTCGACGTGTACTTCAGAACGGTGGCGATGCTGCTGCTCAGTGGGCCGGAAAACTTACCCGTGGCTCGAAATGGAACGTCAACGTAAACCCAATTCTTGAGGGCGCTGGTGGCATTGTAATGATTGCCGGTAAGCCATACAAAAACAATGAACTTAGGCAAATTGCTTTGGAGGCAGGTCTTTTCGCTTCATTCGATACGACCCAACTGGGTACAAAGATTCAGAATGTTGGAAACCTTTTTCTTCAGACCCAAGCAAAGAATGGTCGATTGACCCAAATGGGTAAAGATATTTTGGGTGATATTAAGGGTGCTTCTGAAGATATCGCCGAGGCGTGGGCAGAGCGTGAGCGGCTTGGTTGTATGGTCACATTGATGGAGGCTGGCATCGATCCGCGAACTGCGGCAAAGATTTCAATTCGAGCCTTGTACGACTACGCCGGTAGCATGTCGAAAGCAGATCGAAACTTTTTGTTGAATATCTTCTTTCCGTTTTGGGCTTTCCAGAAAAACGCTAACCGCCAAATATTCGATACAATCTTCAGCCCTGAAGGTGCGTATCGTTTAGGAGTTATGCGTCGCGCATATGACAAGGGTAGTGAGCTTTTGAGCTACCTGACTTACAGCGCCTCAGTTGACGAATACGGTATTTCAACAGATTCACTGCCACCAGAGTTACGTCACACGTATTTTGCGTTTAAGAAACAACTTTTGGATCAGTATGGTGAGAACGGAAAGATTCCTGCACCGATTCAAGAAGAAATACGATTGTTTGTTTCGCACTCAATGATCGGTATTAGTGGTGGTAAGGTCATGCAGGGGTCACTTTACTACGATGGATTTAAGGACATTGCGGCGTCACTAAAGGGTGAGGATGGCGAAACAGTTGGTTTGGATCGACGCACGTTGGCGGCATACTACATGCCTCGTCCTGATCGGTCAGGTCTGCCAACCTACTTCAGGGACCGAATCTCTGTGGCTCTTCCGTATTATCCTGAGCCTTACAAAGAAGAGCCTGTAACGTATGAACCACCAGAAGAGTTCCAGCAAAGCACAAAGCTGTGGAACGATTTGTACAGAGAAAATCGGCCTGAAGCACCTTACATGGCGTTCTTTATGCCAGAAACAACTTACGCAGCGGCATTCAATCACTTCTCTTACTTATTCGCGACAAAGCTTTTAGTTCTGCAAAAGATTGAGGACATGGGCGACAACTGGTTTACGGATGAAGATGATGGGTCAGACGCAATTACGCCGTTAACACCTCTTAATGCGTTGCTTAATCCTGCCCGCGCACCAGTTTTATCCGATGTTCAGGCAAGCTTAGGTACGGGTGGCGCTACAATTCCGAAGAAAATCGCGCCTTCGTTAGTGCACTTTTTTGACTACCACATGATTGATTTGCTTGAGTTAGACGAAAACGATGACACTTTTGAGATTCAAATTGAGCAAGAAATTGCGGTAGAAGAAGGTTTCGAGCCGGAAGATTTTACGCGCAAGCAACCAGGCGTCGCAGTAAAACCCGGCAAACGGTATTACATGATGCCGGGTGTTGCTCAGTTGCTCTTCGCGAATAGTCCGTTGGGTGAATTAAACGATATTCTTTTGCGCGCGGAAAAAAGCTCAGCCGAAAAAGCGGCAGGTACTCGCGGTGAATTACAAAAATGGGCGCGAGTTATCAGTGGTTTAGACCAGCGTGAGATTCTTCGGGAACGCACTACCGCGTCTGAAGTATTCAGGGCTGAAGCAGGTACTTCGGGCAAGACTCTTGAGCGAGCGAAAAAGAAGAGATGATTTTTTCTGTTTGGTCTCAGTTAATGTCTTATAGTTTTTTAGTGTTACAATGGTGCCACTGCTGCACCGGGAGTTGATAATGGGCATCAGATCGTTTACTAGCTTTGGATATTCGGCTTGCGCGTTTAAGTCGTCTGGCGGCACGTCAGGTGCGCCGACTGCGCTAACTACTTCCTATCAAGCATTTCCAGTCACGGTTGATGCTACAAATTCAGTTAACTCTTCGTCGTTTCCTGATGACTGTGAGGTTCAGGCAATTGAGTTTGAGTTTACCGCTAGAGACAGTGCTACATCGGTGACGATGTATTTGGCTCGCGATTCTGCGGGTGATATTCCAATTACAAACCCGGCGACGGAAACAATTACCAATGGTGCGGGAACGTCCACAAAAGGTGGTGTCGCGTTTTCGAGTTTGGTTGATTACCACTTTGACGGAGGCACAACATCTGCTGCGACTACAGGCGCAACAAGGGGCAAACTTTATGTGATTGCCAAGCAGACCGGTGGGGGTAATGCAGTTGGGTATATTCGCGTTTCTTGGAGGTCATAATGGCGGGTTCTGGTAGTATTTGGAGTCGGAATGTCGTTAGCGGTACGATTACTGCGACAACTATTACGGCGGATGATCTCGAGATCGATAGTGGAACACTGTCTATTGATGAGACCAACAACCGCGTTGGTATGGGCACTACGGCTCCCGGCACCCAACTTCAAGTTGAAAGTAACGCTCCTTACATCACACTGAAGAACGATACTTCAGAAAATACTGCTGGCGGCTGTGAGTCCAAAGTCATCTTTGAAGACCATGGCAACAACGCTCTTGGTCAAATCGAAGTCAGTCACGTTGGAAGTTCTGATGATGAGAAGGGTCAACTAATCATCAAAACGAACAACGACTCTGGCTTGCAGACGGCGTTGACTATTAGCGAAGCTCAAAAGGTAACGGCTGCTGGTGATTTGCAGGTCACTGGTGACATTATTATCGATGATGGTGGATCGCTGAAAGAGGCAGGCGGAACGGCGGCAATTACTTTCGATGGGTCGGGTCACGTCACAAAGATTGGTCAAGACTCTCCAAGCTCTGGTCAGTTCTTGAAGTGGGACGGCGCTAAGGCTGTTTGGGACGCCGTCGCTACTGGATCAAGTGCTGCCGATGACATCAGCGCAGGTGACGCCGCAGTTACTATCGCAACCACTGCGGGTAACATTACGATTGATGCTCAAGAGGGCGATGCTAATATTCTTTTCAAAGGCACTGATAGTAGTAGCGACATCACAGCCTTAACGCTTTCTATGGCGGATGCTGGTGCGGCATCGTTTAATGCTGCGGTTACTGTAGGTACAGACCTTACTGTTACGGGTGGCGATGTATCTTACGGAAACGGACAAGACGCAACCCTCAATGTAGCCAATACAGGTTCTGGTACAGATGGTCGTGACCTTACAGTATCTGCGGGGTCTGCCCCCACTGGTAGTGCCAACCAGAACGGTGGTGACCTTCTTCTGAAAGCAGGTGGTGGAGACGGTACCGGCACATCGGTAATGACTTTCTCTACTAAGGTCAGTGGTACAGATGCTGCTTCTGAGCAGATGCGTATCCATACGGATGGTAGTGTCGGAATCGGTGACGCTGCTCCGGGTACAATGCTCCAAGTTTCAGGCGCAAACGCATATGTGACACTTAAGAACACAACGGTTGAAAACAGTGACGGTGGATGCGAGACACGGATAATTTTTGAGGATCACGGAAACAACGCATTGGGCCAGATTGAATGTGCTCACCTTGGTTCATCCGATGATGAGAAAGGCAAACTTGTCTTCTCAACAAACAATGATTCTGGACTGCAACCCGCATTGACTATTGACGACACTCAACAGTCTGAGTTTGCGGGCAGCATTCTTGTAAATGGCGGTTCAGTCACTGTTGCAGGCTCGACACCTAAGATTACGATCGGTGATGCCGGTGCAGAAGACACAATGTTGTTGTTCGACGGCAACGCACAAGATTTCCACGTTGCACTGGATGACACCGCAGACGATTTGGTCATTGGTGTCGGAAATGCTGCTGGAACAACGACTGCGATTTCAATCAATGAAAACGCTCAGGTTTCCGTTGTAGACGCTTTTGCTGCCAATGTAGCAGGAACGTTTGGAACCTTCTCTGACGGCGATGCTACCCCGTCTGTAGCCACTGGAAACTTGTGGAAGCACCACGCATCGGCCGAAACAATCACGATGTTTGACGACGGCATTGCCGGTCAAGTCATCACGGTTATTTCAACGGCGGCGATTACATACGATGTCACAGGCACCAACCTCAAGGGTGGCAGCACTGACATTGTGACCGCAAACGGTGATGTTACTCAGTGGTGCTTTGACGGCACTAACTGGTATCTTCTTCAGTTCATGGATGTTTCGGCTGATCACTCAGTTATTGGTGGGGGCGGAGGCGGTTCGCCTGCAGATGACGCCGATCACATTCTTCATCAACAAGTCTTTTCTCGATAGGAATATACAATGGCAACTATTTCAAGAATCAAGCTGAGTGCGTCTACAGATGGTCGCCCAATTGAAGTCGCGGCTACCGCTACGGCGGGTACGACCATACACACTGGACCCGGTGTCAATGACGATATAGATGAGATTTGGCTGTGGGCATGTAATCACAACACGTCAGCCGAAACGCTCACGTTAGAGTGGGGCGGTACGACATCAACTGATGACCATATCAAGGCCGTAATTCAGCCGAATGAAACAGTTCTTGTTGCGCCTGGTTGGATACTTCAGGGTAACGCCTCAACTGCTTTGATCGTTAGAGCGTTTTCTACCACAGCAAACAAAGTCTCAATTATCGGACATGTCAACAGGATCGACGCAGCCTAATGATTAGAACGAGCCGAAAACCAGGAAACTTTACGCATGTGATGACTGATCGTCGTCACATTGTCCGTACTGGTTGGCGACGTTTTAATTTTAATGACGGAGATAATTTTGCTGCTGAAGACCCGCGAGTCGTTTTAGGCAGCATAACTGAGAACTCCAACTCGACCTCATTTGTGTTTGCCAACCAAACCGCTGCGACAAATGGTGAATCTCCCATCAACGGGTACTCACGTATTCGCCCTTTAACTGATGGCGAAGGTCGCCAGATTTCTTGGACCGAACCGTTTACGATTAAGCTTCGTATCGAGGCTATTGCGGTTTCTGGTGGTTACCAATCAGGTACGGAAGGGGGGTCTGGGACGGCCAATTTGTCAAAGCCTCAAGTCGCCTTTGGCTTGACTAATGCCAGCAGTGATTTGGATAACACTGACAACGAGTACGTTGGCATTGGTTGGAGATTGAAATGTGACTCGTCAGGATCCGACGCTGCCGATCACCATGGTGTCGGACTTCGCTTGTATAAGCACGCTAGTAGCGACCAGCATTCTGAGGCTACACAAGAGTACAATAGCGGGGCTTCTGTATCTATTTTTGAGGGCTCAATCTTTTACGGTCCTGATGGAGATTTTACTAAGAACTGCAACATTATCACCCAGGCATTTGGTGACAGTTCAGATGATTTTTCCGTCAACGGAACCTCTGCTACAAAATCGAATAAGGACACAGACTTGAACACACATCAAGCTGATATGGGTACAGGTCAAGTTTATCTGTGGGCTGCAGTACATGATTGCCACAAGGTTAATAGCAGCAACGCTTGTACTTTTCAGTTTCGCCTAAGCTATATGGTTGAGGCCGACGTTTCTGGTGGTTGGGGTACTGCATAATGAGGCACCGTATTGGATCATTCCGTGGTTGTGACACGGGCAAAAGCACACACTTTGTCGGTGGTTGGCGTGATTTTGATATTGGTCACCCTGATTGTGTTTTGCACAACGGGGCCAGTGCTGGATCACCAGCCTTTATTAACACCGCTGTGACTCAAGCTGACCGCAGTATTGCGTTTACGTTGGTGGATGCAACTACTGGGGTCACCGACCTTAATGAAATGGATGTGTACTCTCTTCCTCTCCGAAGAAAAGACGGAAAACCTGTTACGTTTGCAGACTCTTTTTGTTTTAAGACACAAATTGAGGTCGTATCTCATTCTGGTGATATTGGTCACAGCGGCAATTTTTACCAGCCCGTAATCGCTATGGCGCTTGGTCAAAGTACCGATGTAGATCATGCCGACAACCACTATGTCGGCACGGGTTTTGTGGGAAAAAGGTACGAATCTAGTCAGGTAAAATGGCGTCGAAGAGACTATAGAACAAATGGTGCGGGTGCTCACACTTACGGAAACGACACGGCTGATATCGGTAATGATTTTCGTCAGTGGGTTTCGGACTACTTTATCGGGCCTTGTATTGGTGCCGATGCGGCAGAAACGAACACAGTCTCGATTCAAAATACGGTGTATAAAAACGCGACAAACAGCTACGTAAAAAACAATACCATTATTATGAATAACGAAGTGATGCATCCTGATGCTGGTGTGTTTGACGTAGACACTCAAGTTTATGTCTACCTTGCGGTTGGGTGTGAAAGAACCGCCAACGGTACGGATGACGCAGCAACAATTACAGTTAGGTGCCGATACTTAGTGGATGGTCACGACGGTAAAGCTGGGACGGGGGCAGCATGACTCAAGACGATATTGAAAACGCCTTATCAAATGCTCAGGTTGATAACGAAGTTCACAGCACGGCAGACGGTGACACAATTGTTTCCGTCGACTGGATAGATATTAAAACAAGTATGACGAAAACAATTTGGGATGCTGCCCTGGCATCTGCTGACGATGCCCTTGTGTTAGTACAATGGCTAGAATCTAAGAGAGGTTAACGTGAGTTCAAATCTAAAAATTGCGAGCTTCAACCGAAGCGTACTTGACTATAAGATTGTTACTGACAGTGCACTCGGTCTTGCGCCGATTGTAGATGTCACGGGATCGAGTGGCACTCTATACGATATTAGTTTGGATTTATCGTCAGGAATTCAAGTCGCAACGTACTACCTGAAACTCTGGCTTCAAACAGCTACCGTCACCGTAGGTACCACAGTCCCAGATTTAATCTTCCGGGCAGACAAAAATCAAGTCTTGCGTTTGAGTTTTCCTGGTGGAATACCATACACGGCACTATCTGCTGCGTTGGTTAGTGGTCCTGAGGACGGTAGTAACACTCATTCAACTACCAGTAATAGTGGTACGATTAAAATTACAATGGTTACCAGTTAGAGGTTTATTATGGCGATTAAAGTCACTACCGTACCCGCTCGATTGGCGAAAACACTTGTTATTGATACTGACGCGGACACAACTACCGGATCAAACGCGGGTAATGCTGGGTCGGGCGAAAACATCTTTACAGGTACAACAGACGCTACGAAATTTTATTGCTGGAAAATCGATGGTTCAAACTGCCCAGCGGCTTTCTTTGTAAAAGTCCAAGAAGCGACGACTTATACACAAGACGGAAACACCCACCCTAGTTGGCGGTTTTATTGTCCGGCTAATTCTAGTGTGACCTACCTCTTTCCCGAAGGTCAGTCATTCAGCACTGGCATCAGCTTTATTGCTACTACAACCTCTGCGAGTTCTGCTGCAAGTCAGACGGCACCATCAGGCAGCGTTGTGGTCACTGTTCTCGGAGGAGCTTAGTCATGAAAGACCTTATTAACTCTCTTTTTTGCTCGCAAAAACGCGTCTCTTGGCGTCGGCTTGCTGTTTTGTGTCTTGGTACCGGCCTTCTTGTCGCTGGTTTGCTTGACTCTGAGCAGTGGTTGTACATTAGTCTTGCGTATATTGCAGGCGATAGCGCAGAAAAAGTAATGAACGCCATTGGTTTGGCAAAGAAGTAGTGATCGATGGCGGCAGCACTCACAATTACCGGGTTTCACGATGCCGTTGACTACAAAGTCATCAAATGCACCGCGATTGAAGATGCAACGGTGGTTGTGAACGCTTCTGGTAGTTCGGGTACTCTATACGCAGCTTATTTGGACTCGTCTGGAACATCGACGAACGTCTTTCTTCACATTCTCGATGGTAAAGATACCTCAAATAGTGAGATCACCATCCGTGGTGTTGGGACAGAGATTAAAACGCTCCAAATTCCAACTGGCTTTGCGTTTGACATGCTTAATTTTCGTGTCAGTGTAGGCGGCGCGGAAGATAACGCAGGTGATTTTGACGGAACTGTAGCTGTTACTTTAGTTTGTAGTTGAGGTTTCGATGGCGATAACAAAAACAGACGCGATCACGGAATTAGGTGGAATTTTAATCGTTGATTTTGACGCTGACGCAACCGTTGAAGCGCATGTCACAGGAAACACCTCAGGCACGCTATATTTAGTTGAGGTTGACAATACAGCTAACGCATCGACATCTGCATACTTGAGAATTAAAGATGCTCAATCTGCCGGTTCTGCGGGAACTCTTGTTCCGCATTGGTTATTTTCGGCTCCACCAGGGGCTAAAGCATCCTACGTTTTAGGTGATGGTCAGGCTTACTCTACTGGTTTGACTTTGTGGTGTACTAATAACAACACAGCCGAAGATACAACATCTCCTGCTAGCGCAGTTATTGTGCGTTTAATCGCGTCATAGGGTAAAGGATGCTTAAGATGGAACCAGTAACACTTACATCCATTGCGGTACTGGCGGCCTTAGGCGTCGGATTTGGTGCCGGGTGGGGACTTAAGCCTGATGCAGGCGTAAAAGCTCTTGAAGCTCAAACAGAAGCCATCAAAGAAATGAATAGCGGCAACCAAGTGCTCGTCGAGAAAGTACAGGAGGTTGCTGTTGAGGAAGCTAAAAGAGAGTCTGCAATTGCGGACAAACTGACGGACTTGCCGCCGCCCTGCATTAAAGAAGTTGGCGGAGATCCTATGTCATTGCAGTGTATGTGGGCTTTGTGCATCCGAACAGGTGAAACAGACAAGCAACGATGTGAGCCATCTAAGTTGACCGATAAGCTGCTGGGTGCTTATAGTTGCCCTGAAACTTCAGAATAAGTGGGGGTGTGTCATGGAAGCTAAGGATCTTGTTGTTCCTAGTCTGACAATCATTTTTGCTGCTGGGGCAGCCTTTGCTTCTTTTGAGTCTGCGGCACAAGATGTAGAGGATGTTGAAAAGCGTGTGACTGTTCTCGAATCGAATGTCAGCAAACAAGAGGTTGTTGATGTCAAGATCGAGGGGATTGAACAACGTTTGGACAAGATGGAAGATATTGTTCAAAAGATGCTGGATATTCAACAGAAGCAAGCGGTTAACGTCGCTCAAATCTGCCAAGCCACCAACGCCAACTGTAGCAACTAAAATGCGTCCGTTGATTCTCGATTACGTTGCGTCTCTTGGGTACACTGTGTTTGAGTCAGGTGAGTACAACCTGAACATTATTGGTATCAGAAGTAAAGATCATAAGGCTAATAGCTTTGATGATCGTATTTGTGTGGTCTTTAAGGACGAGCAAGGGTGGGTTTCGCGTACGTGGGAATGCACGACAGAGCCGGGTAAATACTGGCTTGAGCACCCCACGAATGTAAACGGGACTGCTATTCTTGTACCTGGTCAGTATCGATCTGTTTGGAAGATCGACAAGCACCAAGGGAAATACGATGCCCTCTGCCAGAGAAACGGCACAGTCAAGACTTACAGAGATAGCAATAAAGACGATGTTGTTGACCTTGATGTACAGTCTATTACTGAAGGCTATTACGGAATCAATATCCACAAGGCTGGATCCGCGTCAACGCAAGTAGACAAGTGGTCTGCTGGATGCCAAGTATTTAGCCATAGCAAAGACTTTGAAGAGTTCATGTCTATTTGTTACGCGGCGAAGAGTAAGTGGGGCAATAGCTTTAGCTACACTTTGATTGACGAACCGGAGTTTTAGGTGGAGGCGTTGGTCGATTCGCTATTGGCCGACGGTCACCTTGGGGTTTTTGCGGCTTTTCTTGTCTTTCAGTTTATTGCAATGCAAAAGCGCTTGGACAAGCTTGTTGCTGGCTTTCAAGAACAGCTTGAGACAATGCGCAAAGAGTACACTGAGCGATCAGAAAAAATGCGTGAGCGATACGACAGGGTAATTCAAGAGTATCGAAATCGTGAAGATGACCAATCGAAAGACTTTTTGATTACCCGCACAAAAGTACACAATGACATCGTATCTAAACTCGATCGTATTTTAGATCGAGACAAGTAGGTTTGTATGGAGTGTGTTGTTAAAGAAGGATCTGATTGTAAGCTATCGTTGGGTTCACCTATAAGAATATATGACGAAAAGCCTGCTAAAAAGGAGACCAAACCCGTGTCACAAGAAACCAAAGTAGAAGACGCAGCCCCTGCGCCAGAGCCAGCACCCGCACCTACGCCAGCGCCTGAACCAGCGCCCGCACCTGTCGAGACTGTTGCTGCACCGGCTGTACCAGAACTCGTAGAGTCGGTGGGCGTATCCCAAGACATCACAGCAGCAGCAGATGCAGCCAAATCACTGGGCGGAGACTACGCACCCATGGTTGCTCTTGCCCTTGCGGGAATGGCTGTGGCTGGTGGTTCAAAAGCCTGGAGCTATTACCGGGATCGCGCAGAGCAAAAGCATGAACAAGAAATGCAGAAGCTCAAGATGGAAGCTCAATCACAAGGAATGGACGGGCAACAGCCTCCACCTTGTCAGGCCGCAAACACAAAGATGCAGGCAGAGGTAGATGCATTGAAGTCTAAGCTCAGTGCAGTTGAAAAGAAAACATCTATGATCTCTGCTGACTTTGACGGCGAAGACGTAGAGCGTCAAATCAAGCGTATGAAGAAGCGTATCGATGAGTTGTTTGAGATTACTGATCAAAAATGATTGAACTTGCTCTGATTTTTTTCGGGACGTTTGTCGTTCTTCCTGCAGGATTGAGTTTTGCGGTAGACGGTGATGGTCGTGATCGAAAAAAGAAAGCAGCGCCTGTCGTGGAAGAGCCAGTAATTGAAGAGCCCCTGCCTGAGCCTGAACCGATCCTTGTGGCAAGACTAAAGTCGACAAAAAAGACTGTTGTCATAGTAGTGCCTGAGTGTTCTGACGAGGGATCAGAAAAGCGTTTAAGGGCAGCCAGTGTTGATTACCTAAATCAAGTTGAAGGTCTACCAACTGAAACTTTGTTTGAGGTAAAGGACTGCGCGGACAAAGGTATGGTTGATATTCAAATCGTCGAAACAATCGAAAATGAATTAGCTGAACCGTGACGTAGAGGCTGCGCTTACTTACACTTCTGGGATGTCGTGGTAAAACAAGTCGGCAGCACGGTCGAGCAGAATTTCTGTGGCCTCTACTTCGTTGTCATCGATTCCTGCAGCTAGTAGGGTGTCATCAAGAAACAGTCCATAGCCACCATCAATCTTGCGTACATCCAACCCTTGGTAACCAAAGTCATCAAGTGCGTGCAGAAGTTGGCTGATGTTTTCTGACACAACATATAGTGACGCTAATAGTTCAGTTGTATCCATACGTCTCACATATATCATCGCCGAGACCACCTACCAGGTCCGCTACGAGCATCAATTCTAGCGCGTTCTCCCAAGTCCACTAAGTGAGCCACCCAACTTTCGTACCTTATGGGCTCATTCTTTCCCTTTTTTGGGGAAGAAGAGAATGCTTCCGCCAAACCTTTTACATGGCGCATTGTGGGTAATCGTATTCCGGACTCAATTCGACTCACTTCAGATTGACTCAGCCCTGCGGCTCGAGACAGATCAGCAAGGGTCCACAACCGTGACTCTCTCGATTTCCTCATAAATCTTGCAAAGGCGCTTTCGGGCATATGAACTCCAGTTGAACCACAACGGTAGCCCATAAAGAGCACTACGTCAACTTTACCCCTTGACACCCTGTCACGGCTGACATAAAGTCGATTCATGCACGGACAACCACATCTCACCTATTACGTGAACATCCCCGTAGATCTTAACCTCATGGAAAGTATCGAAGGTCTGGTTCCGGGGTCACTCGTTTACGGTCGCAGGTCATATGGTCGTAGGTATAGACTAAAGAATGCCTCTGATGAACAACGAGAAGATATTGTTCGATGCGAAATATACGCACCGCTGCACGCCGCATGGTTAGTCGAGGGATTACTCGCTCGAAACGTGTTGGACTACAGCTACTCGGCTACGGACATTACGGGCATCAATGGTTGGTCAAACGATCCCGAAGAGCTAAATCGACTGAAGGTTAGCGGTACTCGAACGGCCCGCCGTTTAATTCGTATGGGTGAGTTAAGAGAGCATGTTCTCGATATTGCGACCCCATATCAGTTTATGGGAGTCGAATGGGCACGTACTCGACCTTGGTCAATGAACGTGTGGGCGTGCGGTTCAGGTAAAACTTTGGGCGCTATTATGGCTTCTTTGGGACGTACAGGGCCGATACTGGTTGTTTGTCCTGCTAAAGCCCGTCACGTTTGGTGGAGCCAGATTCAAGAGTACACGCACATCAAACCATTTCGAGTTCGCCCTGTATCTGAGCAAAGGAAAAAAGATCAAACATTCCATGACTACATGGAAGAATGTCGGAACACACTTCAACGTCCTTTTGTTGTCATTGGCTCCGAGTCCCTTGCGGATAACATATCAATTGCGCGAGACTTAAAGCCCAGCGTTTTGATCCTTGATGAGATTCATACACATGGCAGCCGCAAACGTTGGACCGCCATCCATGAATCCGACGGTAGCATTTCTTTTGAGCGTCGCAAAACTGCGGCCAGCAACCGGGCCAATTCGGCTGTAGATAGAGAGAATCGTGCCGTGGCTGCGATGGATTTAAGTCGACTCAAAAGTCTTAATCTGCGCATTGGCCTGACAGCCACACCGCTGGATGACGGTCGTCCTCGACGTTTGTGGTCTCAGCTTGATCTCTTAGCTCCAGGTGGGTTTTCGCACAGCTATTCGAACTTTGCTCACCGCTACTGTGCTGCTCGACCCGGCCAATACGGGGGACTTGATGACACTGGTGCGAGCAATCTACTGGAACTAAAGGCGCGGTGCTCATTTCTAGTCCACGAAGTTCCATATTCAGAATCTCATGCGGCGTTACCTGATACCCGAGTTCAAGTCGTATACCTGAGTTCTACAGAATTGAACCGTGCCGAAAGGTGGAGTGACGACGAGACATTTGGTCAAGCAATGAGAGGATTTATGCGTGAAGCACGCTCGAATCCTACAGCGAGAGAGCGTGTCGTCGAGGCTCGTTTAGCTGAAGCTTGTAGTCGTAAACGAAAATATGTTGTGAGTGAGGCTATTGAAGGTTTAAAAGGTGGGGGTAAGGTTGTTATCTTTACTGCCCGGAGGCGCGAAACAGAACTGTGGGAGCATGATCTGCGTCGAGCCCTTAAACGCGGAGATGAAGCCTTAGGCGAGGTTCCAGTTTGGATGGCACACGGGGGTGTGTCCGAGTCTGAGCGGGATAGGATGATCGATGCCTTCAGGGAAGCCAGCGGTCCTTGTTGCTTAATTGCAACAGGTCAAAGCGTTGGGACAGGTGTCGACGGCATGCAGACTGCGGACCTCGCCATTTTCGCGATGCTTCCTTGGAAACCCGGAGACTTTGTACAGTGGAAGGGTAGGTTTGATCGACTGGGCGGAAGTCCTACACTACTTAAAGTTGCTGTGGCGCAGGGAACTTACGACGAAAGAGTCGTCGAGATCCTTGTAGAAAAGTTTGGTCCGATTGAATCTTTCTTGAAAGCCGATGAGCTTGAAGGTTTAGGCGACAAACTATTGGGCATGGAAGACGAAGAAGCACTTGTAAGCAGCATTATCAGCAAACTGGAGGTCGTATAATGGATTTGAGTGATGAGAGATTTCACCGCACACGTGTACCTTGGCGGACTTTGACTAAAGATGGGTACGAACCGAAGCAAGTCTTGTTGGCTGCACAGAATCAAGGTTTGTGGAAACTTGCAGCAAGCGCAGAACAAAGGATTCGAAACCAGAATAGAGACAAAAATTAATGAGTAAAGTCCTTATCGACGCTGGTCGGTCATCTCGTGGTTGGTCTCGGATTGGATCGTTCTTTCGTTGTCCTCAGTTGTTTGCTTATCAGAATCGACTGAACATGAGTTTAATCCCTGCGGATGCTCTGACTCGTGGAAGCATGGGTCACGTCATTCAAGCGCATCAGCACGCAATCTGGGGGGCACGAACACCCAGCGGAGTTTGGGTCGACGAAACATGGTATGACGACCCCGCTGTATTTCTCCGTCCTGAAGAAGCCGTACAGATGTGGTGCGACACCAATGGTGGGCATGAGCACCTTGATCGCATGGTTGAAACGTTTCATCAGTACATGGACAATTATCCTGAGTGTCCTGGTGACGTGATTGCTGTGGAGTATCCAATCACAGCAGTCTTAGGTACGAAGGATAATGAGTGGGGGTTGTGGGTTGTACACCCAGAGGACCAGCACTTTGATCGTCGTGCGGCATCAGTAAAGGCATTTGATGGGGGGAAGATTATTCCTACCCCACTAAACTGTTCGGGTCATCCAGACTGTGGCGCTGCCATCGTGTTGACCCGACGCCTTGACCTCGTAATCCGAGACCGCTCAGGGAAAATATTTATTTGGGATCACAAGCATCAAGCCAGAGTCTCCGTGAACGGAAGTGTCGATGGATATGCTGTTGACGGTGGGTTTGCGGCGTTCCGCATTATGGGTAGACAACTCTACGGCAGCGAGTTCGGCGGTGTTGCTTTGAACCTCATACAGACTCAACAGCCTTGGAAGGTTGCGCGCCCCATGGTTCCTGCCACTCCGCATCGTGACAGGCACTTCGCAGACATGTTGTGGCGTGCAGAGCACAGCCTTGCGAGATTGGACCTTGAGCTACCAGAGTACTGGGACTGGCCGAAGGTCCAGCACGAGACTTCTTGTGTCGGTCGGTACGGCGCGTGTCCCGCCATCAAGATGTGCTTCTACGGTGAAGCGGCCACAATTTGACCGGCTCGTACTTTCTGAGTCTGATAGTATTCAAACCCCAAAGCTAACCAATATGGAGAATTTTATGTCCGAAGAAACTGAGCTTCCGTCCGTTATGATTACGGTTTACGGCAAGCCGAAACAAAAGAAAACGAGTGACGCGCTGGCCGCCTTTCCTACGGCATTGTTCTGTGGTGTGCCGTCAGCTATTACTCTTGTGGCTCAAAATGAATTGGGATTCACTCCGACGGTTCATCCTGACTCGCCGAAAAATTTAACGGGGCTTACCAATCTACTGCAGTCATTGGGTCAATCAAATAAAGCCACACACTATGGCGCTGTTGTAATTGATGACTTCAGTCACCTTTGTCAGCAATCGATGTTGGAGTGGGTTGAGGAGGCACCTACGGGGCGCAGCGGGAAGAAGGATCGCTTCTACCCCTATCAGCAACTCAATCAGAGGTTACTGGAGATTGCCCACGCGGCGCGTCATTTAGGTGTTCATCTCATCATGAACTTTCACGAGCGTACGCCGGGTACAAATGCCGATGGTCGGTTTTGCCCCGGTGGTCCTGATGTTCCTTCTCGCAATCAGATTGAGACACTACCATCATGGTGCGACATAAATGTGCGCGCAATGGTTGACCCGAACTACCCTGACCCATGGTTCCCAAGTATTTACTACTGCGACCCAACAGACCCCGAGTGGGTGACAGGTGATCGCACTGGTGTATGCACAAAAAAGACTCCGGGTAACTTACGGGAGATCTTACGTGCGAGTGAGAGCAACTATCATTTGACCCGACTTTCTGGGCTAGAGTGGCAAGATGAGGTTGCAGAGTCTGTAGCTCAAGATATGTTGAGTGGAACTGCTGTTCAGGATGCAATCCAGTCAGCGGTGTCAGGTCGGACTGACAACCCATTGCACTTACGTTGGGCATGCCAAGATGGCATCGCTCGTGGCGTTCTTTTGCAACAAGCGAAGCGTTCACTGTTTGAGTTTCAAGAGAAGGAACAGAGCACGAACAACTCGCCAAGTCTTCCGCCACCACCACCATCGAAGTAATCCTACGGAGACGAAAATGAAAACTTGGGCAATACAACTAACCTATCATCTTACTGACGAAGACGACGATTTCGATCCCCGCGAATGGGAAACCAGCGCCTTACTTGAGGTCGCTTACTCGCCCAACATCGCAAAGCAATGGCGCTTTGTTGAGCTTATTCAGGGTCCGACAACAATCGCACACGAAGATTTGATGTCTGACTCGACGACTAAATAACTTTCAACCCCCGGTCATTCTGACCAACAACCCAAACAATGGAGCCAACAATGG
>TARA_R100001443_G_scaffold30830_2_pt1 | contig 16842 bp, 26 predicted proteins | sample TARA_R100001443 | Tara Oceans TARA_R100001443 (sample SAMEA2622142) | marine metagenome | biome: marine biome (ENVO:00000447); feature: deep chlorophyll maximum layer (ENVO:xxxxxxxx); material: "saline water (ENVO:00002010), including plankton (ENVO:xxxxxxxx)" | depth 50 m
GGTGAATATAATTATGCTGAAGATATAGTACAGCTTTCTTATTTAGCACTTATGAGGTATGCAAGTGAAAACAAAGTAATAAAAAATGGAAAAGTAAGCAGGGGTTATATGTATTTTACATTACGTTCTTTATACTACCAGTATTACAATAAAAAGAAAAAAGTAAAGAAATACAGTATAGATAATGGTGAATACAATATACAACTACCTTATGAAGATAATATAGAAGAAAACGAAGCATACGACAAAATTTGTAGTTTAGTAGATGGTGTTACAGATAACTGGCATTGGTATGATAAGAAACTATGGAAGCTATACAGCCAAACAGATATGAGTATAAGAAAACTTGCAAGTGAAACTAAAATAAGTTGGGTAAGTATATTTAATAGTTTAAAGCATTTAAAGAAAGATATAAAACATAAACTATCTGAAGATTGGGAAGATTTTAAAAATAATGATTTTGATAAAATAAAATAATGGCAAAGAAGAATTACAAAAAGTATAAAGAGAAATACGATAAAAAAAGTAAAGGTGTGGGGGATACAGTTGAAAAAATTACAACTGCAACTGGTATAAAAAAAGTAGTTAAATTTATAGCAGGGGATGATTGTGGATGTGATGAAAGAAAAGATAAACTTAACCTTCTATTTCCATATAACAAACCTGAATGCTTTACAGAAGAAGAATATAATTACATGGCAGAAAAAATAAACAATTCTACCATTACTGTAGAAGAACAAGAAAATATTTTAAAAATATACAATAGGGTATTTAAAGAAAATGTTTCTACTACTTCTTGTAGTTCTTGTTTTGTACATAATGTTTGGAATAAATTAAAAAGAATATATAAAGAATACGAATAAAACTATGGAAGAACTAATAAATAAGAAATTAAATAATTTAGATGATTTAAGAATAGATAAAGCAATACTAAACATTTATGGTATTATAAAAAAATGGAGTGATGCAAAACCTGAACACAAAGAACTAAATATAATAAAAGAAGAACTTACAGAACTGGGTTTACTTATTGCAAAAAAGAAAGTAGAAGAAGGTAATTTAAGAACTGCATTAAGTGATTACAGGTTAAGATTAACAAAAGCAGAAAGTACAGTATAATGATTGATTGGCAGCAGTTTGTTACTGGTTATGTAATATTAAGAGTTTTAGAATATTTAATAATATATTTTTATAGATTATGAAAAAAGTAGTAGATGAAATGACTGGGTTAGTGTATGTACAAAATACAACTTCAGAAGAAAAGGTACAATACATAAAACTAAAATCACAAATAAAAAAGATGATAAGTAAACTTGAAGAAGTTTTAGAAGATTTAAAAAACATATAGTTTGTAATTTGTTGATAAAATAGTACCTTTATAAAAAAACAATTATGATTAAGTTACTAAACAATGAAACTTGGGGTAAGGAAGAAATACTAACTGAAATGGTTAGTGATACTTTTTACTATGAACATTTAGGTAAATATGCTTTAAGCAGTAGTGCATTAAGTAACCTTTTAAAAAGTGCAAAAACGTACAGGCAAAGTTTGAATTTTGCAGGTGAAGAAACTACAGCACTAATGATTGGTAAGGTTTTCCATTGGATGATATTAGAACCTCAAAAAATGGACAATGTACAGATACTAGATGTATCAAGTAGAAATACAAAAGCATACAAAGAAGCAAAAGAAAAACACCACCATATACTACTTAAAAAAGAAGTAGCAGATGTAGAACATATAGCAGATGCAGTTTTACAAAACGAAATAGTAAAGGGTTATTTAAAAGATTCACAGTTTGAAGTACCTGCAATAGAAATGATAGATGGGTTACCTTTCAGGGGTAAAGCAGATATTATAAAAGGTAAAACAATTATAGATTTAAAAACCACTTCTACCAACCTAAAAGATTTTGGATATTCAGCAGATAAATATAATTACGATATGCAATGTTATTTGTACATGAAATTATTTAAAGCAACTGATTTTAAATTTATAGTAGTAAACAAACAAACAAAAGATATTGGTGTATTTGAAACAAGTGAAGAATTTTACGAAAGAGGTGGTACAAAATTTAAACAAGCTGTAAGTGTGTACAGGCATTTTTTTCAAGAACAAAATAATTTAGATCAATACGTTTTAAGAGGAATATTATGAAACAATTACAAGGATTTGTAGAAAAAAGAATACAAGAAATAAAAGAAACAGAAGTAGTAAAACAACCTACAGAAGAAAGAAAAACTTTACCTATATATTCAGGAGTGTTAAAATACTTTCCTGATGCTATAAAAGAAATAGCTAGGTGCAGTTACAAAGGCAACCAACAACACAACCCCAACAAGAAACTACATTGGGATAGAAGCAAAAGTGGTGATGAACTAGATGCACTTACAAGGCACTTACTACAAGCAGGTACAATGGATACTGATGGGGTAAGGCATAGTGTTAAAGTAGCTTGGCGTGCATTAGCCAATTTGCAAAAGGAACTTGAAAGTGGTGAAGAGATAATTTGAAAGTTAATGCAATACATGAATTTTACCTTCTTACCCTACAGGATATAGATGATGGTGCAACCAAACAAGAACTACTAAAGATAGTAGAAATGTATGAGGAACAAGAAATGTATGAAGCATGTGCAGGTATGATAAAAGCAATAAAAGAAAGTTATGATTAAAAAAATTAAAGAATTAGTAGAAACAGAAACTGGTATACAAGATATATCATTAAAGAAAAGAACACAAGATTATGTAGAAGCAAGGGTATTATATTCTAACCTTGCACTTAAACATACAAAGCTATCTTGTAAAAGAATAGGTGAGGAAATAAAAAGGGATCATGCAAGTGTAGTACATCACAAAAAAGTATTTGCACAATGGATAAAACAAAAAAAATATTATGCAAGTAATTTAAATAGTTATAGAACACTTGAAACAATGTTAGAAGAAGAAAAGGTAGTAGATACAAATGCAATAGATTTATACAGAAAGTACAAAAGAGAAAGTAAGATATTACTAAAACAAAACAAAGAACTACTTAAAAAACTTGAACTAAAACAAAAAGAAATAGATAGGTTAAAAAAGTATGAACCTATATGGTAACAAATAAAATATACAATGCCATACAATAATAAAGAAGACCAAAAAAAGGCAAGTAAACTTCATTATGAAAATAATAAAGAAAGCTATCTAGCTAGAAATAAAAAAAATAAATTGCTAATGAAGAAAAAGCTAGAAACCGATGCCAAAAAAAATTATAACAAAATTTTAAAAAGTTTGGAAATAAATTTAAATAAGTATAATAACTTAATAGATATACAACAAAAAAAACTACAAGAAATAGAGGATAAAAAAAAGAAATGGTTAGATAAAAACAGACCTAAAATCAAATCCATATATCCCAAAAAAGGTAAAACATATGAAATAATTAACATAAAAAAAACAAAAGTATATCAAGAGCAATACAGTTACTGGAGATACCGAGATATAGAAGTTAATGATAATGACAAATTATATTTTAAAATAACTAATACTAGATTTGAAATGGCATTGTTGGATAAAGATAATTGCCCAAAAGTAAAAGGAGATGTTTTAGATATTAACTTGAAAAAAATAGATGAAGATGAAAATTTATGTATAAATAATTTAAGAGATATAATTGATACTAACAGCCCTTCATTGTTTAGGGATAGACCAACAAATGTATATGTTATGATTGATAAAAATACAGGTTACTACAAAATAGGAAGGTCAATACATCCAAAATTTAGAGAAAGAACTTTACAGAGTGAAAAACCAACAATAGAAATGTTATTTCACCATAATGCAATGATTAAAGATGAAAAAGAATTACATGAATTATTTAAAAATAAAAGGGTTAGGGGAGAATGGTTTGATTTAAATGGTACAGATTTAAATAAAATAAAAGAATATTTTCACAACTAATGATTCTAAATAAATATACAACACTAGAACTTACACCTATAGATATAGAGATAGTAGAACTGGTTGCTAGTAAAAGACAAAAGAACAAAGAAGATACAGGTAAGAATGGAATGGGTACAGCAGCTACAGATGACAAACACCTAGAAAGAAATATAATAGGTTTTGGTGCTGAATACTTATTTTGTAAATACCACAATTTGTTTCCTGATTTTTCTATAGGCAATACTTCTAAGTTAAAAGGTACAGATCCTTGTGATGCAATACTAGAAGGTAGAACTGTAGATGTAAAAACTAGCACAAAAGATTACCCATTAATGACACCATACTATAGTAAATCTAACTGTGAAATATTTGCACTATTTTATTGTGAGTACCCCAAATATAAGTTTGAAGGATTTGCAACAAACAAAATGTTATTTAAACAACAAAACCTACTACAAAGGTTTACAAGGTCATACTTACTTAAAGACAGTTATGTACTAGACAAAGAACACTTACTAGAATATAATCAATTATTCTTTTAACAAAACACTATTTTTTTTATTGTATATTTGATTAATCAACTTTTTTCAAGATGCAAAATATAAGATTTATTAGAGCAAATGAGGATGATTTAATTTACTACAAGACAAAACAAAAAAGCAAAAGAAGAAAAGGTAATTACAATTCTAATAGAATAACAAGCAAAAGAAACTAATGAAACATGGGGGTAAAAGGCAAGGATCAGGAAGAAAATCTAAAGCAGAAGAAATAGATTTAATAGAAAAACTATCACCACTAGAACCTGAAGCATTTGCAGCTTTAACTAAAGGAATACAGAAAGGTGATTTTAAATTTGTACAATTATTTTATAATTACTGGGCAGGTAAACCAAAAGAAACAAAAGATATAACCATAAATGAAGATGTGCCTTTGTGGTTAGAAGATTAGATGTTTAAAAAAACAGAAGCATTATATAAATTACTGGGGTTAAAGAACAGGGTAAGGATTGTATGTGGGGGTACTTCAGCAGGTAAAACAATTTGCATATTACTTATACTAATACAAGATGCAATAAAAAATAAAGGTAGGGAAGTATCAGTAGTAGCTTCTACTGTACCTGCATTAAGAAGGGGTGTATTAAAAGATTTTCTAAAGATTATGAAAACTACAAATAGATACAAGGAAGAAAGTTTTAACAAAACAACACTTAAATACACTTTTAGTAATGGTAGTTATTTAGAATTTTTTAGTATAGATCAACCTGATAAGATAAGAGGTAGTAGAAGAACAGATTTATTTATAAACGAATGTAACACTATACCAAATGGGTTTGAAAGCTACCAACAATTAGCCATAAGAACTTCAGGTAACATATGGTTAGATTATAACCCTACCAGTTTGTTTTGGGTAGATAAAGAATTAAAAGGGCAACTAGATACAGATTTTGTAAGATTAACATACAAAGATAACAACACACTACCTGAAGGTATAATAAAAGAATTAGAAAAGGCAAGAGATAAAGCAAAGACAAGTACCTACTGGGAAAACTGGACAAGAGTTTATTTAGATGGCCTTACAGGTGCTTTACAAGGTGCTTGTATACCTGACTGGCTAGAAATAGACAAACTGCCCTTAGAAGCTAAATTATTAGGTTATGGTATGGACTTTGGTTATGTTGATCCTACTACAATAATTGCATTATACAAATGGAACAATGCTTATATATTTGATGAAGTATTATATAAGAGTAATATGGTATTAAGAGATGTGAGTTTATTTCTAACACAAAACAATATAAAAGAAAACATAATAGCAGACCATGCAGAACCTAAAAGTATAGCTACCCTTTCTATGGATGGACACAAGATATACCCCTGCACTAAAGGTAGGGATAGTGTTACCTATGGTATAAACATGATAAACCAAAATGAAATATATGTAACAAGTAATAGTAAGAACTTAAAAAGAGAACTACAGGGTTATGTGTGGGCAAGAGATAAAGAAGGTAACACCATAGAAAAACCTACTGGGGTTCACCCTGATTGTATAGATGCTTGTAGGTATATTTTAACAGACCATTTAAGTACACCAAAAGGGGAATACTTTATATATTAGTTAATAATTTGTTTATAATTAAAACTTTTGTATATTAGCAGTAACATTTAAAATAACAATTATGATAGATACAAATACAACACAATACCTGATAGAGAAGGAAGAATTTCTTTCTAACAAATGCCCTAACTGTATGAACTACCTTGATGATAAAGGTGATTGTGATTTAGGGTGTAATGGGGTAGTATATTATTAACTTAAGGGGGTAGCAATACCCCTTTTTTATTAACTTTAAAAAAACAATTATGAATTTAGATAAAAACTTTAGTGAAACAATTATTAGATTAAATCAGAAAATAGATAAGTTAAGAGAATCTATACATGATAGAGAACAAAAGATAATAGCACAAGAAGAAACTATAGATGCTATGGATAAACAATTAAAAGATTTAGAAACACAGATTATTAACAAAAACTTTGAAACATGGAAGAATATAGATTAATTAAAATGGTAGTAAACGATAAAGAAAATAGGAAAACATTATATAAGGTAATAGCTTATGGCTTTATATCTTTTGTAAGTTTTTTTAGTTTCTTTTATGGTACAATGTACTTAATTGTATGGATGGCACACATGAAGTTATAAGTGCGTGTTGGGGTGCTAATTGCTTTGTATATTACAAACCAGTAGAACAAGGAAACAACAAAATGGTAAAACTAGAAATGAATTTACAAGGTAACGTAGTAACAGGCAAAGAACTATATAAACAAAACAGTAAAGAAATAATAAAAAAAATTGAAGAACTATATGAATATATTTATAAAAATTATGTAACTTAAAGTAATTTCATTTGATTTTAATTTGGTTAATATGAAGGCAGGTAGAAATACCTGCTTTTTTTATGTTATACATTTTACTTAAAATTTTATTGTATTAGTATGAAAGTAGAAATAAACGTACCTAGCAGTTTATCGGAAATAACACTAGAACAATATCAAAAGTTTGTAAAGGTTAATACTGAAGAAAACAAAGATACCAGTTTCTTAATGCACAAAACAGTAGAGATATTTTGTAATATGGATTTAAAAGATATTGCAAAGATAAAATTAACAAGTGTAAAAGAAATACTAGAACACCTAAACCAAGTATTTGAAGTAAAGAATGATCTAATACCTAGATTTAAATTAGGGAGTATAGAATATGGTTTTATTACACAGCTTGATGAAATGACACTAGGGGAATATATAGATTTAGATGAAAACATGAGTGACTGGGAAACCATGCACAAGGCAATGGCAGTTCTATATAGACCAGTAATACACAAAAAAGGTGATAGGTACAAAATAAAAGAATATGATGGTTTAGATAATAGTGGTGAAATGAAACTAATGCCACTAGAAGTAGTAATGGGTGCTATGGTTTTTTTTTGGAATTTAAAAAGCGAGTTGCTACAAACTACCCTGAACTATTTGAAGAAGGAAACGAAGGAAACGAGTATGGAAGCACACAGAATTTTACAAGAAAGTGGGGATGGTATTCAAGCATCTATGGACTTTCTAAAGGAGATGTTTCCAAGTATGAGGTTATCACTAAATTAAATGTACACCAATGCTTAATGTTTTTGGCTTTTGAAAAAGAAAAAACACAAATAGAAATGCAGAGAATTAAAAGCAGACAAAGATGACAAAGTTTTACGATGTACTAGAAAAAATAAAAACAAAGCTGATAGCAGAACCATTTTGTAATACAGTAAGCTATGGTAGTTTAGATGATATAGATTTAAACAAACAGAGTATATTTCCATTATCTCACATAATAGTAAACAACTGTAACGTAGCTACAAACACTTTAACATTTAACATAAGTGTACTTGCAATGGATATTGTAGATGAAAGTAAAAAAGAAACAACAGATATATTTGTAGGTAATGACAATGAACAAGATGTATTAAATACCCAACTATCCATACTAAATAGATTAATGGCGTTATTACAAAGGGGTGATCTATATACAGAAGGTTACCAAGTAGAAGGGCAAGTAGGATGTGAACCATTTGTAGACAGATTTGAAAATAAACTTGCAGGATGGGCAGCTACATTTGATTTAATTGTACAAAACGATATGACAATATGCTAACAAAAGGTGGTAAACTAGAAACTGTATTAAACAGATTTAGAAAACAAGTTATTGATGGTAGTAGAAAACAATTAAAACTACAAAAGAAAAATGCTTTTGGTAAACTATCTAAAAGTTTGGATTCTAATTTAGAAATTTTTAAAAATAGTTTTAGTTTATCTTTTTCTATGGAAGAATATGGAGTATACCAAGATAAAGGTGTAAGTGGTACAAAGAAAAAATACAACACACCATTTTCTTATACTACCAAAAGACCACCTGCAAGTAAATTAGATAAGTGGACTGTAAAAAGAACAATAGCACCTAGAGATGAAAAAGGTAGATTTATAACTAGAAAAGGTTTAAATTTTATAATTGCAAGAAGTATATACCAAAAGGGTATAAAGCCAAGTTTGTTTTTTACAAAACCTTTTGAAAAAGCATTTAAGCAGTTACCTGATGATGTAGTAAATGCTTACGCACTAGAAGTAGAAGATTTTTTAAAATTTAGTTTAGAAAAATGAGTACAAAAATAAATTCAAGAAGCCCATTTTACATAACAGCTACAGAACCTACAGTAGCAGAAGGTGCATTTAGTTGTTCTACAGCAGGGTTATCAAACTTTAGTGTAGAAAGTAATGGTACTATTATAAACCCCAACATACTTAAAGGTACAATTATAGCACAAGACCAAATTGAGTTTTCTGCATTAGCATCAGATGGCACTAACACCCCAAGAACTGTAAATTACACAATACGAATACCTGATAACTTTACAAATACAACAGATGGTACAATAAGTTGCCCACAAACATTTACACAATTAGTACCAACAACTTGTGTATCAGGTAATAATAACATGGCAGTTTTTGCAGGTACAATATCACCCCTTACAAACGTATCTACAGGTAGTACAGTATCACTTGGTAGCTTCTTTTCAAATGGCACAAGTGCTACGATAACAAGTTATGAGGTTTTAAATTATCAAGGTGTAGCAATAGATGCAGTTCTTACAGGTACAGTACCAAACCAAACACTTACTTTTTCTACTACTTCTACTTGTGTAAGTGGTACATTTAAAGTAAGGGCAAGAAATAGTGTAGATGCTTGTATAACAGATAGTCATGATTTCACAGTAGCTTCAGCATGTACAAAATCTTTACATTGTACTACACAAGATGCTACTACAGATGCAGTAGCTTTAAGTGGAGGAGCTGTGAGTTCTACTGGGGTTGTATCAATACCTAATTACACACACACAGGTGATTTAACAAGGGTAAACATAAAAACTATAGCAGGGGTTTCAAATACTACAGATATTACAAGTGATGTAAAAGCAGGTAACCCAGTTTCAGCTTTAAATAATACCACAGGTTCAAATAGGGAAATAGTATTAACATTTAGGTTTGAAGTACCAACAGGTTATAGTAATGCAGGAGCTTTTTTAGATTGTGATGATACATTTGAGCAAAAGGCAACAGCTACACCTGAACTTGTTTGTACAGATGACTTTATAAGTTATCATAATTTTAGTATTACAACTACAGGTGATATACTAGCAGGTACAGTAGATGTAAATGGGGTAACTGCTACATATAGGCGTTCAAGTACAAATATTTCGGATGGGGCAAGTGGGTTTTTAGATGTGTTTCCTGAAGTAACTTCACCTACAGCAAGAACAATAAAAGTAACTTTTGTAGTACCAAGTGGTTTTAGTAATGCTACACAAGAAAAAACTTGTGATGTAACAGGATTTACACAACCCCCAACTACTAACCCATGTAGTGCTACTAACCCTAACTTTTTTATAAGTGAAGATTCTTTTACAGCTAAAAATGGATTTTGTGATAGAACAAAACCATATTCGGTTAATGATTCAGTTACTATAAATAGTTCAGGTTCAACACTAGATGATATAGCAGCAGGTAATATTGTATGTAGGGGTAGTGCTTCTTCAGGTTTTGACAGGGTTAGAGGTGGCAATAAATACTTTGCAGTAACAGTAAACGCTACAGGTAGTGGTGCAGGTAATATAAATGCTTCTTTTGTGGTAATTAAAATAAATCAAGATGGTGTAATTACCGAACTAGATAGGGCAGTAAATTGTGGTAGTGATGCAGGAAACGATAATATAATATAACATGGCTTTAAAAAGTGCAAGATTAGAAATTTATATATATAGTGGTACAGCAGGTAGCTATACTTCTAGTGATCTAAAATATACTTTAGACAAAGATAGGATTACAAGCCAAACTAATATAATTTTTGAAATAGGTAATTTAGTAAGGGATTATATAACCCATGATTTTAATAACGACTATGCAAGTGTAACTAAATGGGTAACTGTAGTTAAAAGGTTATTTGATTCTACTACAAGTTTAGAATTTACAAGTGGTTCACCAGTAACTACTAACTTTTTAGCGTTAGATGGCTTTGGTACTTTTGAAGATGAAATAAACCCCCAACTATCCACCAATGCTTTAATATCAGCAGACAATATATATTTACCTGAAAACACAGCAGGTAAGTTACCAATATTTGCAGAAGGTGTAGGTAAGGTTGTAATAGATAGTAGCACAACACAAATAACAGATAGTGGTAATAGCAACCAAAAAATACAATACATAACCATACCTGCTAACACAAGCACAATACAAGTATTTGATACAGATGATACAACGTTAAGAAAAACAATTACAGTAAATAATGTATGTGAACCTAAATATACTTCTTATAAAGTAACATTTGTAAATAAATTTGGTGCTTATGAAGATTTATATTTTTTTAAAAAAACCACAGAAACTTTTACAGTATCAGATGAAACACACAAAACAAATAGTATAAATGTATCAACTGTTACTTATCCAACTTACAAAGGACAGCAACAAAGATATAATGTAAATGCTATTAGTAATTTACAAATGAATACAGGGTTTATAAAAGAAGATGCAACCAAAACTATAGAAGAATTATTTTTAAGTGAAAATGTATATATAAGGTTTGAAGGTAAAACACTACCTATAATACCTAGAAGTAAATCATTTGTACATAGAACAAGTTTAAACGATAAGCTAATAAATTACACAGTAGATTTTGAATTTGCATTTAATCTTATAAACAATGTTAGGTAATGGTTCAACTGCAATTATTTATAGAAGGTGAACAGGTAGAATTGCATGATAATGAAAGTGTAACACTTACCCAGTCATTACAAGATATTTTAGATATACAAAAAGTATTTACAGAATTTACAAGAACTTTTAATGTACCTGCTTCTAAAAATAATAACAAAATATTTAAACACTTTTACAACCCTGATATATTAGCTTTAAACTTTAGCCCAAAGGATAAAAAGAAAGCAGAATTATTTTTAAACTACAAGCCATTTAAAAAAGGTTTTGTTAAGTACCAAAGTGTACAGATGACAAACAACGAACCTGAAAACTACAGAATAACTTTTTTTGGTGAAGGCATAAGTATAAAAGATTTATTTAAAGATGATAAACTACAAGACATAAGCATACTAAATAAATTTCAAACTTATTCAGGCAGTAACGTAATAGCTAAAATGCAAGATGGAGAAGATTATAATATAAATGGTGAAGATGTTACAGATGCACTTATATACCCCTTAATAACACATACAGATAGATTAATATATAATAGTGGTGATGATACAGCAGGCACTAAAAACCTATATGTAGGTAGTAATTCACATGGTTTAGTATTTGACCAGTTAAAACCTGCATTTAGGGTACATGCTATTATACTGGCAATACAAAAACATTATAATATAACTTTTAGTAATGATTTTTTTGTAAAAACAAATGCAGAATATTTTAATTTGTATTTATGGATGCAAAAGCAAAAAGGTAGCATTTTAAATGATGATAACCCACCAACATCAGCACTTGCAGGTAGTACTTGGGATAGTATTACTTCTACTTATGATAGAAGTGATATAAACAGGGCAATAAGTTTAAAGGGGCAACCACTAGGTGCTAACCCATTTGGTTTTTATGTACATGGTACTACCTATAAAAATGCAAAAAGTTACAAGGGTGATAGGTTTATGACATTAGAAGTATCAACTTCAATAGGTGTAGAATATACTGTAATAGTTACACAGGCACTTTTAGGTAACAGATCAGTATTCCATGAAAGCACACACACAAGTACAGGTACAGATAAAATAATTACACTATCACAAGAAAAAAAATTAGAAAAAGGTTTTGGTTATGGTGTAAAAATAAGGTGTGCTGCATCGGCTACCTTTACTGTAAGAATGGGTATATTTGAAAGTACTAAAACAAATGGTAATTTTGCTAGTGCTACGAACACTTTTACAACTGTTGTACAAAAACACTTATACTTAAAAGACCAAATGCCTGATATAAAGGTAATAGATTTTTTAACTGCACTATTTAAGATGTTTAATTTAACTTCTTTCTTTTCAGATAACACAATAAAAGTACAACCCTTGCAAGATTTTTATGCAGCAAGTACAACTGTACATGATATAACAGAACATTTAGATTTAGATACTTCAGAAGTTACACTACCAATACCATACGATAACATTAGTTTTAAATATGAAGGTAATGAAACCTTTTTTACAGCTTTCCATAACCAATACAATGGTATAAACTGGGGGCATTTAAGTACTTCTATACTAGAAGAAGTTACAAACAAAGAATATAAGATTACATTACCATTTGAACACATGAAATTTGAAAGGTTAAGAAATGTAACAGGGGGTACAAATACAGATGTTCAATGGGGGTGGAGTGTAAACACAGATCAAGAAAGCATACTTACAAAACCCACACTATTTTATGGGCATAAAATTACAAGTGGTACAGCTATAGGGGTAATGGAAACAGCAGGGGGTTCAGTAACAAGTATTAATAACTATTATATACCTTCTAATTTATCTAATCCTACAAGTAATACACAAAGTATACACTGGGGTGCAGAAAAAAATGAATACTCAAATGCAAGTGCAGATAAAAGTTTATTTGCTACTTACTACAGGGATTACATCACAGAAATATTTGATGATAGTAGAAGGATATTTAAGTTTAAAGCATACCTGCCTATTAGTATTTTATTGAATTTACAACTAAACGATAGAATAATTATTTTCAATACGTTATACAAGATTAATAAAATTGTAACAAATTTTGAAACAGGGTTAAGTGACCTTGAACTGTTAAATGAAGTAAGTGATTTTAGTGTACCAGTAGATAATGTAATAAATGATGCAATAAAAACTATAGATAATACTGCAATAACAGCAGATAGTACAATAGTAAGAGCAGATAATACAATATTAAGGTTATGATAGAATACATATTAGATATGCTTGAAATAGCAAAGAAAGAAAAACAAATAGGTGAATATACATATATAGCACTAGGTAAAAACCATTTACCAACAACAATAAAGGAAGGATATAAACAAGTAAAATTAAACATATGTCTGTCAAGAAAACAATAGAAATAGAAGCTATTGCTAAAGATGCAGTAAAGAAAATAGAAGAACTAACTGGGCAAGTAGAAAACCTAGAAGCACAACTTAAAGATACCAACAAAACAAGTAAGAAGGTGGCAAAAGGTGTAGGTGCTATAGGTACTACACTAAAAGCAGCAGGTATAGGTTTAATTATAGCAGCATTTGCAAAGCTAACAGAAGTGTTTAACGAAAACCAAAAGGTAACAAACATATTCAATACAGCTTTTGAAGCACTATCTTTAGCGTTTAACGATTTCTTTAATTTTTTAGATAACAACGTAGGTACAGTTATAGGTTATTTTCAAGGTATATTTGAAAACCCCCAACAAGCAATAAGTGATTTTGGTACTTCTATAAAAAATAACCTTATAGAAAGATTTAATAGTTTTTTAGATACACTTGGATTTTTAGCTAGTGCAGTAAAAAAGGTATTTAGTGGTGATTTTGCAGGTGCATTAGATGATGTAAAAAGTGCAGGTAAGGAAAGTTTAGATGTACTTACAGGTGTAGATAACACATTTGATAAATCAGTAGAAACAGTAAAAGGTGCAACTTCAGCTATTGTAGATTACACCAAAGAAACAATAAAACAAGCAGCAACTACAGTAGACCTTAACAGAAAAGCAGATGTAAGTATAGCTAAAAATAGAATTATATTAGAACAAAAAGATAGGGAAGCTGAAAAGTTAAGGCAAATTAGGGATGATGAAAGTGTAACCATAGAAGAAAGAATAAAAGCCAACAATAAACTAGCAGAAGTTCTAGATGAACAAGAAAGATTGATGTTGGCAAATGCAGATGCAGTAATAGCAGCAGCACAAGCACAATTTGATAAAAATGGTAATGATGAAAACCAAATAGCATTACTTGAAGCACAAGCAGAAAGGGAAGGTATACTAGCACAGGTAGAAGGTTTTAGGTCAGAGCAGTTAATAAATGTAAATTCTTTACTTAGAGAACAAGAAGATTTAAAAAAGGAAGCACAAGAAAAAGATTTAGAAAGAGAAGAATTTTTAAAAGAGTTTCAAGATCAAAAAGCACTTACTGAAAAAGAAAAAAAGGAACTAGAGTTACAAGAAAAAGAAGCAGAAGCATTAAAAGAACTAGAATTACTAGAAGGTACTGAAGCACAAAAGCAACAGGTAAGAGAATTTTTTGATGGTGAGCAACAAAAACTAGAACAAGAAGAATTAAAAAGAAAAGATGCACTAGAAAAACAAAAGTTAGCAATTACAGCTAACACACTAGGTTCACTAGCAGATTTATTAGGTAGAAATAGTGCAGCAGGTAAGGCAGCAGCAATAGCACAAGCAATTATAAATTCTTATTTAGGTTTTACAGAAGTATTGTCTAGTGAAAGTGTAATACCTGAACCTTTTGGTAGTGTGCAAAAAGCAATAAGTGCAGCTTCTATTCTTGCAAGTGGATTACAAACTGTAAAACAAATAACAAGTGTACAAACACCAAATATTGGTGGGGGTGCTATGAGGTCAGGGGGTGCTAGAGGTTCTACAGCAGCACCAACACCTGCTGCTCCACCTGCATTTAATGTAGTGGGTGCATCAGATACTAACCAACTTGCAGAAGCAATAAGTGGTAGGGAACAAAAACCAGTAAAAGCATTTGTAGTTAGTAGTGATGTAAGTAACGCACAAAGTTTAGATAGGAATATAATAGAAACAGCTAGTATTGGGTAACAAAAAACAAAAATAATTATTGTTATAGTATGGATATAATAGAACTTTTTATAGATGAAGAAGATGAAGTAAGTGGTATTGATGCAGTAAGTTTAGTAGAAAACCCTGCAATAGAAGAAGATTTTGTAGCACTCAAATCATTAGAATACAAATTTGCAGAAGTAGATAAAGAAAAACGTATAATTATGGGTGCAGCACTTGTACCTAATAAACCTATTTTAAGAACTAGGGATGATGAACCTTATTATATATATTTCAGTAGGGAAACAGTAAGAAAAGCAAGTGAATTATTTTTTATAAGGGGTAATGCTAGTAAATCTACACTAGAACATGCTGAACCACTACAGGGTTTAACAGCAGTTGAAACTTGGATAGTAGAAGATTTAAAAAAAGACAAAAGTAGATTATACAATATGGAAGTACCACTTGGTACATGGATGTTATCAATGAAGGTTTTAAACGATGACATTTGGAATAACTATGTAAAAACTGGTAAGGTAAAAGGATTTAGTATAGAAGGATACTTTGCAGACAAGTTAGAAAGACCAAATGAACCAAACAAGTTAGAAGAAATACAAGAAGAAGAAGCAGATTACCTACTAAACCACCTAAAGGACATACTAAAAGATAAAGAAGTAGAACTAGAAAGTTATAGTGACTACCCTGATGCAGTAAAAAACAATGCACAAAGGGGTATTGATCTAAACGAAAAAGTAAATAATAAATGTGCAACCCAAGTAGGAAAGGTTAGAGCTTCACAATTAGCACAAGGCAAACCAATAACAGCAGAAACTGTAAAAAGAATGTATAGCTTTTTATCTAGGGCAGGTGAATACTATGATGAAGGTAATACAGAAGCATGTGGTACTATTAGTTATTTACTTTGGGGTGGTAAAGCAGGTTTAAGGTGGAGTGAAAGCAAACTAAAAGAACTAGAAATGTTATTTAAACCCTAAAAAATGAGAACATTATACATAAAAGAGTACAAACCTTGTAACACAGATGGTAAAAGGGCTTGTTTATGTCCTGATGGTAAAACTTATTCAAGAAAATGCTGTGATGGCAGTTTTCAAGCACAAGGTATTGGATCAGTAACAGGCACAAGTTAAAAACATAACAAATAATAAAAAAACATATTGTAATAACATGGATACTATAGAAAAAAGAATACAGGCATACCTAAGTAAATTACCCAAAGAACAAATTAAATTATCTAAAATAAATGACATACAGGAAAGAATAAATGATGGTTTTGGTTTAGAAGATTTTATTAGAGATGAAATAGAAAAAGCACAAAAATCTATGACTAAAGCAAGAGATATTTTACAATTTGATTTTAGAGATGCTTATTTAGATGCAGATGAATTATTGGAAGAATTAGAGAATGAAGTTAAAGAACTAGGTATAGCAGAGCCACCAAAAGTAAAAGTTTTAAAATCAGAGTTAAACAAACTAAAAAGTTTAGAGAATAAACTAGAAAATGAAATAAAACAAGTAGGGTAAGATGAACACAATAGAAAAAAGGATACAAGCATAT
>TARA_R100001443_G_scaffold47218_1_pt1 | contig 16755 bp, 25 predicted proteins | sample TARA_R100001443 | Tara Oceans TARA_R100001443 (sample SAMEA2622142) | marine metagenome | biome: marine biome (ENVO:00000447); feature: deep chlorophyll maximum layer (ENVO:xxxxxxxx); material: "saline water (ENVO:00002010), including plankton (ENVO:xxxxxxxx)" | depth 50 m
ACCTCAGTAATACCACCTGGGTATCCTGTAGCTCTAACTCTGTTTAGTAATTCCCTCCTAACTTCGTTTGTTGGCATTCTTATCAGCTATTTCTTTTCTGTTTTTACTGTCCTCTCTTTTAACTTCGTGTAACTCTCTTGTAAGATTTTCTGTAGCTTGATTACCCCTAGATTTTTCATCTAATTCTTTTTGTCTTACTTCAAGCTCTCTTTCTTTTATCTCAAAATCTCTAACCATCTTCTCAAGATTTAAAGTATGTCCTTCAGTATCTTTTTTAGATTCTGCAGATATTAATGCAATCTCAATATCTTTCTGTCTGTCTTTTTCTCTTTCAAGATTTTCAGCTTCTTGTTGCATTTGTGCAGCTTGCATCTGCTGTTGTTGCATTTGTTGTTCTGCTTCACTTTGAGCTTGTTCTAATTGCTCTTGAACTCTATCAGCTTTCTTAAGATTCTTTTTAATTTCTATAAAACTTTCAGAATCTAACATCTGTGCTATATCCCCCATCTTAGCTCCACCTTGAACCATAGCTTGTGTCAATCCTTTAATGTTTTGTAACTTCTCTTGATCTTTACCTGCATCAGAAACAAATATCCCATAATTAGATTCCATATGTTGCATACTATCTATATCTAAAAAGTCTTGTGTACCATCAGGCATTACATACATTGATTTCTTGCCTGTTAACCATGCTTCTTTAGAATACTCAAGTAAAGCTTGGAAATCTCTTTGCTCCATTCTTTCAAACTTTCTAAATAAATCTTCTGTAATATGTGATGATTGTAATATAGCTTGTTGTGAAGATGCTTTACCTTCGTATGCACCAATTTCACCTTGTCTTTGTCTACTAACCCCAGATATTTTTTCCCATTCAACTAATATAGATTCTAATAAAGAAATATACTGCCCAATAGTTTTTATAGACATGTCAAGTACTGATTGATGCTGTGGATTTAGCTGTATACCTTCTTTATTGTAGTCCACCCAAGCAATACCTGTACCCTCTACATAATACATAAACTTATCCATGTCCCATTTCTTAGGTATCATATTTATATCAAACTGTGCAATAATATCTTTACTCCTAGCTATTGCAAGTTCTAATCTATACTTGTATATGTTGTAGTTTAACTGATAAGGTATACCAAGTTTTACTAAAGATATATTTTTTGCATTAGTATTAGAATATCTTCTCCCGTTAATAGGTAATTTACATTTAGAAGGGTTATCTAAAGATAATCTTTGGTTTACAATAGGGTTTATATTTATATAAAATCTCCCATCTATTCTTGTACCTTCCCAAACTTCATTAACCCATTTCCAAGTTAGTCTAGCCCCTTGTTCTTTCATTTCCATAGGTAATCTAAATCCATCTGCAACTTCTTGCTCTTCTACCGTTCCTGTTTCAGGGTCTAAGTAAGTTAAAAATCCTATTCTTTTTCTAGATTTCCAGTAAACATTAGTTACTTCAATTAATCTATTTCTAAAAGCATTTGCATCTTTACCTGTAGAGTTTGCATATAAAAATGAAACATCATTCTCTGAATGTTGCGGATCTTCAAGCTCTAATACCTGCTGTTCTGATAAACTTTCATAATATGCGTCAACTACAGTAGATGCGTGTACGTATTTTCTTACTAGAGCCCAATCACCATCTTCTACAAACTCTAAGTCTGGGTCAAGGTCATAGTCTACATCTAAAGGATTTAATATTTCATAAAATGGTTCTGAATTTCTAACTCCTCTGTGTGTATACACTTCTCCAGATACTAAATAGTGAAACCAAGCTTTTTGTATTTTATCATACACTTCTTGATCTTGCATTATATAGTTCATAGCCTTTTGTCCTAGTATAGCTCTTTGATCTACATATGTTTCTTCAAACATTTCTGCAATATGTTGAGGTAATTCTATTTCTTGTTCAGGATCTACCCCCACATCTTGTCCTTGTCTTTGAACTGCTTGTAAAAAATGTTGTTGTAAATTTTTAAATATTAATTCTTTTTTGCTTTCCTCCTTGATAGCAATACTATCAGAATTTTGTACTGTAACAGTGTAATTGAGAGGCCTCTTAGATTTTTCCCCTAGAAGAAGATCAATTATGGGTTTGATTATAGGGTAATTACGCATTTCGGAAGGGAAGTTTTTACGGCTTTTACCGTAAGGTTTTAATACATAATTGTAATCGCCTTCATCAATTACACCGTTATAGTAATCATATAAAATGTTAAGATCATCTTTCTTTTGAGAGTATCCTGCTCCTGAGTTAGAAAGATTAATAAATGCTTCTACACATTCTTCTCTCCATTTTTTATCTTTTTTAGTTATAGACAGTTTTTGTCTTGGTAATTTAGTGTATCCCATAATCTACAAAAATAATAAATATTTGTTCTTAATATTAGCCCTAATTACATTTTTAATTAGACATTATAAATATATCACTACAGATAGTTACATATATCGTATAAACTATATTTAAGAGTTAATTCTTTACCTTCCTCTACTCTTTTTATAGTTTTTAACTTTTTATAATCTGTATTCTCATCATCCTCAACCAATTCACAATTAGCATCTTCAGAATGATTTATAAATCCTCCTAATGGTGTTCTAATATAATCGTGTTGAAAATTTGGGTCATAAACATGACTTATACCTATAACTACCTCTCCCGGAATATCTTCTTTCGCTATGATCCCTACTCCATGAATTTCTGACGGACCTATTGTTAAGTATTCTGGTAGAGGGTTATAAGGTTCTTTTTCTTTACATTTTTCCATATTAATAATAATTTTGATCAAACCATTTATCGGATGATCTGTCTTCTAGTATATCTTTAACTTCTGCATTATACAATTCTCTAGTGTGATACATTCCAATCATTAACGACATTACTCGGTCAAAGTTACCTTTGTGATTAAATTTTATCAACTCTAATAATAAAGCAGGATCGTATATTTTATGCAAATTTAATAATTGTTTTCCATCTTCTTCTGTTCTCCTTACAGTATTTAGCCAATCTCTGATATATATCTCACCTTGCCTTTTCCTAGCTTCAGTCATATGCATACCATATTGTCTTTTTACTGTTCTACTTCTAAGTTCTCTTTTATCTAACATCTCAAACTCTTCTTGTAACTTGTGTAACTTCCTAAATCTTTTTGCGTAAGCTATTACCTCACCACGATCATTTTCAAACCCTATTTTACACCCATAGTAATCTGCAAGTAAGAATAAATTTCTATTATAATCATCTTGAGTCTTAGGCCTACCTACATATGATGCTACAATAATATCGTCTGGTTGTGATAAATTATTAGGTCTTTTTAAAACATATGCAGAGCCTAAAGATGTAGAATCTGCAGATTGATTTTGACCATAAGGGTCATGACAAATAACATACATATTCATAGGTACTTGTCCTTTTTGATTTCTGTAAGGAGTTTCATATATAACTACCGCCCCTGTCTTATCATCATCTTTTCTATGTGGAAATTTTATAATTTGTTTTAAATCTCCATCTAAAGTAAATTTAACACCACCTTTTACATCTTGGTGTAGTCTACCAACTGTCCCCATAGACTGTAGACCTCTTGCCTTAACAATATTATACTGTTCTTGCAAAGTGGCTATGTCAAATAAATTAGAAGTAATTTGTAGTGTAGCTTCTTGAGGAGAAAAAGGGTGCTCAGCTATATATTGGTCTAATGATTTTGCATCTGCAGCACCTTTCTTCTTTTCCCTCATTTCTGTTTCATACTCTATTGCTTTTTGCTCTTCAGAGTTACCTTCATCGTCTATAAATCCATCTAAGTTTTTTTGTATAGGAATAAAATACCCACACTTAGTTCCTGTAGCTCCTTCGTCCCAAATATTTTCATATTCCATACAATCATATGCTGCAGGGTTATAAAATATCTCTTCCATAGCCTCAAAGTCTGATCCCTCAGTACCACCCGTACCAAATGCTATCATCATCCCCAAAGTTTTACTACCTTGCCTCATTGTAGGCATTGTTACCTCCCATGCTTTTAATAATCCTGGGAAAGATCCTGCCTCTTCAAAAAATACTAGCTCCCCTGCTTTACCCCTTACTTTATCTGGGTTATCTTTTAAACTTACCCCTAGTATTTGTGACTTCATCCCCATTTCGATCTCTAATCCATTAACCTTCTTTTTATATCCTGACATTTTATGCATTTCTCTATCCCTTAGTCTAGGTTGAGACCATGCAGTATGATCATCTATAAATGATAGAAATTCCCACGCTTTAGATAATAGTCCATCACCAATTAAATATTCTTTTTGTCCAGCAAATACAAAGTTTTTAGAATTTTTTACAAAAAAGTAATTACGTGCAAGCATAGATCCAGCTTTATAAGAATATCCCTTACGTCTTGCTTTTAAAACAATCATATGTTTATTATCTGCCCTAGCTTTATCTATTTCTTGATAGTATTCCCAATCACCATCATAAAATCTAGGAAATGTACGCTCACGTCTAGCTTGTATACTACCATCAGGTAATTCTTCATCTACAGCTCTATCAATAGGACAATAGTTTAAATAAAAATAGTGAAATCCTGTAATGTGTAATTCATCTATAGTATATCCATATAAACAGCGATTTTTTTCTTCATCCCAAAAGTCATAATATTCTTTTGTACCTGGAAGTGCAGGTGTGTAATATCCATTATTTAAAAAAGATACTGCTGCTGGTCTAATTCTATCTATATTTTTAAATCTTGACATTTCTCTTTTATCTTAACTAATTCAGCACACTTTTCATACTCTTCTATACTTACAAAATACTCAACAACAATATCTATTATATCATCACTCCTACCATCCTCTGCTATAGGATCAAATGGTAGAGGAAAATCATTTATTGTGTCATCTTCTAAAGCATAGTAAATATCATCTAAAGTTTTCCTCTTAGTTATAAGATCGTAAGCGTTAACCATTGCCCGATTATAAAGTTCTAAGTCTTCTAAAAATTCCATTACATACTATATTTGTTTACTTCAATGCCCCCTCTGTTTGTATTAGCAGCTTGCTCTTCTTTTTTAACTATCTCTTCTAATCTTGATAAACCATCAACAACTTTCCCCATATTAGACAGATTAGCTATTAAATCTTTAGCATGAAATATAGGCTTACCATGGTCATCCATTAAATGTAAGTCTATATCTCTAAAATATTTTTCTAACTTTACTATTGACTCTCTAGCAGCTTTTAATAATCTTACTGCTGATGTCTCTATTAAAGTTTCGTACTTTTTACACCCTCCTAATACTTTTTCCGAAGGTTTCCATTTACTTTTTTCTCCAAATATACTATTTTTTACTTCAATTGTACGCTGCTCTCTATCATATACTGCAAATGGACTTTTATGATCTTCCATAAAATATATAAAAGCCAGCTCTTCAGCATTTAAAGTTTTTAACTGTATTATAGTTTTACAGTATGGGCTAGGTACCGCTTTATTATCTTGTATGTGTATTAAATCTTCTCTCATGTTTTCTTACAAGTGTTAGGACATTCTTATATTTTTCTTTATCTTCTACTAGTTCTACAGTAATACTTATTTCATCTAGTTTTTCATTATTTTCTATTGCAATATCTTTTAAAATTCTTAATCTATGATTTCCATTGCACGCATAATATCTATACTCTAAATTTTCTCCTTTATAATCTAAAACTTCAATATTATTTTGTATTCCATTTTCTTTAATATCTTCTTTTAACTGTTTATTTGACCAATAACAATTATTTTTAATCGTATGTTTAACTCCATACTTTGCATAAAAACCACCAGCATTACAAAAACAACCTTTAATTTGACTTAAAAATAAAGTTGTAGTTTTACTCATCTACTTTTTTATTGTGTATTTCTAAAAACTGTTTTATAGTTTCAAATTGCATACAATAATCATATAATATTTTTTCATCCTCAGTATGCTCTTTTTTAGCATCATGAATTAAAGCATATTTAAATAAAGCCATTTCATGATTTTGTAACTGCGAATCTCTTTCACGAATTAACATATAAACATCGTAGTCAATCTTTTTTTGCATTCCATTAATAAATACCTTCTTCTTACTTTTCTTTTTTTCTTTTTTCATTTAATTTAGTAATATGTTTAATTCTATTAGGGTTTACAGAAAATTTACCAAAGTAAGGTAGACGAACACTATCAAAATTTCCCTGTTTCATTATCTTTTCTACAAATTTAAATTGTGAGTTTACAATATTTTCTACTTTTTTAAGGGAAAGATTATATTTAGTCGCTAGAATCTGTATTATTATTTTTTTGTCTTTCAGCATTTTCTTTTTTGTAGTTTTCAACCTCTTCTGGAGGTATTATCTTCATGTTTCCAGGACCTGCAGGCATCATAGTTGGGGGATTTGTATATATTTTTGTACCGTTAGCATCATAATAATGATATGCTTCTTCTATGTCTGGAGTGTTTTCTTTTTCTTTCTCCTTATCAGCTTTATCTGCTGCTTCTTTTTCTTCTTTTGATAATTCTTGCTTTTCCCACTTATCTTTTGGGCAATCTGCTGTTTTCCATTTTGCTTTATGTTCTAACAAACAGCCGCAAGCTCCACACCTCATACTTTTTTCAATTAAAAATTCACATTCTTTGCAAGTATCTAATCTTGCTACGTAGTCTTCTTCAGTTACATTAGGGGCACCTTCTTTTACATACTTAGCTACTTCTTTTGTAAAACTTTTAGCCATTTGAAAAAATGATGGGGGTTTTACATAATGTTCTTCGTTATCAATTTTTTCTTTATCAGTCATATTTCTCAATCTTTAAAGTTATTAAATCTCCACTTGGATTTTGTAGTATAATTATTTCATATGGCCCTACTTCAAAGTATGATGGTACTAAAATATCAAGTATATTATCCATTATCCTCTTTTTATTGTAACTTCTACCTTATCTGTATTTGGATTTAAAAATGGGTTAAGGGTATATACATTATCTTTCTTTATCATAGCCCCCTTATCTTTAAATCTTTTAATATAATTATTTAGTGTATTATAATCTGTAATTCCTATCATTCCTGCTACATTCTTTTTATTATTTATAGAACAAAGATTAATATCCTTTTTACTATCTTGAACATCTATAAATGCAGCTAAAATTTGTAGTTCTTTATTAGTTAAATTAAATATACCATTCCATATTTGTAAATATTTATATGTAGTATCTATATTAACTGTTATTTTTTTATTTTTCATTGTATTTATTCTTTATACCTAATTTTTTATTTATTTCTTGTTGTTCTTTTTCTCTGTAGCCTTTACCCATATCTGTTCCATAGTATTCATCAAACGTAACTTCTTTTTTTCGTAAAGTTGGTTCTGTTCTTATAAGACTTGGAAAACCATCAAACTCTTTTTCTACCTCTTGCATCCAATCCCCACATTCACACTGAGCTTGTTCAGTCCTAACTTTACCATCTATAACTTTTAGTGTTGCTTTAGATAATTCTCTTGTGTTCCCACAACTATTACATATATACTTCAACATTTCTACTCTTCGTTTTCAAAAATTATTTCTTTAGCTACAAATACAGCTCCTAGTATAATTAGTATAATTATTAATATTACGTCTATCATATTTTTAATTCTATTTTAGCAATGCCCCCATTTATATTGATCACTGCTGTTTGTGATTGTCTATTAAACTCCTCTACATACTTCTCTACATTCTCTCTTGTGCAAATAAAAGACAAAAATACCTGCAACTCTTTAACTGCTAAATCTAAATCTTGTTTAGCTTTTAAAGTTTTAGAGTCAGAATCTAAAAAATCATGGTAATCTTTAAGGGATATAGTTACGCTACCTTTTACCACTTACCTAACAACTGATGTTCCCCAACTAATAAAACATCTTTCTCATCTACACGAGACTTTATAGCCTCTGTTCTAGGATCTACCATAACAGTATCCCCAACTTTAACAAAATTGCACATAGGACCTACAGCTATTACCTCTAATATATTAGAACGTTTAGCATTATCCGCTGCTGTCTCATCTCCTACAAAAATACCTGACTCTGTTTGTGTAATTGTTGGGTCTGGAAGGATGACCCATGATCCATTTGGTTTAAATTCCATAATCTATATATTTTTTTTACAAATATATAAACTATTTTTTTATATTTCCAAATGTTTTTTAAGAAAAGTTTGTTTACTGGAAGTAACTAGACGCAGTTATCCCCCTTGAGATTTTATTTCAAACTTGGACTTCGTATCTAGCAGTGCTCCTTGTTAAGGGACCCAGGGATAATAAAACTGATGTTAATTCATCACACTTACCTATGTGTAATTTACCCCAACTAGAACTTATACACTCGTTCTTTTGCAATTACCGGAGAAAACTCTATCTCTATTTGAGACTACAATCCGATGTCTTTTCCCATTTTTGGTTACCGTGGGATGAAATTATTGCGATGCAAAAATAATAAAAATTTATTACAATCCAAATAAAAACACAATAATCATAAGTAATAAATATATTACAGGTGTTAAATCTATTCTTTTCATACTGCAAATATACCTAGCTGCTATCCAAATAATGTTAAGGTAATGTTAAATTTTAAAAATAAAAAAAATTTTTTTGGTGGGTTAATGAGCGTGAGGACCAGCACAATCAAAGACCCCCGCTATTTTACGGAGTTCAAAGTACCCAGGCTTTAATCTTCAAACATTAATTATTTCTGGGAATAATCTAAAAACATAAATGCCTTATGCTACCTACTATTACAGCTACAACAATTAGAACAACTACTAATCATGTATTAATATTCTACAAAGCCAACCCATTCTCTTGCGAGAACGCTATTGGCTATGTTCAAAAGAATAATCTTATACCTGAGACTATTCAGCCTAAAGATACATTTCAAATACCAGCTAATCCTATTCCTTTTCAGAAAGAAGATGAAAATGGTAACATAATGTGTACTAAGGATGGTGAGCCATTGACGTTTCTTAAGTGGTAGTAAAGGGAGTTCTTCCCTTTTTTTGTTTTCTTGTCGTAAACAATCACGAAAGTGTGTGAGTGTGTCAATCAGGTCACATTCACCACTTTTTCCCACATTTTAACATTATATCAAATTGTAAAGATATAATAATATAACATTAACAACTTAATAACAGGTGTAACAATAAGCCCAAAGGTTAGTGATAACCATCTAGATTTGGTGTCGAATTGAGTAGGAAACAAAAAAACCCTACTCAACCTGTTATTATTAACCTAAACATTAACTAAACACAAATAAAGACATGGAAAAAACAACACCATTTTCTGATGCACTTAACGTTGCACCTTCAGAAAGAGAACAAACAGAAATTAATATCTTAAGAGAATCTAACAGCAAGTTAAAACTTGAGCTACTAAAACTAAAAGAGAAACTTAAGAAGATTAGAGAAGAGGCGGAATGGAACTAGCAATAAGAAAGTTTATAATCTATCCTATAATGGACAGAATATTTAACTATAAACAGAGACCTAGTAATATACAGCCAATGGAAATAGAATGCACTGCACATCCAGCAACTAGTGACAGGTTAAAAAAGCTAGATTTAAATCCAAGTAAAGATATAGTTGTAAGAACTATGCCTTATCATGAATGGCTAAAATATATTAGACATGAATGCACAAGATAAATATAAGAGAACAATGCGAGAGTTATACTACGCTTATGTAGGTATAATTCTTGTGTTGGTCTACGCAATTATAGCACAGTAAACACAAGGTTGATGATATACCTTTTTAAAATCATCAAATTAACCCATTAAAAATCAATTAAACAATGGCAAATCAATTAAATGAAGGAGGGAAACCAAGAGCACAAGAGCTAATGTCTTCCCTAAAAGTAGGTCAAACAGTACTTACAAAAGTAATCAAAACTAGTAATCCTGACTATGTAAGAATGGAGTTAGTGGAGAGAATCGCAAAATCTAACAGCAAACCATCTGATGACGGCATAATAAGTATGTATGAAATGTCTATCGGTGCTAATAGCTCGTTACAGTATTTCTGGCAACCAGTTAGTGTAGATCACTTACAAGCTTGGCTAGATATACCTGAGTTAGACATTGCGTTAGCAGAGTTTACAACTGAGGTTGACTCAAAAGGTAAATCAAGAGAGGTTTACTATCTAAATGTACCTCAACCAACTGCGTATGTTAATCCTGCAACAGGAGAAGCTATCGAAGTTAGAATGCATGGTAGAATCATTGAGACTACTGAGGGCCAAGACTGGCAAGTGGAGAACAATGACGTTAAAAGAAATCCATCTACTGGAGATGCTATCACACACAATGGTAACTATGTTTACTATAATAATAAGATAGTATTTACTGCAGATGTTAGTGATAACGCTAAAGTACCTCATGTATTTCTAGCTAACGATGTACAGTCAGTGACTTCTAAAGTGGAAGCTAAAGAGGAAGTTCTAGACGAAGTGCAGTTAGACATGATGTAAAATATGGACTACAGATAAGGCAATCTGTGTTTTTAACAGTTAAGGGGACTTTCGAGTCCTCTTTTCTGTTTTTATAACAAATTTTTTTATATTTGTAGTCTTAATTTTAAATATATAATCATGAGTGGAAAACCATACAACACGTATCTCGACAAAATACAAATTGTTATAAAGAAGAAGATGGTAAAAGAGAAAATTAAATTTCAGGGTAAAATGATAGTTAGAGAAAGAGTAGAAACTGAATTTAAACTTCCAAAAATAATCAACACTGACATAGGTTATCAGCTTATGTTTGGAAATAAACCATCAATACCAAAATATAAACAAGACAGTGGTATAGAAGAAATGTCTGTAATAAGCAACCAAAACTATATCATGGACTAATAAATTAACTAATCAATTAAAACACAATTATCATGGGAAAAATGAAATGGATTTATCAAATGGTGCAAGATGGCACTTCAGAAGATTTTATCAAAGCATATTTACAAGCTAAGTTACAAGACAAGCAAGAATTTATCTTTGATTCACAAACTATCAGTATATTACAAGGCAAGTCTATAATGCGGGAGATCAGAAAAGTAGACAAGGAATACAATGAATACATAGACACACGAGCTGAAATGTATGGTAGACAATACTACGGAGAATGATCTACTTAATAGACGGACACAATACTCAATTACTTTCACCACATTATCAAAAGGCAACTATTGAAGATGCGGTGGAGTATTGTTCCACTAAAACTGTACTAGGAGTAGACACAGAGACTGAGGGCTTTGACTTCACATGTAAGAAAATGATTATGTTTCAGATTGGAGACAAAGACAAACAGTTTGTGATTGACACTAGAACAGTTAGTGTAGAACCACTGCGCAGTATACTAGAAAGCAAAGACATTATAAAAGTATTTCACAATGCTAAATTTGACTATAAGTTTATAAAAAGGTGGGGAAATATAGAATGTGAAGGTATTTATGATACATTTCTAACTGAGCGTGTGTTAAACTGTGGTAAAGACGGTGTTAAATACGGACTTAAAGATGTTTGTAAAAAATACCTAAACGTTGAGCTGAACAAAGACGTAAGGAATCAGTTTATAGGATTAACAGGTCAACCATTTGAGAATAGTCAGATTATATACGGTGCTAAAGACGTTGAATACTTGCTAGGTGTTAGGGACCACCAGTTACCACTGATAGAAAGATATAAGTTAAATAATGTGGTAGAGCTTGAGAACAAAGCAGTTACTGCATTTGCTGACATAGAGTATAATGGTTTAGATTTAGATACAGAGAGTTGGAAAGAGATAAAGAAAACGAACACACATAAAGCTGACATGTTGCTTATAAATCTAGATTTAATGTTAACAGAGGATTACAGGTTAAAGAAGTTTGTATCTAAATATTTACAAACAGATATGTTTACACCTGTAGAAGACTTAAGAAAGGTTGATGTAAAATGGACGTCACCTAAACAAGTTCTAGATGTATTTAAAGTGTTGATTCCTAAGTTAGAGAATGTAAATGGGAAAGCTATGTATAAACATAGGTATAAGTTCCCACTTATAAATACATATGTAGAATACAAAGAGGCAATGAAACTGTGTACATCTTATGGTGATGCATTTTTTAAGAATTTGTCCTCAGATAATAGAATTCATACCAATTTTCACCAGATACTAGACACTGGCCGTGTAAGTAGCAGCAAGCCTAACATGCAGCAGATACCTGCTGACAATGTATACAGGAACTGTTTCATTGCACCCGATGGTTGGAGTTTTGTCAGTGCCGATTATTCTTCACAAGAGTTAAATGTCATAGCTTATGGTAGCCAAGATCCAGTTTGGATAGAAGCACTAAAGAATAATGAGGACCTACACTCCACATGTGCCGAGCTAGTATATGGTGATCAATGGTTAAACAGTGGGGAAGATGATTGCGCTTATTTTAAGAATAAAGTAAAATGTAATTGTCCTAATCACAAAAAACTTAGAACTAATGTCAAAACAATTAATTTCGGTCTTGCTTATGGCATGGGCCCTAATAAGCTTTCTGATACTCTTAACATCAGTTTGGAAGGAGCTAAAGAACTCATCGAAGAGTATTTCAAAGCATTCCCAGCGATCAAAGGATTCTTAGATAAGCTAGGTAACTATGGTAAGAAGTATGGGTATATTAAAACATTTCCTCCTTATAATAGGAAGAGGTGGTTTAGTAACTGGTATCCAAAGATTTGGAATAACAAGTCATCTATGATGGAGCTTGGTAGTATTGAACGAGCATCTAAAAATACACCTATACAAGGAGCTAGCGCAGATATGACAAAGCTGGCACTAGTACTTATGAGGGACTATATAAAGATAACTAATTGTCCTGTTAAACTAGTAATGACTGTACATGATCAGATAGATACTATATGTAGTAATGAGTATTTAGAAGAGTGGACAGTCAAAATGCAAGAGCTTATGGAACTGGCTGCTAATCAAATAGTTAAGAACGGCTTATTGAAAGCAGAAGTATCAGTAAGTAATTGTTGGGAAAAGTAAATAACTTAAAAATATAAATTATGAGTACTATAAAACAACAGGTAGGGGATTGGTATGGTATACTAGATCCTATCTTTAGATCAGACTATTTTAGAAAGTTAACTGATCAACACAGGAAGCACACAACTGAGTGTACGGTTTATCCAGAAAAAGGTAAAACATTTAGAGCTTTTGAGTTATGTCCATTAAACTCTGTAAAAGTTGTAATACTGGGACAAGATCCTTATCACGATGGTAGTGCAACTGGACTAGCTTTTGCAAACGATGGTAAAGGTAGAGTTAGTCCTAGTTTGCGTAACATATTGCAGACAGTAAAGAATGATTTTGGAGATGTAAATGTAAATCCAAATCTAGAGAGCTGGGCTAAACAAGGTGTATTATTGTTAAATACTGCTTTGACTGTACAAAAAGGTATGCCTGCATCACATATAGATATGTGGATGCCATTTACAAGAGATATTATAACTAAACTATCTTTAGAAAAGCCACATCTTGTATGGGTATTATGGGGCAAAAAAGCGCAAGAGTATCATAGGCATATTATGTACAAAGCTGCACATACTATACTTGAAGCTCCTCATCCTGCTGCAGAAGTATACAGCGGAGGTAAGGCTGGCTTTTTTACATGTGAACACTTTAAGAAGATTAATATGGCGCTATTTAAAAACAAGATAGAGCCTATAGAATGGGGTGTAACACAAAATGTTGAGGTATGACAGAAGAAGCTAAGCATCTTATACAAGAATGTAAACAAAAAAAAGAGTGGGAAGAGCGCTACAGATCTAACTATATAGAATTAGATGATTATTTTAAATATAGTGGTGAAGTAGAGCCTACCCGAGTATTAATTACTCGTTATGAATATAATTATAATACTAAATGTAATGATTTATGCGAGCACTATATAAAAAAAGAAGATTATGAAAAATTATGGGAAAAATATAAGAGCAAGTCAGGTAGATTCGCTGAAGAAGTTGACTCCTTCTATTGGCATGAAACAGAAGACAGTCTACGGAGCAATTAAAACTGCTAACCCAGCTACAAATAGGAACATAGCTAAGGTTTTAGGTTGGGATATAAACAGAGTTACAGGTCGTGTCACAGAGCTTGTTAGTAAGGGTATGGTTAAATCTAATGGTACATACTTTGACAAGGATACAAATAGAACAGTAACGTTATGGCAAGCAGTGTGACCAAAAAGATTAACCAAATAAGAGATAAAGAGCAAAGAAACGCTCTAAATAGCTGGGCTAAGCAAAACTATATTGGCTCTGTTATAGCAGGTACAGGCTTTGGTAAATCTAGAGTTGGTGTTTTAGCTGTCAATCATGCACTTAGAGATGGTGGCAGAGCACTAATACTTGTACCTACAGTTCAACTGCAAGAACAATTTAAAGAAGAGTTTTCTAAATGGGGACTAGAACATTGTTTAGACTTTACAGATGTACTATGTTATCAGACTGCTTATAAAATGGCTGGTGAGCACTATACTATTGTGATTTGTGACGAAGTTCACCTAGGATTGAGTCCTGAATACAGGAAATTCTTTAAATATAATAGCTATGATTATCTATTGTGTATGACTGCTACACCACCTGAAGAAGCAGAATATAAAGAAATTTTGTATAAATTGGCACCTATTGCCTATTCTATCACTTTAGATAGGTGTGTTAAACTAGGGATAGTCAGTCCTTATAAGATTACATGTGTTCCAGTCAAATTAACCAAGAAAGAGCAAGATAGTTATAAAAAAATTAACAATAAATTTTTATACTATAAGTATAGCCTTGGTCAATTTGATGCTTTTAATGAGGCAAAACGCATATTAAAAGACAATAGCGCATCTCCTGCACAGAAACAGGCTGCTGTACAATTTTACAGATGTATTAGAGAACGTAAGAAAATTGTAGACTTTGCATCTAATAAGATAAAGAAGTTTCAGCAGATATTTGCAAAGAAAAAAGACAATAAGATCTTGGTTTTCAGTGGTGCAAATACCTTTACAGATGAGCTCTGTGAGTCTATTTCTCCTTTTGCGCTGTCTTACCATTCTAAGAAGACTAAAAAGCAAAGAGACGAAGCCTTAGAGGCATTTAAGACAAACAAAATCAGTGTGTTATGCTCTACTAAAGCTTTGAATCAAGGTTTTGATGTACCTGACGCTAATATGGGGATTATATGTGGAATTACTAGTAAGTCACTCCCTATGATCCAGCGTGTAGGTAGGCTGATTAGATTTCAAGAGAATAAAGTAGGTGAAATTATTATCTTGTATGTAAAAGATAGTCAGGAAGAAAAATGGCTAAAAAATGCAGTTAAAAGTTTGAATAATATAGTATGGAAAAAATAATGTTTAAAATATTTGTATACTATGTAAATTGTTATTATATTTGCACTAGATTAAAATGTGAATATAATAAATTCTTTTATAAATTTTACTGCCATGAAAATTGATATAGATTTTGAAATACTGATGGAGACTAACATGTCTGCAGATGATTTTACTTATTTGTATCTACTATATAAGAAAGAATATAGTTATATACCCAATCTTAATCTTAAACCAAATTTAGACAAATTACAGGAAGCGGGATATATTAAGTTAGGCGAATCGTCTGATCAACACGTTGTTAGACAAGAGTTTATAGATCTTTTCTCTAATGACTTTGATCAGATGTTTGCTGAGCTTATATCTACATATCCTATGAAAGTAACCACATCTAATAAAGGAGTTAGAGTGTTGCATGCTAAGGATCCAGATGCTAAAGCTAATCTGAAATGCAAACTAAGGTATAAAAGAATAGTTGGTGACAAGAAGTATAAACATAAGCATATAATGCGATGTTTAGATAACCAGCTAAAAATAGAAAGAAACAACCTTGGGTATTTACAGAATTTAGAAACTTGGATTAATAACCATACTTGGGAAAAGTATGAAAACTTAGATGAACATGACACACGAGAAACTACCACACGGATTACAAGATCCCTTTAAACAAAACGGCTTTAAGAGTATAAAACAGTCAGTATCTGCGTCTTTGACAGAGATTAGGACTGGTATGTACGGTAAAAGACGTGTATACCCCACTAAATGGGGGAGATTAAATACTAATTTACTAGGAGGTTTACAACCTGGTAAGATGTATGTCGTTGCTGGACGACCTGGTGTAGGTAAGTCAGCATTTAGTAATCAAATGATCTTTGACTTACTGGACAATAATAAAGATAAGCAATTAACTGTATTGTATTGGAGCTTCGAGATGCCTGGCTATCAGCAGATATTAAGGGCTGGTGCAAAAGGAGCTAACAAGCAAGTTAGTGATTTATTATCTGTAAAAGAAACTCTGCAACAGGCTGAGTATGAGAAGTATAGAGATGAGGTTATTAAGTATAATGACTACCCTATATACTTTAACAACATACCTAGAGATATAGAGTTTATTAAGAAGGCAAATATAGATGTAACAAACAAGCATCCTGACACTACTATTATAAATGTGTTTGACCATTCTAGATTAATACTTAGTGGTAAAGATCAAGAATTGCAAAAACTAAATGAGGTTAGCAAAGGATGTATGTGGTTACAAGCTAAGATAGGATGTATAAATATATTATTATCACAGCTAAATCGTAACATAGAGCAAGAACACCGTGCTAAGGCACAGTATCAGCCATTGCTTACAGATTTGTTTGGTGGTGACAGTAT
>TARA_R100001443_G_scaffold12387_5_pt1 | contig 16687 bp, 32 predicted proteins | sample TARA_R100001443 | Tara Oceans TARA_R100001443 (sample SAMEA2622142) | marine metagenome | biome: marine biome (ENVO:00000447); feature: deep chlorophyll maximum layer (ENVO:xxxxxxxx); material: "saline water (ENVO:00002010), including plankton (ENVO:xxxxxxxx)" | depth 50 m
CATTAAATGGGTAGAACCATTTTATAAAGGAGAAGGTGTTGAGTTAGTCAAAGAATATAAACTGACTGCAGGCGGTCGTAAATATTCTAAGTAAAATATAATAAACTATACACATTAACATTCGTTAACGTCATGACACTAGCCGACAGCTTAATAGCAATATTTATAAGTACAGGAAGAACTCGAAATCTTATAAATATTAGGGTTGTGTATAGTTTATAAAAAATGATGCGTCTAGCATAAAAAAACTATGTGAACGTATAGTTCACCTAATCTTTTATTAAAAAAGCTATTTTAGAATATACTTTTTGATTTTTCCAATCAATTTTGTTATAAGAAATAGCACCTATGTGACTACCATCTTTACATATATACATTAGTCTAGTAGGTATGTAATGATTACCAATCATATCTTTAATAGCATTAAATACAGTTGGCAATGTTTTCCCAATAGTATCTAATTCATTTGTTGTACTTTTATGTAATATTTTATTTATTGGATGTTTGCTCATCTCTTTATGTTTTACTCCAACATCCCATAAAGCATTTAATTCTTTTTCTGAATATCCTAATACTTCAGATTGTTTATCTATGTCTGACACACTATTAATTGTTCTGCCAATTACTCCAAATCCAGAGAAATGTAAATCTACTTCGGCTTTATAGTGATACGATAAATCATCCCAATGTGATGATTCAGGAGTTTTACCTTGTAAAGTTTCTTGTAATTTACAATTTTCTTTTTCAAGAGTTTGTATTTTATCTTTTTGTAAATCAATTATGTATTGTGCTTTCAAATCAGTAGCTCCTTCAATCTCTATGTCATTAGTTGTTATTTTTATATCTTCTTCATAATAAGACCATACTTTATTGTAAGATTTATTACGAATCTCTCCTCCATTGATCCAGTTATATAACGTAGCTCTACTAATATTTGTTTTTTTAGATATTACAGTTAAAGGAATCTCAGTTGATTTTAACCAACTTAAAAGGTTGTTTTTACTCATACACGCCTCCATTGTATACGTTAAATATAGACATAATATACGCTTTTATCAAATTTATGTCTAATTATAATAAACAAACTTGACACTATTGTCTAGCTTTACTAATTTAAATACACTTAACAAAAGTTCTGATAATAAATAGAAGTAGTTTACAAACTGCTTCCTTTATTTATGCATTTAAACTATGGGAGTTACAAATGAAATGTTATTATCATCCAGATGCTACCCTACAGCATCAAGAAGTTAAGTATAAAGATTACACTAAGCCCCAGATGATTCATGAAATACTGGGGGAATCTACAACTCGTATTCAAGATATACTGTATTGCCCTAAATGTTTTGAGGAGCATGCCAATACAGGAACTGCAATGGAACAAAATCTCGTTGCAGACCACTTTGAATACATAATTACACCTGATGAACTACGTCAAATAGAAAATGATATAGGTAGACATGTAGAACATCAAGTGCAAGAAAGGATGTCATGATGAGTAAAATGGCATTTGTAAGTCAGCTAAGTAAAACAATGGGTTACATAGCATTTGGCTTAAACAACATACTACGATTTGCAGGGAATGTTACGCAAAGCGTAGCAGACCGTGTTACTAGTACAGATAGATATAATATAGAGATACTAGTAAATGGAGCTACAGTAGTAGAACATAAAAAACAATCAGCTGCACAGTTATCAAGGTTACTTACAACGATGGACAACTTTGGTATAACAGAAGTAATAATAACCAAAGATAAAAAGGAAGATTATGTTTCAACTGATACAAAAGAAAAAAACTAAGGGTAATACTAGAATATGGAAAAATGACACATTTAGACAATACTGGGAAGAAGCTCTTAGTTGTTTAAATAGAGAAACAAAATCTGGCTTTTATAACGGTGCAATAGTTACAGCAAAAGTATTAATGCAAGACAGAAAAGAACTAACAGAATCTGTACCTGTATTCTATAAAAGATTAATAGGTGTATATGAATCGTTAGATATTGCAAATACTGTAAAAGAAAAATGTGAAAAAATGCATCTAAATATGGAGCATGAAATCATAAAACTATAACTCATAAGGGAAGAACACTAGAGGGAACGTCAAGATCAGACTCAGTACCTCGACCTTCTTCCCTGCGAGTTTCAATAAGGGAGTTACAATGAGTACACGTGAATTACTTAAAGAAATACATACATTTTTAAATAGCCTTGGAACAGGTAGAAAACTAAACGTATCAAAAGCAAAAGAGCTATCAACACTTATTTCAGTACATATAGAGAACCGTACGGGTGCTACAAATGATGAATAAAACCAAAAAGGATGGTACGCATCAATTTGGTATTTGGGTTGATTTTAAAGAGTCAAAAAAAATTATAGACGCTTTATTAAAAGTTGATGAAATGTCTCTTGCTGCTGATATACAATATATAAGAAGCAAGGCTCAAATAAAATTAAAACAGCAAGATATACCCACTATGGAGGAATCTTGTGAAGTATGTGACTAATAAAGAATGTAAGCACTCGGAAATAGAATGGATTCCAGCAGAACCAGAAAACAATGTAATTGAAGATCTGATTTGTGTGGAATGCTTAGAAAGCTTACCAATAGAAAACAATGAAATATAAGGAGACAATATGCCGTAGTATAATAGGTTAAGCTTACCTTAAAAGAGCCAAAGCTAGGAGATTAGCCCAGTCTCTGCTGCACATAATAGTCGATAAGGGATAATTATGATGCTTACCCGTGCAAATTACACACACGATTCTAGGGTATGGTTTTAATTCGAACTGCCACAGGCAGTCACTATTTGCACGCAAATAAATAACATAAGGAGGTAAAATGACATTTAAGGAATATTACAAACAAATAGAAATAAATATGATTTGGAATCAGGTTTCATGGATAAGTAAAGAATACATTCTAGATGATATTAAAGAATACGGACTAATAGATGATGAAAAATGGGAAGATAAATCTGAAGAAGAGAAAATTAAATTATTTGTTCAATTCGCTGCTGAAAATTTACTTGATGAATTAGAAAGACTCACAAAGTTAAAAACAGGATTTATAATAGAAACAAGGATAATTAGATAATGGGTAAAATATCAGAAATAGACATTGATGAACAAGAAGCTTGGATTAACAGTGAAGATGAATACATAAAGGAAGAAGAATTAAAAAAAGCAATGAATAAAAAATATAAGGAGGGCATATGCCAGCATTTATTGACACAATGATGTATGTAGGTGAACAACCTTGGCACAAACAAGGTATAAAATTAGAAAAACCACCTACTATTAAAGAAGCTTTAAGTCTTTCAGGCTTAGATTGGACAATCAAAAAAGAACCAACCTTTATATATCCTAACAATGGGTATGGAGGGATAAAAACAAACCATTTTGTAACTATCCGTGAAGATACACATGAAATATTGGGAAATGTATCTGCTAAATACGGAGTGTTACAGAATAGTGAAGCGTTTGCACCATTTGAACCACTATTAGATATGGGGTTTCAATTGGAAACTGCAGGTGCTACACAGCAAGGTCGTAAAGTGTGGATACTTGCTAAATCACCAGATACTTATATGGCTGGAGATGATGAAATAGAAAAATATGTATTACTATACACATCACATGATGGCAGTACAGGTAGTGTCTTTAGACCTACAGGTATTCGTGTAGTATGTCAAAATACTATTGAATTAGCTCTATCTAAACAAAGTAAGTGGAATTACACACTTAAGCATACAGCTAGTATTAAAGAAAGAGTAAAGAATCTTACGAATATACTAGAAAAATGCGATGGTGACTTTCGTAATGCTATTGATGATATGGAAAGGTTTCAAGATACAGATATGACACCAGAGATGTTAGACCTATATCTAGAAACAGTTATCCCATTTCTAAAAGATAGGAACAAAGAAAGTATACCTGAAATGAAGATATTTGTACGAAATACAGCAAAGCCCGTATATGAAAAGATCCTTGACAATTTCTACAATGGTAGAGGCAACAAAGGTCGCACATTATGGGATGCTTATAATGCTATTACAGAATACTATACTCATGATAAACAATATAAAGACTGGGTACAAACTACACAGTTTGGAGTTGGTTATGATTATAAAGTAAAAGCATTTAGAGTTGCTAGTAAAATAGCATCAGCAAGTGCTAATTCACTACAAGTATCAATGAATTAACAGATTCCTTTATTTATGCAGGGAAAACTTATACTATCAAGGTAATATGAGTGCCTCAGTGAAGTGGCTGGTGCGAGATGTCGACCTCAAAGCTATCAAAACTCTCCTGCATAATAAACTTAACAACTAAACAATAAAAGGTAAATATGAAAGAAAGAGTATTTAACATCTTAAAAGCAATAGATGTAAACGATATGACAGAAAAGAAAGGTCGTTTTACATACTTATCTTGGGCACATGCAGTTAACGCAGTTAAAAGCAAATATCCAGATACTACATGGAAAAATCATGAGTTTGTTTTAGAGCATAACGGAGGTAAATATACAGTACCTTATATGTTAGACCCAATAACAGGTCATGGTTTTGTAAAATGTACAGTAACCATTGAAGGACACTCTCAAGAACAAACACATCCTATACTTAACCATTTAAACAAACCAATTTCTAAACCTGACGCATTTGCTATTAACACAGCACAAATGCGTTGTTTAGCTAAATGTCTTAGTTTACATGGTCTAGGGTTATACATCTATCAAGGTGAAGATCTTCCAGTTCTTACTAAAGAAGAAGAAGCTCAAGAAAAAGTAGAAGAAGTCTATTCAAGACCAGAGACACTACTTAATGGTAAAAAACCAGTAGAAGGTGGCATAACAGTAGAACAAAATGTTAAGCTAGATAGATTGTCACGTGACCCTGCATTAAAAGGCACAGATACACAGTCGATTATTAGAACATTTATTGACACAATGCCTACTGAAGAGAAAGCTGAAGAAGCTATCGAAAAACTAAAAACTAAAATAAAAGAAACAAAACAAACAGCGAAGGAGGCTGCATGAGACTAGGTAAAAAATCATCATCTAATTCAAGTTCTAAAGGTGGAGGTTTCCGTACAGTTGGTACAGTTAAATCTACAAACATTAAATACGAACATAAAGAATCTTGGCAAAAGTATCCCAGCGATATTTACTTGGAAGTATTATACAATGATGGACAGGATTTTGATAAAACATTAAAGATATATGGCAACTTTAATCGTAAGGATGAAAGTTGGGGTTCTGCATTTAAAATAGAACGATTCTTTAATGTATGTGGAATCAACACCGAACATGTTAATGATGATTGGACAATACCAGATTCTTGGTTAGATAAGTCTATAGGTAAAGAGTTTTCAGTAATCTCCTACCCTTCAACTAACTTAAAAGATAATGGTAAACCATATTGGAACCAATGGGATGTAGTAATGCACCCAGATAAAGGTTCAGATGCTCATAAAGCTGATTTTATGAAATCTGTTAATGCTGGTTATGTGAAGAGTTATTCTTCTGATGACCCATTATCTGATATGGATTCTAATACAGTCACTAACACTACTAAACCAGAGTTAAATACAGTAGGACTCGAACTATAATGTCTGTTCCTACTATTGGGTTCATCCTTAAAAAGTGGATACGCAATCGTATGGATCAGGGCAACTACAAGATTATGTCACACGAAATTGAGACTGACCTTGTTGCTTATGGAAAAGAGTACTGGGGGCGGTTACACACTCCCAGTACTTATTCGAGAGCGTGGAGACAATTCAAAGCAAGTGATGAAATAGAAGAAATTGACATTAAAACGATTGAACCAATTAAAAACGGGAGAACTGAAACTACATGGATATTAAAAACTGGTATATAGAATACGCAGTTGGTGGTATATCCAATAGAATGAATATCTGCCCTGTTAATGAGTTCTCAACTATTGCTCAAGAACATATCGGTAAAGAAATATATCGAAGCATGTTTCTATATGAGCATAGTATAAATGAACACGTTAATAAAACGGGTAGTGTTTCAGACTTCAATGGGATTCAAGCAGTTGATAAACTAGTACTTGATGTTGATTTATCAGGTGAAAAATCAGGTGAAAAAACTAGAGTAAAAGTAATCGAATTGTTAAATAAAATGAAAACCATGTCCATACCAGAATCTAGTATTCAAGTATGGTTCTCAGGTTCAGGGTTTCATATTCATATACCTGATATATATGGGTTTGAACCATCTAATTCAGTAGCAAAGATAGTTAGAGCAACAATGCAGCGTGATTTTGGTGATTACATAGATTTAATCTATGATGGTCGCAGATTAATACGTACAGGTTATTCTTATAACAAGAAAACTAATTGCTACAAAATACCTCTATCTCTACAAGAAATCGAACAATGGTCATATGATAACATAAAGGACTCCGCTAAGTCTATACGTGTTGATTATAATCCACCAAAGTTCGATGTAGAGGTAGACTATAAATTAGAAGGTTTTAAACCAATGGATATTAGTCGTAAAAACTCAACAGAACATCGTAAGATATTTGAGAAACGACAAGGAACAACATCTAGGTACATTACATGTGCACAACACCTTTATAGTGAAGGTGAAGTAAAAGGCAAAAGACATAAGAATCTATTACGTATTGTAAGTATCTGGATAAAATATTATGGCTTTGACAAGATCGCTTGCGATAATCTTGCTAGAGCATATATGTCCAATATGGAAAACCCACTACCTGCAGATGAAGTCAGTAGGATAGTCGCTGATGCTTATAAAGCTGGTGGCTACAACTATGGCTGTAATGATGAGGTACTAAGTCAATATTGTGATAGTAAATGTACGTTATTCAGATTTAAAAACTTAGATGAAGAAACTAAGGTTATAAATGCTGAAGATATGATAAATACATTATCAAACTATTACAATACAGACTTTACCAATAAATCATTTGACTTAAAGACAGTATTTCCATTCATGCCTAGTAGTTACATCTTTAAAGGTGGAGAATTAGCTATGTTAATTGGAGATACTAAACTAGGTAAAACAGCATTATGGCAATATGTAGTAGCAAACATACCTAAAGTAAAAACTCTATTCCTATCGTTAGAGGTAGATGATATAACAATCATTAGAAGATTCTTTCAAATCGTATTAAAGATGGAAAAAGAACCTGTAATAAATGCATTGAAAAATCATGACCTCGAAATAACGGAAAAAGCTAAATCCAGAATGAATCATATTGATATTATAACTGCTGCACATGCACCAGATATAACTGAATATAGAGAACTAATATCTGATTATAGCCCTAAGATAATTGTAGTTGATACAATTGACAGAGTAAAGGCAAAGTACGCTAAAAACGACCCTTTGCAAAGACAAGAATACGTCATTAATCAACTCAAGGATATCGCAATGGAAGAAGAGATAATTATGCTAGGTGTATCTCACATATCAAAAGGAGCGTCATATCGATTAAATGAAGGCGAGCGTTTAAATATTCATAGTGCTAAAGGCAGTAGTGATATTGAACAAAAAGCGGATAAAGTCATCAGTTTTGAAGGTGACAGAAATATGAGCAATAAACGCAGAATTGAAGCACTAGGTTCACGTGATGAAACTGGTTTCGATATAACAGTAAACTTTGATTGGAGAACATTCAATTTTAGTAAAAGGTCATAATATGGTGGGCACAGATTCCTTTATTTGTGCCCTCATATCACATACGAAAGGTATTAAATGGGTAAGGTTATAATAAAACTAATAAACGACAGACTACATAGTGTAGATGGGCTTGCATCTGAAGTAGAGATACATGATGGAAACCAAATTCACTATATGACTTTTAGAAGTCAGGAGGAAATATATGAAAAAGGCACGGCAGATAAATATTTTAGGGATTCCACTCATCAAGATATTGTGGAGAAATGACAAAGATTATAGAAGCTATAAGATAATTTTATTAAAACTAATACTAGTAGGCTGCGGATTCGCACTTCATGAACATGCAGAACATATACATATAAGTATAGGCGTAACAAAACTAGAGCTTTTCTGGAGCTTTAGCATAAAGAAAAGGTGGTTAATGTGAGTAAAGAAGAACAATTATTTGCAGAAGAATGTATAGAACTAACTGGGAGAATCTCAACAATTCTTAATAGTTATATAAGTAAGTCTAAAATATTAGATGAATCAGAAAAAATGGGTGTAGTTGTTACTGTATTAGCAGACACACTAGCAAACACATTTACATTTAATAAAGCAGATAAAAAAGATGTTATTGATTTCTTTGAATCAAGATATGACCATAACATAAAATATAAAAGTGATATTAAAGAGGAGATTGGAGAAGCATGAATAAAGTAACAAAAAAATGGACAGAAGTTGCAGCAGACCAGCTGCTCGGTAAACAAATAGTTAAAGTAGAATACATGACATCAGAAGAATGTGGAGAGTTAGGTTGGTATAGTAGACCAGTAATGTTTCAATTAGATGATGGCAATTGGATATATCCATCTCAAGATGATGAAGGTAATAATGGCGGTGCATTATTTACTAATCATAAAAAGGATTGGGTCTTACCTGTTCTTGGTATGGGAGATTAATGTGGCTAAAAATGAATGGAATGTAGTCCTTAGAAAAGGCGGTAATGAAATGCACGTAGCAAATGGGTATCAATCTATATTTATAGGAGAAACTGATGAGCACGTACCTAAAGAATCTATGAAAAGAACTAGAACTATATCTTATATTATAAAAGATGCTTTAAATAAAAAAAATCCATATCCATATGAACGGGAGGATATAAAATGAGCGGTAAAGCACCTAAACAAAAAGGCAATAGAATAGAACGTGAGTGTGTAAATCAAGCTAAAGATTTTGGCTTTGAATCTAAACGAGCGTGGGGTTCTGATGGCAGGTCACTTGGTTGGCATGAAGAAGTAGATATGACAATCACTATAGGTGACAGTCTAAAACACGACTTATTTAAGTTTCAAGTTAAAGGTCGTAAAAAGATTGGCGACTTATACAAACCTTGTGATGAAGTATATGGACAAATAATCAAAGAAGATCGTAAAGATGCCCTAGTTACTATACGATACAAAGACTTGTTGACTCTATTTAAGAGGATAACAGGATAACTTTAACTAACAAACTAACGAAAGGACTATTTTCGTACGTGTTGGAAAGTTAGAAGTTGACATATAAAAAAGGGCAGCTGATTGGCGTCAAGCTGCCCTTAACATCATCTATAATTGGGAGTTACAAATGAATGTGAATGAAATTAATAAAACAATAGACGAAATAACAAGTGTTCTTAAACACATTAAAGATGTTTCGCCAGTTACTAAAACTGCTGTCCCACTATTATTACATAAACTTAAAAAAGTAAAGGAATACATAGATGACTCATATAATAGAGAGTTATTTGGCAAAGAGTACTAATGCAATAACTAGTAAACAAAGAAAACGTGGTAATGCATCTGCAATGGCAGACGCAAGGATTAAACATTGCAAGAGATGCAATCTATGTTGGGAGAAATCATTGAATTTTGATAATAAGAAAAGTAAAAAAGATATGTTTTCATATTATAATAATTTCCCATCATTTGGCAAAGTAAAGGAGATGTGCCCTAAATGCATAAGATTACAAGAGAACAGTTAATGGTAAAGCTTGAATTAGCTATTAACGGACTAGATGAAATAATAACAACACATGCAGATAGTGGTACATTAAAACAAATTGCTAGACTGCATATAGATAAAATAATACATAATAAATAGGAGGAACAAATGGGAGCATTTGAACAAACAGAATATGCAATAGGTAGATATAAGTCTGCTGGAGAAGCATATGACGAATTAGTAGAAGATGCAGAATATGAACATGGACATGATGGATATAATGGTACAATATCTACATCTGAAGGATTTAAGATGATATATGAACATCCTAGATATGGTACAAAAAAATTCTGGAAATTTGTAGACGATACAATGGATGGTACAAAATTTTCTAGATGGAATTGTATTGAGTTCAAAGGAGCAACATTAAAGAAAGCAAAAGAACAAAGCGGATATAAAGGCAAACGCAATATCAAAGCATTTTACTTTTGGGGACTAGCTGCATCATGAAACAATTCTGGAAAGACGCAATCAAGGACTTACCATTTCATAAAATAACAGTAAAAATGTTAAAGAATATGTACTATGGTCAAGATTTAAAACTTGGTGATAAGTGGATGATCAGTCTGCATAGCGAAGAGGATATGTTTGATATACGTCTCAATTGGGATTATCCTGATGGAGAAGGTACTTATCTATATGGTATTACTTGGGATTGGGATACTGACTTAGACGAATCAATAGAGTTTGAGCAAGCATTTAATGAAAATGTAACACCATTAGAAAACAAAAAAATGATGGAGGAGTATGTTATATCCTGAAACAACAAATAAAAAACCCAATTTATGCTGCACTAATGAAATGAATTTAGAATATCATTACGGTGACGCAGTTGAATGGGAAGTGTATTGTTGTACTATATGTGATAAAGCTTACGTAGTAGACATACAAATAGTTAGAGACTTTGAGAACATGTCACATTGTAAAGAAGATGCGTAGCATAAATAAAGAGGTTGCCACGCTCATACAAGAACGCCTAGACATAGGTGCTCAAAAGTATGGGCGTGACATACCTATAAACGATAAAAGAGATTTCCTGCAAGAATCAATAGAAGAGGCATTAGACAATGCTATATATCTTGCATGTTATTTAATACAAATAAAACAAGGAGTAAATAATGGAGGCAATATTAAAGGAACTACTAATAGGGACAAAACCAGAAGCACGTGAAAACCCTTTTAGTGGAGAAATTATTGAACTAGACCCTACAGAAGTAGCGGTACATGACTTTATTAAAGGCTGTGAATACACAGGCAATTATAAAGATATGGGAACAGCATTAGGATGGTTTGCAGAAAATAATCCTAAAGCATATATGGTACTACTGGATTAGTTATGAAAGAATATCATTGGATAATTGAAACATCAGGTTATATAGAAGCTAAAAATCAAAAAGAAGCAGAACATGCTGTTAATAAACTTAAAAAAGAACTAATTAACGATGATCCGTTTGCAACAATAATAGAAGTGGAGGAAATATAATGGGATATAGATCACAAATGATATCAGGAGTACCTGTAGAAGATAAAGAAGAAGCTCTATCTATAATAAATGAATGGGATGAAATAGGTGAAGGAAAACTATACACATCTTATGATGATGATATATATAAAAAATACTTTTATATGAGAGCTGATGACTGGAAATGGTATCAAGGATATCCTGATGTAGATAAGTTTGAAGAGTTTATCTTAAAAAACAATGAAAGATTCTTAGTGGGATTAGGCGAAGATGGAGCACATCATACACAGTATGGTGAACCATTTGAACATGATATATATGTTTACTCTAACCTAGCTATAGAGAATACAACAATAAAATGGAAAGCAATACAAAATGAGTAAAATAACTAACTATCACGCAACACAAGTTCTTCATAAAGTTAGAAATTCTTTAATAGATAAAATAACATATGAAGAAGAAAACGCAGATACCCCTAAAGTAAAATATCACGATGGAGCACATTGGGGATATGTACAGGGGTTGTCAGATTCTTGCGATATTATAGAGAAATTCATAAAACAACAAATAAGTAAGATATGATAATACTATCTATTTGGGAATGGGTCTTTAATGTATTCCTACTAGCTACATCTATGTTTATATTCGTACTTAGTTTATTTGGCTTTGTAATATTCATTTTTATATTAAGTGAGATAATAAAGACAGTACTAAGGAAGAGTAAACTCATCAACATCAGTAACTAATAAAGGGGCATAGTGACGTTCAGTAGTTGATACGCTACTATGCCCTAATAATTTAGACACTTGATATATAGGCATACCTCTTTTAATAAGGTTGTAACCAAAAGTTCTACGTAAATCATGAAATTGAGCATCTTTAATTTCTAATCTACGCATCTCCTTTTTAAATTTTTTAGTAACATATGTAGGTAAATATTCCCATGTCCTACTACCCTTTTCCATCCATATAGCACGAGATTGATTATTTAACTTAACCATTCTTTCACCACTCTTACCTGTAACAAGCATGTGATCCATCTGAATGGACTTTATATTTAATAACTCTCCCCTGCGTGCACCAGTATAATATGCAAATTTAACAAACAAGTTAAATAGCTCATCTTTAACCTCATTAAGTATTATCTGCATTTCTGTATTATTATACACACGCAATCTAGGCAAACCTTGTTGGTCTCCTTTTAATTTTTTTAATTTATCTAAATACCCGTTTTCAAAACCCCATTTTAAACATACGTTGATATGTCTAAGCCAATTAGCTTTACTACTTTTATTTGTAGGAAAAGGTACTCCATTGGCATACTGCTTCAAAACCGTAGTATAATGACTGCGAGTCTTATCAGACCAATTATGTTCTGCACTTAAAAAATCAGATACAATAGTATTTATACTTTGGTCTACTATTTTTTTACGATTAGGATTAGCAAGCTCTAATAAATAATAGTCTCTTAATTTTTTAGACCTATGAGTTGCAATTCGTTTGTTCTTTGTTTTTAAAGAAAAAACTTTACGTTTACCATTTAATGTTACTGAATCATACCAAGTGTTATTATTTAGCCACATATTAACTCCTTTTAATGCAGTTTATGCTCAAATATGGCTACATGTAATAGTGAGTTATTAGTGGTAGGCGTGTGTTATCTTCGTGAAAGCAGTAATCATCGAACCGATGACCTCCTGAATGCAAATCAGGCGCTCTCCCAACTGAGCTAAAGCCCCAATCATCACTCATTACCCTCTATTTAATAGTGTAAATCCATTATAAATGAGCCGACAAAATTAATTAATAAATTTAACAAACAAAACTATTTATAACACTTTCTGCTAAAATATGGCTACATACCAAACCAGCTACCTTGCTTGTAAATATTATCAGGTAACCAACCTTCACCTTTTTTAATCCAAGGTACATTTTGCTGTAACCAACCACGTACACTTCTTATTGCTTGTGTTGGTTTACTTTGAGGTAGCTCTCCATGTTGTCTAAAATACTGTGCATCAGGTGTGTTATCAGCATATTTATATTGTTGAGTATCTAAACTATCTAATAAAGATTTAGGCATATTACTAGTATCTTCATAATATTTATCATAAAAAGTTTGTGTAGTGTATGGATGCAAACCTTTTTCATGTACATCTTTATATTGTCTCAATCCTGCATATTCACCATATTCTTTTATATAACCTCTTTTAGTTTTAATTCCACCAATACCAAGAGAAGTGCCTAATTTAGTTCTACCTATTTTTTGTGCTGTAGAATCTTGAGGTGATAAATGATGATAGTCTCCCACATCTGGATGATGAGTACCAAATGCATGTACTGGTTCATGTAAAAACGTATGACCTTTAGCTTCTGGAGATAAATGAATATCATCTGGAAAATGTTTATCTGGATTTGGACTATTCCATCTATAAAACCCTAAGCTATTATAATTAGATTGATTTTGTGCATCATCTATTCTTCTATACGTACTATCAGGTATACCACCATACATATTAATAGCTTGAGTATCTAATAAATTTTGTATCTCAAATGCTCTTTGAGGTTTTTTCATTTTCTTTTGAAATTTATCAAAGTTTTCTTTAGGAAAGTAAGACCAAGCTCTTGATACAAAATCAGGATCTAATTTGTAAAATTGTCTTTGTTCGTGAGATAGTTCTTCTTTTTTATTTTTTGCCATTATGCAGCTCCCAGTAATTCTTCTATATTTTCTTCTTGCTCTGACCTACGTTGAGCACGTTTAATCTTATTCTTAACTTGATTAACAGGTAATCTTAAAAATATCTCCCCTGCTTTTTCAGGTTTTTCAGCAAATTGTTTTAATTGCCTCACACCTCTACCAAATGGAAACATTGTATATGCTGTATAACTACTAAACTTTTCCCAATCACCAGTTAAAAGCTCCCAAGCAGCGTCTGGTATTCTAGCGATTGGTGGCTTTAACAAGTTCAATGCACCCAGCTTAGAACCAAAGAAAGCCATATCTCTTTCTCTTTTATCACCATATAGACTATCAGCTATAGATTGTAGTGTATCTAATGGCGGTGCTAATGCAGTATCAAATATGCTAAACATAAAAGCACTTGCCATTGCAAACATAAACATATCAATCATATAAGTATCTTTAAACTTTTCATATTCAGGAGTACCTTTTCTAAATCCATATAACTTAGCTTGCCTATAAAATTCTTTTCTAGTACGTATTGAGTTCCAAACAAATAATTTGAACCTAGATAAAACTTTTCCTGTTGCAGTACGCATAAAAGCAGGTCTTGATGCATTTTGATATAAAAACTGTGTGTTTTCTATGCCACGCATAGCCATATCAAATACAAAATCATCAGCAACAGACAATTCTCTACCCTCTACACCATATCTATTAATAGCTTGCATAGCATGTGCTGCAAATGCATTTAAGCGATTTACTCTCTCTGAGTGTTGCATAAAGAAACCACCATACTTTAACATTATATCTTTTACGCCATATCTCTCTATTACCTCTAAAGGCGTTTCCTCACCTTTATAATTCATGCTTTTTTGTTTTATAGCAATAGTAAGGTCACGTTTTAAGTCTTTAATATTTACGCCAATCTTTTTAAGACCTTGAGTAAGGTCAGTATTTATTTCAAACTCGTTCTGTATAAAGTTGTCTATAACACCACGTTCTTCAAGATACTTTAATAAATCTTTTTTATTCTTAGCGTATTTACCATTATTTAGTTTAACAACAGGATTACCATTAACATCAGATAACAAAGACTTGTATATCTTTTTATCACTAAATACATTAAAGAAATTTCTTACACCAGCACTACCAGCTGTCATTGCATTTCCACTAAAGATGTTGGTAGCCCACGTTCCCGTATTAGCCAGTAAACTCATTAATTGATACTGTGCCTCCATTCTACCAAACTCGTGTATTTTACGACTAAAGTACTCTATCCGTGCTTTCTTATCCAAAGGAGCGTTTTTAACAAAAGGAGGTTTCCAACCTTTGCGTTGATATAGTTTCTCATATCCTCTTATCATGTTTTCATCAGACGTTAAATAGAACAAGTTTTTCTTATTTTTAAGCATCAATGGATCGGTTCCTTCCATCATTCCCTTACTAAAATAAGATTGGTGTCCTAAAATACTTTGCAGGTACAGCCTGATATAATCTGCCCAAACTTCTGGATAGCTTTTGTATTTACTTCCTTTTAATTTTTTTAATTCTGCATGAGATACTTTGTAATCTTTCATACGATATAGCATGTTATCTATTTCGTATTGACCTTTAATAGCTACAGCATTTTTATAATATCCTCTAATTACTTTGCTCATATACTCAGCTAATAAAGTAGGTCTTTTATCATAGCCTTCCATATAATCGCCATCAATACCTTTAGTTCTTTTTCTTAATGGAGCAGGATTTGAACCCTGTTCATCTACTGAGGATTCTAAATCTTTAGTTTCTATTTTACCTACATCAGAACGCATTATTTCATTTAATGTAAAGAACTCTCCTGCATTCATCCCACGATTCTCCATCCTAAATCTCCATCTCTCAGAATATTCCCTAGCAATTTCTTTTGCCTTTTCTTCTTTAATACCTGACTCTATTAAATCTTCATATTTTTCAGCATACCTTTTATTAGACTCTTTAGAAATCCAATTGCTCATCCTTCTTCTAGCACCTTGATTATAGCCAAAATTTAAATGAGGCATATATTCAGAAGGATTTATTACACCTGTTCCTCTGTATAACTTTCTCTTATTTAGTCGATATTCTTTTGAATCAATTGGTTTCTTACTATTTTCTATATCTTTTTGAATATTTTTTTCTAACTTGTGTTCAAACTGATACCTCTTAATACCATCAATTCCAACTAAGTTAATAACTTCAGGTGTTTCTAAATTCTTTTCAATAACATTTAATCTAAAATGCTTGTGGTCAAATTTTCCATCTTTGTCCCAACGCATATACTTATTAAGAATACCTTTAGATTCTTTATACCAACTATCATAATCCTTATCCATTTCCCACTTACCATCTTTATTAGATACTCTAACTCCATACTGATCTTTAGTATATATCCATTTATCACCCATTTTTTCAAAAAACTTAGTAACATGGTTATCTAATATTTCTAATTCTTTTAATGACTTAGCATCTGGAGGTTTATACCCTTCTTCTCTATATTTAAATAAGGATTCCATTATATTAAGTTGTTCAGTATTTGTATACTTCTTTAGAAAGTTATTTATAGGAATTAAGTCTTTTTCTGCAAAAGACATATCCTTTGTAATAAACCTTTCTGCTTTGTGTAAATAATTACCAATCGCACCTATAGGGGAAGTAAAACTATAGATAGGTTTAGTTTTTAAACCTTTAATTGTTTGTACTGGAGCATGATATTGGTAATACATTTTTACCATACCTTTAGTAGATAGCTTTTCATCAACAAAACGATGGTCTAAGTGCCAATACTTTAATTTAAATTCTAAATTATAAGGGTCA
>TARA_R100001443_G_scaffold24713_2_pt1 | contig 16544 bp, 29 predicted proteins | sample TARA_R100001443 | Tara Oceans TARA_R100001443 (sample SAMEA2622142) | marine metagenome | biome: marine biome (ENVO:00000447); feature: deep chlorophyll maximum layer (ENVO:xxxxxxxx); material: "saline water (ENVO:00002010), including plankton (ENVO:xxxxxxxx)" | depth 50 m
AAGGTCAAGTCTTATGATGGAGAACTAATTTTTTATAATGGGAGGCTTTGGTAGGAATGACTAGGAAGGCTAATAATTTTGTTATGAAGCGTAGGTATACGAAGGAGTTTCGTAGCAAGCCTAAATATAAACGTAAGTCTAAATATGGAGAGGACTATTATGAGTGTGCTAATCGGTTGCGAAACCAGTGGTATAAGTAGAAGGGCGTGGGAGGCACAAGGCTTTGATGTAGTGTCATGTGATCTCTTAGCTTCAGAGGACAATGCACCTAACCATTACAGATGTGATGTGATGGAAATGCTAAAGAGTGAAACGTGGGAGTATGTACAATTGCATCCTACCTGTACGGCTCTAGCTGTCAGTGGTAACGCTTGGTATGGTGAAGGCATGGCTAAAAATCATTTAAGATTAGAGGCTATTGCTTGGACTACTGAACTGTGGAACGTAGCTACAGAACAATCAAGCTATGTATGTATGGAGAACCCTGTCGGGGTATTGTCAACTCAGTCTACTATTGATGTTAAACCACAGTACATACAGCCGTGGCAACATGGACACCCTGAGAGCAAGAAAACAGGGCTATGGTTACATGAGCTTGAACCACTCAAAGAATCTAACAACGTCAAGCATAAATTTGACAAGCTACCAAAGAAAGAGCAGCAAAGACTACATTGGCTACCGCCTAGTGAGAACAGGTGGAAGATAAGATCCAGGACATACGATGGGATTGCTCTAGCTATAGCGAAGCAGTTCGGACAGCAGATTAAGGATGAGAGGGATGAAGATATCTCACCAGCAGATTTTGATCCCCCCACATAACTATGAAGGAGAGTAACCATGAAGCTATTAGATACCGCAGGTGGTAACACCAAGATCAAGAAGTCTATGAAGGACAAACCCAAAAAACGCATAGGTAGTCTGTCTATGTATCCAGATGACATACTATGTCCAGCTAGAAACATTGCAGGGTGTAAGGAGATGTGCTTAGTAGGTGCTGGGCGTGGTGCGATGGGTAATGTAGTACAAGGTAGGATGGATAAGACCATGTACTATCACAACGATACGCAAGGATTCCTTGAGCAGCTACGCAGAGAGCTATTCAACTTTAATAAATTGTGTAAGCGTACTGGTGTTGAACCTATCGCTAGACTAAATACACTTAGTGATGTGCCGTGGGAGCGTCACGGAATTCCACAAGAGTTTCCAGATATATTTTTCTATGACTATACTAAAGCAGCATACAGGCTTACGAGAACTCCAGATAACTACAAGCTGATGTTCAGTTATAGTCCGAAGAAAAAATTTCAAAAGCAAGTTGAGGAAGCATTGAAGACTGATGTACCTATGTCAGCAGTGTTTAAAGATAAGCCCTTTCCTAAGACATTCTTAGGTAGGGAAGTTATTGATGGAGATCGAGATGATCTTCTCAATGTAGAGGCTGGCCCTGTCATTGTAGGACTGAAGTATAAGGTAGTGCCAGGTGTAGAGGAAGCAGACCAGAACTTAATAGTTCGACAGGCTGCATAATAACTGGAGGTAACAATGGATAAAGCTGTTATGAATGAGTTGTTTTTTAATACAGCAAAAACTATTAAAGAACTTAAAGAACTTAAAGAAGGTGATCCGTTAAGCACCGTCTTTGATAAGGTGCAGTTGGGACAGCATAATGATGTCAAGGCTGCGGAATTTTTAAATCTTTTAGGAGATAAGTAATGGATAATGTATCTAACATTTTTGGTGGGCAAGCAAACCCGGACTATGGTAAAGCTAACTTTACTATAGGTAGATCACCTGTGTGGTACGAGGCCAATGGTGATTTCAAAATGGACATTGATAGCGTGACCCTGTTTGTACAAGAGACAGGACAGAAGATCGCTACTCACGGTAGTGGGTTTACTTTCAATCAACCAAGGCGTGTGGTTGATGTAGGTCGGGGTATAATTCACAGAGCTGGTGTAGATACCTTTGGAGGAGGTGAAGACATTAATGTCTCGCCAGATAGAAAGCGTATGATTTATACTCATACGTTACCAGCTCATTCCTTTATAGGGACGGACGGCTCTGTCGTTGAGCCTAGCTTAGTGTTATTGGATTCCTGGGATGGTACTTGGTCTTTCATGCAAGAGGTAGGGCGTAAGAGAATTGCTTGTTTGAATGGACAGATTTCTCTGGACAACACCGTAATGTCATACAGACACAAGCATACCAAGAGTCTTGACATAGATTTTGGTGCAAGGCTTCTTGTAAAGGCATTAGAGGTAGCAACCAAAGAACCAGAGGTCTGGAAGGATATGATGAAGGCAGTAGTATCAGAGTTTGATGCATTCATGGCCTTTGCAGATGCTACTGGAAAACGTGGGTACTATGAAGATCGTATGGTTGAGTCACAGCATCATATGAAGTGCGAGTTCCACAAAGCCCCACAACTTCTGCTAAAAGAAAGATGGAAGAATGGTAAGCAGAATAAAGATCTCAATTATCTGTGGGAAAAGTGGGAGCAGTACAGTGCAGAGCTAGGAAGAACTCAGTGGGCTGTATACAATACCTTTACTGATTGGAGTACTCATGGCCCGGCAGCTAGGGCATCTTCAGAAGAAAACATCATGTTCATCAGGCGTAAGCGTGAGAACATCGTGCGTAACACTGTCAACAAACTATTAAAGAGGGCTGCATAATGTTAGTAGACTTAAAAGAAGACTTCCAAGTAATATGGAATGCGTTATATGGATATCGTGAAGATTGTATCTCACAGGATGATGAGGAATGGGATAAAATCTGTGCGGCTATGGCTCGTTTGCATGAAGAACGTAATATTAAACAAGAAGATATTGACTAGGAGAACTATATGTCTAAAGGAATGCAATATGATTTAGCTTTGTTGAGAGACTTCATGTGTGTAACTAAAGTAGAGGCAAAGGATGGAAGCTTTGCCTATGCTAAAAACGACAAGCTAAGACAGTACCTGGACGATGTAAAATTCACAGAGTGGACTGTGCCTCAAGGTAACTTCATACCTTTTGCAAAGTTCTCATTTGATTTTATGCATAAAGAAAGGAAGCACAGGTATTTGTTTAGCCACATCCCTAATAATAAGTGGGGTAATTGTTTAGTTGATAAGCTAAAGAAATGGATACATCCTGATTGCTACATGCGTGTAAGAGGACAGTACCTTGATCACTCCAAGCTAGATGAAGGAGAGAGCTGGAAGAATTTCCAGGATGGACAGCCAATTAACAAGAGCAAGTATCTTAGACTTTATTTTCACAGGAGATAAGTAAGTGACTTCTGTTTACATCGAAGTTAAGATCGACAAAGAGGCAGATAAGATTTGCAAGGAAGAAGTATACGAAGTCCTTGAAGATCTTATCTATAATGAGAAGCTTGCTTGGTCTACTAGACTAAGCAGCTTCTTCAAACACAAGTACGTAAGGAGTAATTACGATGAGTAAATCAATTTTAAATGGCTCAGAGATTCGAGCAGCCGTAGGTGTTGACAACCTTAAAACTTTAAGGCACGAGTATAAAGTTTTAGATTTAGTTAACTCGTTATATGAGTATGTTAATTCTATGGAAGATAGTAATTATGAAATTTCATTTTCAATAGAAGAATTAACAAGTCTAGGATTAAACCTTGGTGATTTATTAAGAATAGTATCTGATGATTATGATATGGTCTGTGCCAAAGATAAACATAATCCTAAATACAAATCACGCCTTAGAACCTTTAAAGGTGAGCATGATGAGTGGGTTGGAGATGGTCTGTAACCATAACTACCACAAGATACCCACATCTGAGTATGACAAGCATCTTAAAAGTCCTTTGACGGATGAAGCTAAGAACTTAATTACACTTGAGAGATGTGTTTCATGTGGAAAAGTAACCCTAGACTATAAAGACTATCACATGCTTTATAGTTTAGGAGTTCAAAGAAAAATTTACAAAGGGGTACAACATGAGTAATGTAATAAACATCTTTGGCAAACAGGAAGAGAAGGAATTACAATTTCTTTTTGTTTATTTACTCGAACACAAAGAGTTGTTTGGCTTCTATCCACCTGGGTATATGTCGAAACAAGGTGAGCTTTGGATGTTAAGTACTTGTTTAGAAAAGCTTAAAGATGCAGGGTTCGCTATTCTAGACTTAGAAGACTAACGGTAATATTAACTATTTACTACTGTTCGTTTTTGCTGTATACTTACCTATACAGTCTTTAAAGAAGAGAAGTTAAAAGTATTTATTATTATTTCTTTAAAGACTTTATAGTCTATCATAGTTATTTAATTTGAGGGGATGTTTTATTCATGGATGCATATCAAAGTTACATACACAAGAGTAGGTATGCTCGTTACCTACCAGAAGAAGGCAGACGAGAAACGTGGGAAGAGACTGTTCGGAGATACGTGCAGTTCTTTAAAGACAAAGGGCATTTGAAATCCAAGGAAGCTGAAGAACTCTATGAAGCTATACATAACTTGGATGTTATGCCTAGCATGAGAGCTTTAATGACAGCAGGTGGAGCAGGTGCATTAGACCGGGACAATGTTGCAGGATTTAACTGTGCATACCTAGCTATAGATAGTCCAAGATCTTTTGATGAGATGATGTATATCTTATTGTGTGGTACTGGTGTTGGATACAGTGTTGAACGGCAGTACATCACCAAATTACCAGCAGTAGAAGAGGATATGCATGAAACAGAAACCGTTATTCATGTCGCAGATAGTAAAATTGGATGGGCGAAATCATTTAGAGAGTTGGTATCGCTGCTTTATTCGGGCCAGATACCCCGATGGGATGTTAGTAGAGTTAGACCTTCAGGTTCACCCCTCAAAACTTTTGGAGGTAGGGCAAGTGGCCCTGAACCTCTTGTCGAACTCTTCAACTTTACGGTCGGAATTTTTAAGGGTGCGTCTGGTCGAAAGCTTAACTCCATTGAATGTCACGATCTGGCGTGTAAAATCGCAGAGATTGTCGTGGTTGGAGGAGTTCGCAGATCAGCCCTCATCTCGCTTAGTAACCTCACAGATGACAGACTGAAACGAGCCAAGCATGGTAACTGGTGGGATCATACACCCCATCGAGCCTTGGCAAATAACTCTGCTTGCTACACAGAGAAGCCAGACTTTGAAGCCTTCCTTAATGAGTGGAGTAGTCTCTATGAATCAAAAGCAGGTGAACGAGGGATCTTTTCCAGAGTAGCTAGTCAACGCCAGGCAGCTAAGAGTGGAAGAAGAGATGCCGATCAAGAGTTCGGTTGCAATCCCTGCAGTGAGATCGTGCTTACTTCAAATCAGTTTTGTAACCTAAGTGAAGTGGTTGTTCGCTCAGAAGATACGATAGAAGAACTCAAGTGGAAGGTACGCCTGGCTACAATACTAGGCACACTTCAAGCTACGCTGACAGACTTCAGATATCTACGTGGGGCATGGCAGAAGAATACAGAAGAAGAAGCATTACTTGGTGTCAGTTTGACAGGCATCATGGATAATCCTGCTATGACTTTAGAGAATCCAAGACTACCAGAACTCTTAGAGGAGTTAAAGAATGAAGCTATCAAGACGAATAAGGAATGGGCTAAGAGGTTACGCATCAAGCAGTCTGCGGCAATCACTTGCGTCAAACCTAGTGGGACGGTATCGCAGCTTGTTGATTCAGCCAGTGGTATTCATCCTCGTTATTCTCAGTACTACATTCGTACAGTACGAGCCGACAAGCGTGATCCCCTCTGTACTGTCCTAAAAGACGCAGGAGTGCCTTGTGAGGACGATCTACGCTCACCTAGTACCTTAGTATTTTCTTTCCCTAAACGCTCACCAGAGGGCGTGTATACAGCCTCCGATGTAAGGGGCTATGATCAGTTGTTGTTGTGGGAAGTCTACCAAGATCATTGGTGTGAACACAAACCTAGTATGACATGCTACTATAGGGACGATGAGTTCCTAGAAATAGGTCAATGGGTTTATAATAAGTTTGATTCTATATCAGGCATAAGCTTCTTGCCTTATGATGGTCATGTATATGAGCAAGCTCCGTATCAACCAATAACTAAAGAGAAATACGAAAAGCTTATAGCAGACTTCCCTAAAGAATTTAATTGGGATATTGTAGAAGATCAAGACAACACAGAAGGCACACAAACATTAGCATGTACAGGAGATAGTTGTGAAATCTGAAGAGTTTAGACAGGGTGTTGAAGATTGTATGGAGGGTAATCCTTGCAAGTCTGGTATGTCTGAGGACTACCTTAAAGGTTATGCCTACCAATATGAAACAGAGCAACGATGGTCTGCTCAATATAACATAGAGGTGGTATATGGATAATGAACTAGCAATCAAGATCGAGGATGCTTGGGTCAGGGCATGGGTTATGTGTATGGGTGTCAATCCCCCGGGTAAACATAGCATGTTGCAATTGTTCCAGACATTCTGTTATACTAAATTAAAAGGTGGGGATGTTTCATCTTTGTCTCAAGAAGAATTTGAGACTGCTGTATTTGAAACAATTCCTAAATTCGTAGAAGCCCTCGCATCAGGCGAGGTTCAATAGAGGAGAAAGACTATGGCAGTAATAGAAGGTACTGCGTATTGGAGTAGTATCACCACTCCTAACAAGAAGTTTGAACCTGTGTACTCTACTAATCTGATTGTACCAGATGATGTAGCTGAGAAGTTCAAGTCCGATGGCTATTCAGTTAAGGAGATGGATGAAGGCCAAGCGTTAGTGATCAAGCGAAAGGTCGCTAAGAAAGGTGGTGGTACTAATCCAGCTCCAAAATTAATTGATCAGGACTTGCAACCTTTGGATGCTCAAGTAGGTAATGGGTCAAGGGTTCGAGTACAGTATCGTCCTTGGGAAACTACCAATTCGTATGGTACTTTCAAAGGGCTTGATCTTCAATGTGTGCAAGTGTTAGAGTTAGTTGAGTATGGTGAAGCTGCTCTAGATGGAGAAGAGCTTGGCTTTGTTGGAGCTTCTGATCCTACGGATGAGCTATGAGTGAGCAAGAAGAACCAACCTTTACTCATGGCGATACTTCGTATAAGTTTAGTGAGCTTGATGACTATTCACAAAAATGCTATAAGCTTATAATGAAAGTCACCAATGAAATTGAGCAGCTTGAATCTGATGTAGCTATAAAGAAGGCTGCTTCAATCTATCTCTCTAAACAAATACTATCCAACATGGATAAGCAGAAGGATGATGAGGGGCGATAAGCCCCTTGTTTTTCTATATGCTTTAATCTCTTTCGAGATATGTTTACATGTCTTGGAATTGTTTATTGATGTTCAACCCTATTTAAACAGGTGAATCATGGATACACATTTCGTAACACATCGCAAGCCTTGCCCCAAATGTAACAGCTCTGATGCTGTTTCAATCAACCAGGATGGGAGTGCTAAATGTTTTAGTTGCTCTACATTCTTTCCTAAGTTCCACTCAGATAATGTGGAGACTATTGTGACTCAGAAGAATCACATCATGGATGTTTCAGAAGGAGAGTTTGCAGCTTTAAAGGATAGGAATATTTCTTTGGAGACTGCAAAGCAATATAATGTACGTGTCACCAAGAATGACAAAGGCTATATAAATAGTCATCGTTATCCTTACTACATTGAGAATGATTTAGTAGGCTACAAGATCCGAAAGCGAGATAAGAACTTTGCTTGGGAGGGTCGAGCAACAGATGTAGGGTTGTTCGGTCAACAGTTGTTTAAATCTAAGGGCAAGTACATTACGCTCACTGAGGGTGAATGTGATGCTATGGCTGCTTATGAACTTACTGGATCTAAGTGGCCTTGCGTTTCTATTCGTAGTGGTGCATCAGGTGCAGTCAGAGATGTACAACAGAACTTGGAATTTCTAGAATCTTTTGAAAACGTAATCATAAACTTCGATAGCGACAAGCAAGGAAGGGAAGCAGCTAAGAAGGTTGCAAGGCTGTTGAGTCCCGGTAAAGCTAAATTAATGTTACTGCCTGATGAGTTCAAAGATGCTAACGATGTACTCCAGGCTAACAAACATACGCTATACACTACTGCTTGGTGGGCAGCTAAGACTTACACACCTTCTGGTGTATACAATTTGTCGGATAAGCGTGAAGATTATCACGATAGACCTCGCAAAGAATCCTTGCCTTTCCCTTGGGAGGGGTTAAACAATAAGATCTATGGCTTGAGACAAGGAGAACTGATTACCTTCACAGGTGGTACAGGACTTGGTAAGTCGAGTGTCACAAGGGAACTAAGTCATTGGTTAATCACTCAGACTGAAGACAATGTAGGTGTGATTGCCCTAGAAGAAGATTGGCACAGAACAGTAGATGGCATATTGTCTATCGAGGCTAACACTAGGCTACATATCGAGCAAGAACGTGAGATGTACTCCAAGGACGAACTCAATGTCATGTATGATAAAGTGTTCATGGGTAAGAACAAAGACAGAGTATGGATTCATTCGCATCTAGGACTACATAATATTGATGAGCTGTTTAGTAAGTTACGCTTTATGATTGTGGGTTGTGGTTGTAAATGGATTGTTCTTGATCACCTACACATGCTTGTGTTGTCTGTTTTAGATGGTGATGAACGACAAGGTATTGATTTCATTATGGGCAGACTACGAGAAATTGTAGAAGAAACACATGCTGGTCTAATTCTTGTATCACATTTACGCAGAGTAGATGGCAATCGAGGACACGAGAATGGTATAGAGACAAGTCTATCTCACTTGCGAGGTTCTCAGAGCATAGCACAAGTTAGTGATACGGTTGTTTCAATAGAGAGAAACCAACAAGCTGACTGTCCTATTGAGGCGAATACCAGTAAGATACGTGTCCTAAAGTGTCGGTACTCAGGTGATGTAGGCTTGGCTACTAGTTTGCTTTACGACAAAACCACTGGTAGATTATCTGAAGTTGAGCTTGATGTAGCAGATGAATTATTAGGAGAAGACATATGAAAAAATCTTTAGTCTTTGACATTGAAGCCAATGACATTGATGCTACAAAGATATGGTGTATGGCAGCAGTCGATGTTGATACTAAGCAACAATATGTTTATGGGCCTGGACAGCTTGATGATGCTTGGAAGTTGTTGAAGTCTTATGACAGATTGATAGGTCATAACATCATTGGATATGACATACCTGTTATCAAGAAACTTACAGGTGTTGATCTATCTGACAAGACTGTGTTAGATACACTTGTTTTGTCTCGTCTGTTCAACCCGGTACGTGAAGGGAATCATGGGCTTGAGAGTTGGGGTTATAGATTAAACACACCCAAGGGAGACTTTGAAGAGTTTAGTAAGTATAGTGCAGAGATGCTAGACTATTGTGAGCAAGACGTTTTGCTGAATGCTAAAGTCTTTCATGCCTTGAGACAAGAAGCGAAAGGCTTCAGTAAAAAGTCTATTGCTTTAGAGACAGAGGTGGCTAAGATTTTACACAGTCAACGAGAGCGTGGGTTTATGTTTGATGTGGAAGCAGCTTCAAAACTTTTATCAATGTTGCAGGAAAGATTAGCTCAAGTTGAAAGTGATGTACAAGAAGATTTTCAATCTAAAATTGAAATCATTAAGATATATCCTTTCAGAACTAAGACAGGTGCGTTATCTAAAATGGGTTGTGTCAGTCCAGAAAAGAAAGTACGTTTAACTACTGAAGAGTATCAGCAGTTAGAAGCTGGTGAGAAAATAGTTGTACGTACCAATGAAAAAGAATTCAATCTAGGCAGTCGTAAACAAATAGGCGAGTACCTACAAGAGCATGGATGGACTCCTGAGAAGTTTACACCTACTGGTCAACCAATTGTGGATGAAGGAATACTTAGTAAGATAAAAGATATTCCACAGGCTCAGATGATTGCAGAGTATCTGATGTTACAGAAACGTATAGCTCAGATTAATTCCTGGTTTAAGAATCTTAAAGAGGACAATCGAGTACACGGCTTTGTAAATCCTAACGGTACAATTACTGGACGGATGACACATAGAGATCCTAACTTAGCTCAAGTTCCTAGCTCAAAGTCTCAATACGGCACAGAGTGTAGAGCTTGTTGGATTGTTCCAGAAGGATATAAATTAGTGGGCATTGATGCTAGTGGATTAGAACTACGTATGCTTGCACACTATATGAATGATGAGGGGTTTACAAATGAAATTCTCAATGGAGACATACACACCGTTAATCAAAAAGCTGCGAGACTTGAATCAAGAAATACGGCAAAAAGTATCATTTATGCCATCATCTACGGAGCTGGAGATTCAAAACTTGGTCAAGTGGTTGGAGGAAGCCAGAAAGATGGTAAAAGAATTAGAGAATCTATCTTTACTAATCTCCCATCATTTGAACATCTTAGAAACAGAGTCCAAGGAGCGGCTAGAAAAGGTTTCATCAAAGGATTAGATGGTAGAAAGGTTACTATTCGTAGTGAACATGCTGCTTTAAATTCTTTGTTGCAATCGGCTGGCTCTATTGTAATGAAAGAAGCTCTTGTGTTATTCAATGCAAAGATACAAGAGCAAGGACTTGATGCTCACTTTGTTGGTAACATACATGACGAATGGCAACTTGAAGTGCAAGAAGATATTGCAAATGAAGTAGGTAGACTAGGTGTCCAGGCTATTGAAGAGGCTGGTGAAACATTACAACTTAAATGTCCGTTAACAGGAGAGTTCAATGTCGGAAACAACTGGTCAGAAACCCACTAAGCAATCTGAATTATTTGAAGAGCTTAAAGAACAACGCATACCAGATGTAGAATACCGCAAGTGTATTAAGTGTCTACAAGAGCTACCTATTGATATGTTTTCTCCTCATGAAAGAGCAGGAGGATATCGAAGAACAGAATGTAAACCATGTTCAAATGAACTTGGAAAAATTAGAAACGAATTACGTCTTATAACAGAACCTGCAAAAGAAGATCATCGTTGCCCTATATGTCTGATGGATAAAGATGAAGCAGAAGGTATTAAACACAATGGAAAACAATATGGAACGTGGGTACTTGACCATGACCATATAAACAACACCTTTAGAGGTTGGCTCTGTCAAAAATGTAATAGAGCTTTAGGTAACTTTAATGATAGTATAGAAAGATTAGAAAGAGCTATACAATACTTGAGGGAACATAATGAAAAATCTTAGCACATTAGTTAAAGACATCTATGCAGCTTTGAATCCTTTAACCAAGGGAGAAGCCATAGCAATTACTGATGAACAGATTGAGGAGTTCGGAGAGTCCATTAAAAATGCATTGAGACAATGGGCTAGACCGGGAGAACGTAATAGTCAGTTTAATTTACGAATGTCGAATATAGGTAGACCAGCTAGGTTCTTGTGGTTTGATAGACGCAATACTTCTGCCAATAATAAGATGCTTGAAAGCACTATGATAAAGTTTCTTTATGGACATATGTTAGAAGAAATACTAATCTTGTTTGCTAAGTTATCAGGGCATGTAGTAACTGATGAGCAAAAGCAAGTAGAAGTATCAGGTGTTCAAGGACACATAGACTGTAAGATTGATGGTGAGATTGTAGATATTAAGACTGCATCAAACTATGCTTACAAGAAGTTCAGTGAAGGTACACTACGAGATGATGATACCTTTGGGTACATTGCTCAACTGTCAGGCTATGAAGAAGCTGAAGGCACAACAGAAGGAGGTTTCTTGGTTATCAATAAAGAAACAGGACAGTTATGTTTATACCAACCAGATGAACTTGACAAAGTTAACATACCTGCTAAAATTAGTAACTTGCAAAAAGCTCTTGACTCAGAAGATAAACCCCCTCTTTGCTACCAACCAGTACCTGAAGGAAAGAAAGGAAATATGAAACTCCACAGGAACTGTACCTATTGTGCTTACAAGTTTGATTGTTTTAAAGATGCAAACAATGGACAAGGACTACGTGTATTTCAATACGCTAAAGGGCCGACATACTTAACTCGTGTTGCAGCTACACCCAATGTACTAGAGATTTCTCCATGAACAGAAAGAAAATAAAAAAAATTAGGAAGCAAGCTTTAGTTATTCTTAAAGAGTGGTTACTAACATTGCTCAATGAAGAAGATAAAGAAGAGTTAACAGATGATAAGTTGTTATCGTTGCTTCCAAAACAAACGCACATTACACATGGACGCACTACATTTTTAAGTGCTTTCTCTTTTAAATGGACAGTAAAAAAACTAAAACATTTAACTGCCTTGCAACCTAATCGTCCAATAGATACCTATACTTATGAAGAAGATATTAAACCACATGTTATTACAGTTAGATAGCCAAGATGAAAATTTACCTTTAAGTATTTTTCTTATTATTTTAGGTAAAGATTTGTATAATAACGAGGGAGATCTTAATGCTGTTGATGATGATATTCTTATACATTTACATAATCTTTTAGTTAATGAGCTTGAAGCTCGACAAGGAACAAAACATTGAAAAGATTGCCAAGGAAAAAAAGACCAATAGAAAAAGTAAATGTAGAAGGTTATGATTCTAATTGGGAATATGAATTACATATGGGGTTACTTAAAGCCTGGACACATCACGAAGGCACAGTACCTTACATTGTAGAACATGTTTATCATCCTGACTTTGTGTTAGAAGTTGATGGACATACTGTTTTATTAGAAGCTAAAGGAAGATTTTGGGACTATGCAGAATACAGCAAATACATTTGGATAAACAAAGTTCTACCAGATGATACAGAACTTGTATTCTTATTTGCTAACCCCTCTGCAGCTATGCCACAGGCTAAACGTAGAAAAGATGGTACTAAACGAAGTCATGCAGAATGGGCAGAGTCACATGGATTTAGATGGTTTTCTGAAGAAACATTACCAGACACATGGATAGACAAACGCTATCGCAACAGTAAAGAATTTAAAGAAGTATCTCAAAATAACTTAAAGGAAATAGAGTAATGAAATTTCATAATAAACTTGCACTAGGTATAGCTTTGATTGGTTTAAGCTTGTGGTTAACATCTATTGTGTTACCTACTATATGAGTATTAATAAAGCAACACCAGAAGATTGGGATCGTTTGTTTCGTGGGCCAGATAAAAAAGAGGACTGTTTAATGACTGAACAAAAATCAAAAACCCTTACTGGTAGTTTGTATCATCCTAATGATAGTTTTTTAGATAAACAAATGTTTCCAAAAGAAGATGCTGTAAACCATCCTCCTCATTACAATAAAGGAGGTGTAGAAGCAATAGACTATATCGAACAACAATTGTCTGAAGGTTTTAAATATTATTTAGTAGGCAACGTCTATAAATATCTCCATAGGTGGGAATACAAAGACGGCTTACAAGATTTAAAAAAAGCTCAATGGTATCTCACTAGAATGATTTCCGATATTGAGGATACAACATGACAAAATTATTTATTGTTTTATTATTTATATGTTCAGGTATATCTTTTGCAGACACGGAACAAACAGAAATTAATTGTCTTGCCCAAACAATTTACTTTGAAGCTCGATCAGAACCAGTAGAAGGACAATATGCAGTAGGTTTGGTAGCTCTTAACAGAGTTAAAAGTCCACAGTTTCCTAGTACATTATGTGGAGTAACACAACAAGCGTGGCGAGATGAAAAAGGACAACTTATAAAATATAAATGTCAGTTTAGTTTTTACTGTGATGGTGAACCAGAACATGTAGCAGATTCAAAAGCCTGGATACTAGCTTGGACATTAGCTGAAGGACTAGTAAGACATACTCCATCCAGAGATATAACTAATGGGGCGTTATATTACCATGCGAATTATGTTAGTCCGTATTGGGCTGTAGCGCAAACACAAACCGTACAAATAGAGAAACATATTTTTTACAAGTAAGAAGGTAAGGTAATAGCTATGACAGATTATTACAATCGCAAAGATGAAAGGCGTAAAAAATTTAATAAGAAAAAGAAAGATACTTTCAAACATAACAATCACCACAAGGATAAAAAAAAGAATGAAACAAAGCAAGACAGAAGGTAATCTAGCGTCCTTTAAAATTTTTGTTAACTCAAAAGGAACAGTAATGACAGAGTTCAGTATTGTTCCTTCTCACGAAGCTAACAAAGTCTTTAAAGATAATGAATTACTTTTAATTAAAAAACTATTGACTGAAGCAGAAATAAAATTAGGAGGACTGCACGAATACTTTGAAAATGAATTAAGTTCTTTTGTGCAACCTACTTAGCATAGTTCATTAACAGCTCATAGAAACCATAAACAATTCCAACGCATGTAGTTAGTCCAATCACTATAACAATACCATCTAGTATTGAACGTCTGCGCCTTTTTTGTTTATAAACTAATCTTTCTCGTTTAGATCTTATATCTTTACGCATCTGTATCATTTCACGATACGTTTCAATTCCGTATACAACAACGATTAGATCTCGTATCTCTCTTTCTTGCTGTTCAATTTTTTTCTTTACGATGATTGCATTCAGAGCTTCTTGTTCTACTGATCCTTTGTCTAATAGTTTTCTAAATATAGGAGGCTTTTCAGATTCTCTTTGAGCCTCATTGATATCAGCTACATAACCATACCATCTACCTAGATGTTGAGCGACATCTTCAATCTCTCGTCCACGTTGCACAAGAGTCTGGACACCTTTAAAGGCAGTCGTAGCCATTGATAATAATGCAATCGGCTCCACACTATTTGCTCCTTTTTTTCTTTCGCTTAAATTCTTTTAAGCGTTTCTTTGGATTTGTAACAGATACAAAATATGAACCCACTCAGTTTGGACACACTGGTAAAGATGTATTGATACCCCCTACTCCAATTACACCAGAAGATGTATTATTTACACAATTAACTCCAGCAACCCAAACAGTATTAGAATTATTTATTTGTGTTAGTATCGCATCTAATTGAGAATCATAGTTAGGAATTGAAATGTTACCAATTGCATCAAGAATACCTTGAAAATTACTAGTATAATTAGGAAACTGTAGGTTGCCTAAAGCATCTAGTACAGCAGAATTATCTGTACTACCTGACACACTATTTATACTTGCTAGTCCTAGTCCAAGTCCTAAATCAACAGACTGTTGACCTGCTACATTGATAGCATCATAAGATCCTAATCCTAAGTTCAACATGTTGTCGCTGTTATTACCTAACATGTTATAAAGAGCTGTAGTTTTTTGACCGTCTTGTTGAATCCTGGCTAAGTTAGATTGCATAGCATACCTAGCTGTACTCTTCTGAGCATCTGAGCTGATCCACATGCTTCCAAGGCTTCCGGCAACCGGGAGGACGGCCTTCGTCCACTCAAGAGCTACCGATTGTTGTGGTATAACCTGTGTATGAGGTGCTTGCATGAGGGCTAAAGCCATAACTGCTGACCCTGCTGCACTGTTATCACCTGATGCAGCTATTTGTGCCAGAGCTTCTGACTTAGCTTGTTGTGCTTGTGCTTGAGCAATCGCTACATTCTCTACAGCTTGATAGTACTCCATCCCAGCAGTTTGACAGCCTGTTAAGACTACAAAGCATAATGCTGTAAATAATTTTTTAATCATTTGTCTTGTCCTCTAGTATGTAAAATGTTTTAGGTATCTCAAAATACCTGTTAGTAGAATTACAGAAGCAGCACCATTAACAATTATAATAGCTCTGTCTTTCCAAAGAATACCTACCCATAACCAACCAAGCATTCCTATAAAAGAAAGTCCAAGGTCTAGTGCTGCATTAAACTGAGCAGATCGAATACACATGGCAACTAATAATAATATAGAAGATACCCATTTTATGTACCAATCAATTGTATACTTAGGAGTTGCAGACTTGTAAATTCTTTTAGAGTTTGCAATCTCTTCAGCAGTATACTTAGTGTCACTCTCCCCAGACTTTTGTTTTTTTACCGCCTTCATATTCTACTGCGTGTCCTTCATTTATTAGAGTTGAACATACGTCTACATTATCAACGTATGGTATCCCTAATATTCTTCCAAATTTTCCTTTGCCTAAACTTTTAAGTTTAAACGTGCCTTTTAAAATCTCTTCTAATCTTTCTTTTGCTAGTAGTCCTAACTTCTTTTCTATAGGTCTACGGCAACGGCTCTCAGGTGCATCAATGCCAGCTAGTCTAATAAACTGTTCAGAGAGTACAACATCAAACCCTAAATCAATATTACATACGATTGTATCTCCGTCCACTACACGAACTAACGTACAATTATATGTGTATGGTTCTACCATTTAACTTTATTAGCCCAATAAGCTGCTGACATTTTACCTTTACTAATGTTCCTACCATGCCTAGCTTTAAAACTTTTACGTTTGGCTTTCATTCGTGCTGATTCACCAGACTTAGGTTTACCTGCTGTCTTAGCTCCTTGCTCACCAAATCGAATTGTTTTAACTTTACTACCTTCTTTAGCTACAACAACATGAGACTTTTTAGGATGGTTAGGTGTACGCTTTGGTTTGTTAAAGCCAGATACCCCTGCTCTTTTTAATCTAGGATCTCGTTTAGATTTACCACCTTTTTTGTAATCATCACGCATCATTTTGTTTTCCTATA
>TARA_R100001443_G_scaffold487_3_pt1 | contig 16543 bp, 20 predicted proteins | sample TARA_R100001443 | Tara Oceans TARA_R100001443 (sample SAMEA2622142) | marine metagenome | biome: marine biome (ENVO:00000447); feature: deep chlorophyll maximum layer (ENVO:xxxxxxxx); material: "saline water (ENVO:00002010), including plankton (ENVO:xxxxxxxx)" | depth 50 m
TAACAGCAACATATCAGTCATGCATACAACATATCAGCCATGTAAAAAATAAAAAAATTAATAAAAAAATAAAAAACGTACCAGAACAATATATATTAATAAAACCTATTTATTTATAAATATATTATTAAAACTGTTTTATAAAATAATATACCCCAATAAAACTTAAGTAATTTAAACAAAATGACTGAAAATGTTTGTCTGTTTGTTTACCTAAAACCTAAAATAGATTATTATAGATTTTAAATTATCAGAAACTCAATAGAATCAAGCAATTAGAACCATATACAAGCAACTATACACCAAGATTTTTAGGTTTTAGTTGGTTATTTTAGGTTTTAGGTTTTTAGTGTTTGAATAAAAATTTTGTTGCGCTGGTAGTGTTTGAAGATATTTGCATTATGGAGAAAAGGAGGATAGGTTAATGGGACAAAGAGGACCAAAAGCTGGGACACCAAGAGTTGGAGGCAGACAAAAAGGCACACCAAATAAGAAGACAGCAGAACTGCAAGACAGAGTAAAGCAATATATGGCAAAACAAGGTGTAAAAAACTTTGACCCATTGCTAGCACTTGCTGCAATATCACAGGAGACTGGTACACCTTTGAAACTTAAAATTGAAGCATTGAAAGAATTAGCTCAATATTATCATCCTAAAAGGAGAGCAGTCGAGATTAGTGGAGAGCAAACTTTAAATGTTAATGAAAGAGCAGAAAAAGTAAAAGAATTAGATGATTTAATAGAAAAACTAGAATCTGAAAAAACTGGAGATTTAAAGGTGGTCAAATGAAAAATCTGTGAAAAAAATTTGCAACACTAAATATTTGCTAAATAGGTATATTTTCAAAAATAAATTATATTTGACGAAACAAGAAAAAATACTAATATGCTAATATGGTAATATTTTTATGAAAAATTACTTATTAAAACCAATAAAACAAAAGAGAAAGAAATATTAGAAAAGGTAAGAAAATATTAACATGTCTAAAACAAATCTAGATATTTTATCAGAGTTAGAATTAGAAACAAGATTGCTAAGACTTAAATGGGTAGATATGGCTAGACCTAAGCAATTAACGCCAAAAGGTCAATGGGCTATATGGCTAATATTAGCTGGTAGAGGGTGGGGCAAAACTTTAACAGGTGCGCAAGATATGGCTTGGTACGGATTATCCAATCCTGATAGTCGTTTAGCAATAATTGCACCAACTTTTGCAGATGGTCGTGATACTTGTATAGAGGGTGATTCTGGGTTACTATCAATCTTGAACGAGAAAGTAATAGCTAATTACAATCGTTCTTTGGGTGAGTTAGTTTTACATAATGGAACAAGATATAAAACCTTCAGCTCTGATACTCCAGAGAGACTTCGTGGACCACAACACCATAGGGCTTGGTGTGATGAGCTTGGTTCTTGGAAATATACAGAAACATGGGACCAAATGATGTTTGGTTTAAGGCTGGGTGATAATCCTAAAGTTATAGTAACAACAACCCCAAAACCAATACCTTTAGTCAAAGAATTAGCAAAAAGAGGAGATATACACATAACTACAGGAAATACTTTTGAAAATGAGGAAAATCTTGCAGATTCAGCATTATCACAATTTAAAGAAAAGTATGAAGGTACAAGATTAGGTCGTCAAGAACTTTATGCAGAAATATTGGAAGATTTAGCAGGAAGTCTATGGAATCGTGAGATGATTGAGAATGCAATGATAAAATATAATGACAAGCTACCAGATTTTAAAAGAGTAGTTGTAGCCATTGACCCAGCTGTTACTTCAAATAAAAATAGTGATGAAACAGGAATAGTAGTTTGTGCCTCTGACCATAAAGGGCAATATTACATTTTAAGTGATATAACAGGGAAATACACTCCTGATGAGTGGGCAAAAAAGGCAATACAAGCATATGAAAGTTTTGGTGCAGATAAAATAATAGCCGAAGTTAATAATGGTGGAGATTTAGTTCAAAAAGTCATAAGGACAGTAGACCCAGATGTTTCTTACAAATCAGTAAGAGCAACTAGAGGGAAATTAGTAAGAGCTGAACCAATTGCTGCACTTTATGAGCAAAAAAGAGTTAAGCATGTAAATAGATTTACTTTACTAGAAGACCAAATGTGTAGTTATAATCCAGAAATAACTAGCAACTCTCCTGATAGACTTGATGCTTTAGTTTGGGGATTAACTGAATTAAGTATGCGCACAGGAACAGCAAACTGGAGAATATCTTGATAAATCTTAAAACGCCAAAAGAAAGAATAAAAGAGTGGCAAACACAAAATAACATGAGAGCAGGTTTTGAAGTAAAGTTAGCTAGTGCTGTAAATAAAGAAATAAATCGTGTAGCCAAACAAGTTTCAGTATCTTTTATAACAGCAGGCAAGGATTCAATAGGCATACATACAAGAGAACATTACTCTAAAATAAGAAATATAGTATTTACACACTGGAGAGCAGTAACAACAGTATTTAGAGATAGAACATTATCCATGTTGAGAACAGTAGTTTCTGCAGAAAGAAAAGAGTATGAAGATGAGTTTGATAGACTTTTTGATGAATTTTTGTTTACTTTTGGTGCAGAAAAGGTTAATAATATAAGTGCAAAGACAATGGCTGACATTATTACAGCTATTGAAAGTGCCAGACTTGATGAATTAGATGTTTATCAAACTGCAAAGAGAATTACAGAACTCACTGCAATCAGCTCTTTGACTAGGGCTGTTTTGATAGCAAGAACAGAAACACATCAGGCTGCAAATTACGCAAATTTTACTAGTCTTGACGTAGTTAATATTCCGAATATCAAAAAACAGTGGGTTGCTATAAACGATGCAAGGACAAGGGATGACCATTCCATCGCAGATGGTCAGGAGGTTGCCAAGGATGGAAAGTTTATAGTGGGTGGAGCAGAGCTGATGCATCCTGGAGACCCAGCTGGTCCACCAGAGCAGGTTATAAATTGCAGGTGTACTTTCGTTGTGAATGTACCTGAACCAGACTTTGGAGGAGATGAATGACAGAAGAAAAAGCAAAAGTAGGAAAAGATGAATATGATAATCCTGGAGAAGCAGGAGCAAGAGCAAAAGAAATAGGTTGCACAGGAATACACTCACACAACACACCAAAAGGTAAAATATTTATGCCATGTAAGAATCACGATGATTACATGAACGCAATAGCAAAAAATAAAAACAAAGAAGAGGATTTACAAGACTTTGAAGATTTAACAAATCCAGAGTTGTTTGATGATTCTATAAATGTCAAAGGTCAAAGACAAGTATTTGAATGTGAAGTAAAAGCAACAAGTGAGCAAGAGGGAACTTTTGAAGGATATGCTTCTACTTTTAACAATATAGACAAAGGAAATGATATTGTTGTATCAGGTGCATTTAGAAAAAGTCTACGCAGAAGACCATATCAAAAGGTTAAATTATTATATCAACATAGAACAGATGAACCAATAGGAGTCTTTGAGAGTATGAAAGAAGATGAGAATGGTTTATTTGTTAAAGGTAGATTAGCAATGGGCACACAAAAAGGAAGAGAATCGTATGAACTTCTAAAAATGGGTGCATTAGATGCTATGTCAATAGGTTTTAAAGCAGACCCAAAAATGCAATCTTATGACGAAAGACGCAGAAGAAGGTATTTGAAGGAGATTGATTTAATGGAAGTATCCCTTGTGACTTTTCCTATGAATGATAAAGCTATTATTCATCAGGTAAAAGGAACGGACAGAACTATTCGTGAATGGGAGGATTTACTGCGAGATGCTGGAGATTTATCACGAGTAGATGCCAAGATAGGTGCAAAGGCACTTATTACAGCTCTGGAACAACGAGAGGTTGAAGACGACTATGGCGATGTCATCGAGAAAATAAAGAAAGTTAAACAATTAATTAAAGGAGATAGTAATGACTGATATTTCAGAAGTAAAAGATGCTGTCTCAAGTCTTGGAACAACTTTTGAAGAGTTTAAAAAGACTAACGATGAGCGTCTAGCTCAGATTGAATCAGATGGTCATGCTGACCCATTGGTTGAGGAAAAACTTGGAAGAATTGAAAAAGATTTAGACAAGATTGAAGAAATCAACCAAGCAGTCACAAAAGGTCATATGGCTCAAGAAGAGCAAAAGGAAAAACTAGCTCAACTGGAAAAAGCAATCAACAGACCAACATCAAGTAAAGACGAGAGCAATGCTCAAGATGAGCAAAAAAGGGCTTTCGATAATTACTTGCGTAAAGGTAAAGATGCTTGTGACCCAGAAGAGTTAAAAGTTTTGACTGCTTCAACTGACACAGCTGGAGGATATTTGGCTCCACCAGAGTATGTCCGTGAACTTACCAAAACTATATTAGAAATTTCACCAATTAGAAGTATAGCAAGAGTTAGAACAACTACTAACAGGTCTGTACAAATACCAGAAAGGACTGGTTCCTTCTCAGCAGTTTTCGTTGCTGAACAAGGCACTCGTTCTGAAACAACTGGTTATGCTACAGGAATGAGAGAAATTCCAACTCATGAACTATATGCTTTAGTAGATATTTCAGAGCAAGAACTTGAAGACTCAGTTTTCAATATGGAGCAAGAAATGTCACTAGAATTTGGTGAACAATTCGCAAAAGCTGAAGGAACTTCATTTGTAAGTGGAAATGCTGTAGGTAAACCAGAAGGATTCTTAACCAACTCAGAAGTTGGTACAGTTAATTCTGGCTCTGGCACAACACTAACAGCTGATGGTCTTATCAGTTTGTACCACGAACCAAAAGCAGAATATGCAGCAAATGGAACATTTGTATTTTCTAGAAGCACTCTAGCAGTGATTAGAAAACTTAAAACATCTAGCAATGACTATGTTTTCCAAGCAGGAAATCAATTAGCAGGTGGTATGGTTTCTACTATTCTAGGAGCACCATATGTTCAAGCAACAGATATGCCTGCAGTTGGAAGTAGTGCAAAACCAGTCGCTTTTGGCGATTTTAGAAGAGGTTACATGATTGTTGATAGAGTAAACTTGGCTATCTTAAGAGACCCATTCACTCAAGCAACATCAGGTAATGTTCGCTATATCGCTAGAAAAAGAATTGGTGGACAGGTAATTTTACCAGAAGCAATTAAAACTCAAACAGTAAGTGCATAAGGAGATTAACAATGGAAGATTTAAAAAATAATATCGGAGTTGTTCAATCACTAGCACCAGCTGCAAGAGATGCAGATGCTAATGGCACAGGAGTAGATTTACAAGGTTTTGAATCTGCTACTATTGTTATTGACATGGGTGCTGAAGGAATAACTCTTTCAACAACAAATAAGATAGAGATTGAATTAGAACATTCTGATGACGATGCTACTTATACTGATGTCACATCAAGCAGTGATGTAATCGGTGCAACACCAGATTCAAATGGAGTAATAGCTACATTTGATGCTAATGGGGAAGCACCTGCGATTGCTGCAGTTGGATACATCGGTGGTAAGAGATACATCAGAGCAGTTGCTAACTTCTCTGGAACACATGGTACTGCGACACCTCTCGCTGTTTCTATTATTAAGGGACATGCAAGAAAAAATCCTGTATCATAGTTTGTAAAAAATAGCGATTGGGACAAATGTCCCAATCGCACTAAATTGGAGTGATAATGGAAATAAAAATGTTAGTTAGTTGTAATGGTTCTGCTAATCCTGAAGGAAGTGTATCTATGGTATATAAAAAAGATGAGATATATCATATGAATGCAGATTGGCAACAAAAATTAGCTAATTCCTTAATACAGGATAACTTAGCTATGGAAGTAAAATCTGATGACATGGAAGTGAAAGCTGAAGTGAAAAAAGAAAAACCAAAAGCAACTAAGAAAACTAAAACTAAAAAATAAATGAGTAGTGCAGGATTACATAATTTTATCTGTGACCAAGGAGCAACTTTCCTTAAAACAATAACATTCTTTGCTAGTGATGGTACAACAGCAATAGACTTAACAGGTTATGCTTGCAGAATGAAAATTAAGGAAGAGTATGGTGGTACAGTTATAAAAAGTTTGACTAACAGTAGTGGTATGACTATTGGTGGTGGAGCAGGTAATCCAACTAATGGAGAAATAGACATAACCATAAGTGCAACTGACACAACTAATTTTTCAGCACCACAGACAGCAGTTTATGATATTGAAATAATTAGCAGTGGTGGTATTGTACATAGAATTTTACAAGGTAAATTTATTGTAAACCCAGAGGTAACAGATTAATGGCAAATCAAAGAAACACAGTACAAGTAACTGATGCTGGTGTAGTCAAAGTAGTTTCTGTTGGAATACAAGGACCAGCAGGAAGCAGTGCCTTTCTTGGTGCTCCAATAGACCAAGATGCTACTGCTTCAGGTAATGAGATATTGCAATACAAAGCTACACCAGATGAATGGCAAGGTGTAACATCATTAGATGGTATAACTATTGATGCAGGCACTTATTAATTAATATTAGGAGATAGTTAGAGATGGCAAACACAATTAAGATAAAAAGAAACACAGGCTCTACTGCACCAACTACATCTAATATATCACAAGGTGAATTAGCGATATCAGAATCTAATAAAATTCTTTTCTATCGTGATGCTAGTGATAACATATTAAAAATAGGTGGTGAGGGTGCATTTTTAAGGTCTGATGAATCTGATACTATAAATGGTAATTTAACAGTAACAGGAAACTTAACAGTTTCAGGAGATTCAGTAACACAAAATGTTGCAACAATGTCTGTTGAAGACCCAATTATAGAATTAGCAAATGGTAACACTTCTTCAGATTCTGTGGATATAGGTCTTTATGGAACTTATGATACAAGTGGTTCACAAGATTTATTTACAGGATTTTTTAGAGATGCTAGTGATGCAAAATGGAAATTATTTAAAGACTCACAAACAGAACCAACTACAACTGTAAACACAAGTGCAACAGGATATAGTGTAGCAACATTAGTAGCAAACATTGAAGGAAACTTAGCTGGTTCTCCTACAATAACTGCAGCAACTGTTGCAACATCATTAGATATGAATGGTACTGAATTAATTTTAGATGCAGATGCAGATTCATCTATAACAGCTGATACAGATGACCAAATAGATATTAAGGTTGCAGGTGCAGACCAACTTTCAATATTAGATGGTAGTATACAACCAGCAGTAGATGATGATGTTGATTTAGGTGCTTCAGGTAAAAAATTTAAAGACTTATTTATAGATGGTACAGCACATTTGGATGCAGGTAATGTAAATGGCTCAGCAATTTTAAATATTGGTGATGCACAAACAGTAACAGGTGTAAAAACTTTAACTGTACCTATACTTGCTGATAATACCGATGCTACTAAAAAAGCAACTTTTGCAATGAGTGGTATAAGTGGAAGTACAACTAGAACATTTACTTTACCAGATGCCAATACAACAGTTGTTGGAACTGATACAACACAAACTTTAACTGGTAAAACATTAACCACACCTACAATAGCTAAAATTAAAGGTGGTGGTACTAATACTAATGGTCACGTTGTACCTAATTTAGCTGATGATACTTTCGCTTTATTAAATGCTACACAAACATTAACTAATAAAACATTAGACTCTGGAACATTTTAGAGTTTAAAAGTTTTAGGAGAATAATATGACAGAGAAAGAAACTGTTAAGATAGATTATAAACAAGAAGTAGTTTATAAGAATGCAGAGTTAAGAGTTAGTAATGCAAAAGTTGGTGAATATGTCAGTAAACTAATGGATGCTGAAACTAAAAATCTTCTTTTAACAGAAGAAAATATTAAACTTAAAAATAAATTAGAAGAGTTTGATATGTTAAAAGAAGATTTAGATGAAAAAAATAAAATTGTTCATTCTAATGGAACAAATGTTCAAGCACTAAGAGATAAAATTAAAAATATGAAAAAACAACATAGTGAAGAATTAGAACATCATGGTAAAATTATAGATGAATTACAAAGAAAAAATGGTAGCTTACAAAGAGAGGTTGATTCTCTTTATGCAGAACTTGGTAAAGAAGTTAATGAGTTAAAAAAAGAACAAGCTACTCAACAAAATAAGTTAAAGGTTATAGATGTCAAACACGATAACAATAAAAAGAAATAGCTCTTCTGGTAATGCACCAAGTGCATCTGACTTAACAACAGGAGAACTAGCTGTTAATACAGCTGATGCTAAATTATTTGTTAAACATAGTGATGGTAGTGTAAAAGATATAACAGTAGCTGAATCACTAACGACAGCTAGAACTAAAGCAGAGGATTACAAATCTCCTTGGGGTAGCTCATCATCACCAATAACATTTACTGTTAAAGTAGCTAGTAAAACTTCTGCACATCCATACACAGGAGTAGGTTCTAGTAATGCTTACTTTATAGATGATATTGAAGCACCAGTCCTACAATTTGATGGGGTAGATACAGGTAAAACATATTATTATAAATTTGACCAGTCAGATGCTACTAATGATGGACACCCACTAAGATTTTATACAAAAGCAGATAAAACGACAGCTTATACAACTAATGTCACAACCAGTGGCACTCCTGGAACAAGTGGTGCACACACAACAATACAAGTAGATGAATACACACCAAATATTTTATATTACCAATGTAGTAGTCATGCACATATGGGAAATCATTCCTTACATATTGGCTCTAACATGTTTAACAGTAATGGAGTTTTGTTTAAGCTACCAACAGCAGATGGTTCATCAGGACAGATAATGGCAACCAATGGCTCTGGAGTTTTGAGCTTTATTGCTGCAGCAGGAGATTTGCCAACTATAACAGGAATTAGCCCAAGTGCTATAGGTAATACAGCAACTAATATTGTTATAACAGGAACAAATTTTGTAATTACACCGAATGTAGAATTTATTAACTCGTCAGGAGTTATAACTTTACCAAATAGTATTACAAGAGACTCAGCAACACAGCTTACAGTAAATGCGACTTTGTCTACTGATGGGACTTATTTTATTAGAGTTGAGAATCCTGATGGTGGAGCTGGTCGTAGCTCATCAGCATTGCTTACAGTATCAGACGCACCAACATGGAGTACATCAGCTGGAAGTCTAGGAGAAGTTGCAGCTGGAGCATCAGTATCTTTAGATGTAGATGCTTCATCAGACTCAACAGTAGCATTTAGTGAAACCACAAGTGTGCTAACCAGTAATACTGACACACCTGCAAGTACCATGAATTTAACACTTAACTCATCGACTGGGGCTATTACAGGAACAGCACCTAGTCCCACAGGCGATACAACATATAACTTTACTCTACGAGCTACAGATGCAGAGAGTCAAACAGCCGACAGGGCATTTAGTATAACCATATCAGTAGGAATGAACAATTCAGGACAATTCAATGACTAGTAGTTTAGCAAGAGATTTTACAGCAACACCAACAAATGCTAAAAAGTTTACAGTTTCTTTTTGGCTAAAGATAACTAAATTTACATCTAATCAAATAATTATGTGTAACTATGGTAATAGTGGTAATGATGATTTTCAAATACAATTAAGGAATGACGACACTATAGGTGTATTGGATTATAAAGGTGCTAGTGTAAGCAGTAATCATGAAACAACAAGAAAATTTCAAGATTGTAACTCTTGGTATCACATTGTAATAGCTGGAGATTCAACACAAAGCACAGCATCTGATAGATTAAAACTATATGTTAATGGAGTACAAGAAACTTCATTTGCTAGTGCAACAAACATAGGGCAGAACAATGATTATAATTGGAATAAAGAAACTGCTGGAACATCATTAGGTCATATCATAGGCAAAAGTGGTGCTGGTAGTAACATATTTCAAGGTTATCTAGCACACATACACAATGTTGATGGTACAGCTTATGCTCCAACAACATTTGGAGAAACAGATAGCACCACAGGAGAATGGAAACCAATCCTTAATCCATCAGTTACTTATGGCAACAATGGGTGGTTTTTGAAGTTTGAGAATAGTGGAGCCATGGGTACAGATAGTAGTGGCAATAGTGCTACCTTTACAGTAAGTGGAGATTTAAAACAATCTATATCAACTCCTAGTAATACGTTTGCTCATTTTAGTTTTCATCATAGTGGTGTTGGTCAGCAAAATGTTATAAGCCATGCTGGTACGCAAATAGACCATGCTAATGATAGCTATAATATGAAAATAACTTGTGCGACATTAGCTATGAATAAAGGTAAATGGTATTGGGAAACTAAATACTCAACTACAGGTGGTTACTTATATGTAGGATTTGCTAGGAATGGAGGTTTAGATGCTACTAGAAATATAAGACAGAACAAAGGACTTGGAGATGGAGATGATGCTAACTCATGGTCCTTTGCTGCTGGTAATTCATCTGGACAAATAATTAAAAAAATTAGACATAACAATGGAGATTCTGTCGCAGACATGGGAGTTACACCAGCAGTCAATGACATTATACAATGTTGGTTAGATTTAGATAATGGTAAAGCATGGTGGGGTATCAATGGTACTGTTATGAATAGTGGTAGTGGTACAGGTGTTCCTAATTCTGGCACATATCCTCATGTTACCTTTACTGTTGGAGATGAATTTTATTTCCCAGCAGTATCTTTATTTGGATTTAATGGTGCACCTCAATGTCAAGTAAACTTTGGTGAGGGAAGATTTGGAACAACAGCAGTATCATCGTCAGTCGCAGATGCAGCTGGTTTAGGTTCATTTGAATATAGTCCATTAGCTGGATTCTATTCAATATGTACTAAAAATATTAAAGATTATGGATAGGAGAATAACATGGCATATACAACAATAGCAAAACCATCAGTACATTTTGATGTACCTACATGGGCTGGAAGTAGTAGCACAACAACAGTTAGTGGCATGGGTTTTAAACCTGATGCTATTTGGTTAAAAAGATATGATGGTACAGGGCATCCGAGATTTAATAACTCAACACAAGGTATTAATGTTAATTGGGTTCCAAGTGGACAAAATGCAAATGACTCTACAGCTTATATAGCAAGTTATACATCAGACGGATTTACACTAACAGGTGGTGGTACAGATGCTAATGAGAATGGCGAAAAATATATGGCAGCATGTTTTAAAGCAAATGGTGGAACAACATCATCTAATTCTGATGGAAGTATTACAAGCACAGTACAAGCAAATACTACAGGTGGTGTATCTATCGTTCAATATACAGGCACAGGAAGTAATGCAACAGTAGGACATGGGCTAGGTGCTGCACCTAAAGTTATTATAACTAAACCTAAAACACTATCTGATTTTGGGGCTTTTGGTTTAGGTAGCACAATTTATGTATCAGACCCATGGACTGATTACATAGAGATAGCAAATAATAGTGGCACGATTACTGATAATGTTGTGTTTTGGAATGACACAGCACCTACAACAAGTGTTTATAGTGTTGGAACTTTTGACCATGTAAACAAAGCTAGTACAGAAATAATAGCTTATTGCTTTGCTGAGAAAAAAGGTTTTAGTAAATTTGGATTTTACAAAGGTAATGGCAATGCTAGTGGTCCACAAATATTTTGTGGTTTTAAACCTAAGTTAGTGTTTCTTAAAAAAACAGAAAGCACAGAAAATTGGATATTTAAAACAACAGCAGTAGATGAAGGACAACTAGCTGGTACAGGAGAAATGAAAAGAACCATGAAAATTAATGATAACTCATCAAGCACAAACTGTACTATCAATGCAAATGCTACAGGATTTAGACCAACAACAACAGACGGCAAAGCTAATGGAGATGACGCCATATATTTATACATGGCTTTTGCAGAACATTCAATAGTAGGAACTAACGGAACAGTAGCACTAGCAATATAGGAGAGATAAGTGTAATTATGAGTATTTTAGACAATATAAAAAATATTTTTAAAAGCAAAAACAAAACTGTTTATCAAACCAAACAGTCTCCTATTGCTATGTTAAGTAATGTTTATGCAACAGGTCAAAAATATTCATATGATGATTTAGTTAAAGAGGGTTATGAAAATAATGCTATTGCTTATAGGTGCATTAATGAAATATCACAAGGTGCATCTGGAGTAAGACTAAAGTTATTTAGAGGAAAAATTAATGTAGAAGAACATCCTTTATTAGATTTATTAAATAGACCATCTCCAACTAGAAGTTATAATGAATTATTTGAGTCTGTTTATTCATATCTTTTGCTTTCTGGTAATAGTTATATTGTAGCATCTAGTGTTGAAGATGTACCAGCAGAGTTATACTGTTTAAGACCAGATAGAATGAGAGTTATTTCTGGTAAATCTATGCATATACCATCCTCTTATGAATATGAAACAGGTAAAGAAACTTATATGAAATATCCTGTTGACCAAAATACAGGTAATTCTGCAGTTAAACATTTCAAATTATTTCATCCACAAAGTGATTTTATAGGTATGTCTCCTCTAGTTTCTGCAGCAAGTAATATTGATAGTCATAATCTAACTAATTTGCATAATGTTTCTTTATTACAAAATGGTGCTAGACCAAGTGGTGCAGTAGTATTTAAACCTAAAGATGAAACAGGAACTAGTGTTCAATTAAGCGATTCTCAAAGAGCACAAATATTAAAAGACATGGAGCAAAGATTTTCAGGTAGTAAGAATGCAGGTAGACCAATGTTACTAGAAGGAGATTTTTCCTTTCAACAAATGGGTATGTCTCCTAAAGATATGGACTTTTCTGTTCTTAAAAAAATGTCAGCTATTGATATAGCATTATGTTTTGGTGTACCAGCACAGTTAGTTGGTATTCCTGATGCACAAACTTATAACAATATGCCTGAAGCAAGACTTGCATTATATGAAGAAACTATTATACCTATACTAAGAAGAGTAGAATCTGATTTAAATGAGTGGCTAACACCTAAGTTTGCAGATGATTTAAGATTGGAATATGATATTGATAGCATACCAGCTATGGCTGAAAGTAGAAAAAGAGTTTTTGAGTCTGTTATATCTGGAGTTAATGCAGGAATACTTACTAGGAATGAAGCAAGAGAAAAACTAGGATTTGACCCAATAGCTGGAGGAGATACATTATTTGTACCAGCAACTTCTATGCCTATATCCTTAGTAGGAGAAAGTATAGGAGATGATGAGGATGAAAAAAGTTTAGAGATAACAGAGGATTATCCAGAAGACATAGATGAAAAAGCATTAAGTGATATTGATTTTACACCAACAGATTCAATGGCAACTGAAGCAAAAAGAGGATTAAATTGGAGAAAAGAATTTGGTCGTGGTGGTACACAAGTTGGTTTGGCTAGAGCCAATCAAATAGTTAATAAAGAAAATTTATCACCAAGCACAGTTAAAAGAATGTTTAGTTTCTTTTCTAGACATGAAGTAGATAAAAGAGCAGAAGGATTTAGACAGGGAGAAAAAGGTTATCCATCAAATGGAAGAATAGCATGGGCTCTTTGGGGTGGTGATGCAGGATTTAGTTGGTCAACTAAAAAACGTAATCAAATAGAAAGAGAATTAGAAAAAAGAGATGAAGAAGTTGAAAATCAAAAACAATTAACTGAAGCAGTAAAGAATGGTTTAAAAAACAAAGTAAAAGAACACAATGAGAAACATGGTGATAAGAAAGGTAAAAAGGTTACACTAAGAATGTTAGGTGCAGTTTTTAGAAGAGGCATAGGTGCTTATAGAACAAATCCTCAATCAGTTAGACCGAATGTTAGGTCTGAAGAACAATGGGCTTATGCTCGTGTAAATGCTTTCCTTTTTGCTGTAAGGACAGGTAGATTTAGGTCTGGTCAGTTTGATAGAGATTTATTACCATCTGGGCACCCATTAAAAAAATGATAAGGATTTATCGTATGGCTATAAAATTAAAAAATTCTCTTTACATTGAAATCAATAATGATGATAGTTATGATATAGTTTTTAGGATAAGTGGTTTTCCAACAAAAGGTATAGCAGGTCAATACGCAATAGAACTTGCTGCGATGAGAGATGATTTTTTAGAAAGTGAGCCGAATATTTTTAACATTGATGAGGAGACTATGCACTAATGGCAGGATTACAATTAATAACAGAGAGTAGAATATTACCAGTTACTTTAACTGAGATTAAGCAGACACTTCGTTTAGACCCAGAGTCTTATGACCAAGATTCAGAAATTATAATGATGATGAATTCTGCTATAAAGGTATTAGAAGATTATTTAGGAAGGTCTTTTATAACTAAAACTTATGACTTGTATTTAGACCATATACCATTTTATCATGATGAGATTTTAAAAGAGGGTTTATCTGAAGGACCATTTATGGAAAAGAAAGCAAGAGAAATAATCTTGTCAAAGTCTCCTGTATCTCAAGTACAATTTATTAAATATTATGACGATTCTGATACAGCCACTACTTTTGCCACTAGTAACTACTATGTAGACACTGTAAATGAACCAGCAAGAGTAGTATTAAGAAGAGGTCAAACATTTCCAGATTCTGGAAGTTTAAGAGTAGCTAATGCTTACCAAATAAGATTTGATGCAGGATATGGAACTGCTGCAAAAGATGTACCACAAACTTTAAAACAAGCATTAAATTTATACATATCACATTTATATGAAAATAGAGAGATATATACAGATATTATACAGAGACCGATACCTATGTCAATACACAGCTTACTATTACCATACAGAATAGTACGTTTTGGCAGTAGAATTGGGTGATGTAGTAAGGTATGGGTTGTTGTGGAAAAACACCATAACAAACAGATTAGGAGGTCATTTTTTAAAAAATTATGAAAAATAAACCAAAAATCGGAGATTTAAGACATTTAGTGGAGATACAAAATTCTACTAGAACAACAGATGATGCTGGTGGATACACTAATTCTTACAGTACAGTGTGCAGAGTTTTTGCATCTATAAAACCAAAAAAAGGATTAGAGGTTTTTAACACAGGCTCTTCAGGTATGCAAATAGAAAATCCTGTGACTCATGAAATATTTATAAGATATAGAGATGATGTAACTATATCTAATACCTCTAAAATAGTTTTTGGTACTAGAGAATTTAATATAAAATCAATATTAAATATGGAAGAAAGAGACAGATTTTATAAAATAGAAGCAGAGGAACATGTAGCAATATGAAAGTCACAATAGTTAATGCAGTAGAAGTACAGAAAAATTTAACTAAACTTACAGATGTAGCTAAAGAGAAAATAAAACATGCTGTTTTTAAAAGTGTAGCAGATGTAGAAAAGGATATGAAATTATCTTTAACACAAGGCAATAAATCAGGCAGAGTTTATCAAAGGTATAACCCAAGAAGAACTCACACAGCATCTGCTCCTGGTGAGGCACCAGCATCTGATACAGGTTTTTTACACAATAATATATCTAGAAAAATAGACCCAGATGGATTAGGTGGAGAAGTAGGAACATCAATTAGAGTAAAATATGCTAAAATGTTAGAATTTGGTACATCTAAAATGCAACCAAGACCATTTTTATTCCCTGCACTAGAAAAGAATAAAGCAAAAATAACAGATAGAATTAACAAAGCATTTGCGTTTGCTGTAAGGAGTGCTAAAAAATGACAGACCATAGTTTTGAATTACAAAAGACTATATTTTCAACTCTTAATACTGATTCAACTATAAAAAATACACACAGTGCTACTGTACATGACCATGTTCCACAAGGAACAGAGTTTCCATATATAGTTATAGGAGAAGAAACTATGTCAGATTCATCTTCCACTAAAGATATAGATTTTAACGAGTTTACACTAACAATACATATTTTTTCTAGAAATAGAGGTCGTAAAGAAGCAAAAAATATAATGTCTAGAATATATACTTTACTTCATAAGTCTAATTTAAGCATAACAGGAGCAACTCATATCAATACAAGATTTGAGTTTTCTGATATTATTAAAGAAGATGATGGTTTAACTTATCATGGAGTACAAAGATTTAGAACTATACTACACGATTAATATGGTATATTATTGTATTTAGAACTAAAAACACAAGTGGACTTGTGTAGAAATTTAATTAATTTAAGTATAATTTAATTATAGGAGAAAAGCCCATGGCTGCACAAAAAGGTAGTGCGTTGCTACTTAAAGCAACTCTTAGTGGAAGTTTAACTACATTAGCTGGTTTGCGTTCCACATCAATGACCATTAATGGTGAGATGGTTGACATCACAAATAAAGATTCTAGTGTTATGATATCAGGTGGCGCAGATAAAGGAAGAGAATTACTCGAGGGTGGAGGCATAAGAAGTATGTCTATGACTGCATCTGGAGTTTTCACAGACTCTGCTCTTGAAAATGATATAAGAATAAGAGCACAAAAAGGACAGATATCTGAATACAAATTAGTATTCGGTGATGGTGATGACATCACTGGTAATTTTCTAATTACAAGCTATGAAAGAGGTGGTGAGTTTAATGGTGAGGAGACTTATTCAATGACACTTGAGTCTTCTGGTCAACTTACCCACAC
>TARA_R100001443_G_scaffold29876_2_pt1 | contig 16499 bp, 23 predicted proteins | sample TARA_R100001443 | Tara Oceans TARA_R100001443 (sample SAMEA2622142) | marine metagenome | biome: marine biome (ENVO:00000447); feature: deep chlorophyll maximum layer (ENVO:xxxxxxxx); material: "saline water (ENVO:00002010), including plankton (ENVO:xxxxxxxx)" | depth 50 m
ATGATGGTTGGTCTTGGGGTATCTGTTCCTCACCCATCAAGGGAGATGAATATAACTCTGCCTATTGGAAGAGAAGGTGGTTAGAGGAGAGGAAGTATATACCATACAGACTAGAAAACCTAATCTTTACCCACAATAAAGAGGACTACGCCATCAATGGAATAGATGGGAGTAGCAACATCTTAATAGATGACAAGCCTGACAACATCAGGAAGTGGGAGAATAGGGGTGGAGTAGGGTTTCTTTATCAGGCTAACAAGGACAGTCTGGAATGGTTACAGAATAACTTAATAGATTACGTTCAGGGTGAGGTGAGAACATGAGAATAATTAGAAGAAGTTTAGTTTCAGGTGAGACAAATGTGATGGACTTACCTGTGACACAAATGCAACTACAGGAGTGGCAAGATGGAGCGTTAATACAGAATGTATTTCCTGACTTGACTCCTGATGAGAGAGAGTTTATACAAACAGGTATCACTCCTAATGAGTGGCAACAAGTAGAGCAAGATATGGGAGAAGTTTATGACCAAGAAAATTGTAGTTAGTCTATGTGATGGTATGTCCTGTGGTGCAATAGCACTAGACAGGCTAGGTCTGATGGACAAGGACGTAGAGTACCATGCCTTTGAGATTGATAAGTATGCTGAAGCAGTTAGTCGTATGAATTACCCTGAGATTGTACGTCATGGTGACGCTAGGAACTACACTAACCTTATAGACAAAGATGTATTCCTACTAATGGGTGGGTTTCCTTGTCAACCTTATTCGGTGGCAGGTCAGGGCAAGGGTGACGCTGACAAGCGTGACTTGTCTACGCTTATATTTGATGCTCTGCGTGACTTCACACCCAAGTATTTCTTGTTTGAGAATGTGCCTATGAAACAGGAGCAACAATTACGCATCACCAAAGGTATAAAAGAAGCATTAGGGTGTTGGTACTACGGTAAAGAATATTCTGAACCTATTATGATTAATAGCCAAGACTTCTCTGCCCATCACCGTAAGCGATTATATTGGACTAACATTCCTGTTAAGGATTGGAAGGACAAGGGCATAGTGTTGTCTGACATCATAGAAGATGGCATGGTGGACAGAGATAAGTCATACTGTGTCGATGCCAACTACTTCAAGGGTGGTAGTATGAAGATGTACTACGAGAAAGCCAGAAGGCAGTTAGTGTTTGACACTAAGGGTTGTCATCAGGTAGGTGAAGCTGACCTCAAAGGCTATGACATCATCAAGCGTGTGTACTCTACATCAGGTAAAGCACCTGCCTTGACTACCATGCAGGGTGGACACAGAGAACCTAAGATAAACACAGATGAACTGCATTGGAGAGCATTGACTCCATTGGAGTGTGAGAGATTGCAGACTGTACCCGACTACTACACCAACTACGGTCTGTTTGAAGAGGGTGGTTCATTCACACCTATCAGCAATAGCCAACGCTACAAGATGCTAGGTAATGGGTGGACTGTAGATGTAATACAACATATCATGGAAGGAATGGATATATGAAAACAGATGTAGGAATAGACAGAGCATGGGAAGGTGGTTGGCTTAAAGTAACAGGCTTGACAGTCAAACAACAAGAGGATATAACTATCCTACTAGAAGCCTACCGTAAGATAACAGGAGTTAGTAAGAGTGGAACTAGATTAACGATAAGTAATATAGGAGCAATGTATGACTAAGAAAACAGAAAGCCTAACACCCATCCTAGATGATGAGGATAAGTATTCAGATTTTAGAAAAGTACAGCAACTGTGGTTGGAAAGACAACCTGAGTGGGATACAATAGCTAACATAAAATGGGAAGATTTACATGAGGATATCCACAGAAGATACTACAAAGAACGAGGAGAGCAGGTGGAGATACGCACTATGGCTAAGTGGAACGCAATACCCAAAGACCAACAGCGTGATTTAATTAGTATGGTCAACAATACCATAGAAGCCTTAGATAGTATGATGCACGTAATGTATGACTTGCAACGTCCTATACCAGAGAGCATACGTAAGATAGCATGTAAGGAGTTTGAGTGGTGATTACTAAGTGTACAACATGTTCTAAGGAATTATCTGGCAGAGGTAAGAGTAATCTCTGTCAGAGGTGCAGAGCCAGAGTGTTGATGGTAGATAGATGGTCTCCTAAGATTGAGACTGATGTAGTCCTAAAGCACTTAGACAGTGACGTTACTGCGTGGCTTAAAAACGAAGTTACTAAAAGTAAATCCTCTCTTTCAGTAATGATTAGTTCAATCATAGAGGATGCATACCATGAGGAGTTTGAGTTATGCAATGGCAAATTATAGAAGGAACAACTACAGATGGGCAAGGAATTGAGTGGCAAGTGAGCGATGGTGACGTAGACTCTCGCTCTATAAGCTATGATTTTTTAACGCTGAAGGAAGCTGTAGAATGTCTCATAGAGTTAGTCGATTATAATCATGGTATAAAGCAGAAGCCTTGGTATGAAGGAACATTATTCATTGAGCAAGCCAATGAATGACACCCTAACAACACAAATATGTGTGGCACTTGTGCTAGGCATTGCCACACTAGAATTTTGGCTTAACATATTGGGCATGAGTAGCTTCATGTTTCCAATTAGAATAGGAGATTGATATGAAACCATATCATAACGAGGGGTTCTTCAAGGCAACCCTAGTTATAATATTCCTACTCGTACCGTTGCCCTACATCATAGGCTATTTAGCGTGGGGTGATTCATGGGTAGCAACGTACAAGGAAATGTTTCACCCTGACAGATGCAGATACGAGGACAACAAGCATAACATTATAGATAATTGTGAGTGACTATGGACTTAGAAACAATACGCAAGGAACTTAATGACCCTGACAACAAGGAAGTCATGGATTACCTACACAAAGAGGTATCTCAAGGGTGGCTTGTGTTCCTATTAATGCACATGGCTACAAACAGTCAGTGGCATAATTTAAAGAAACGCATAACAAAAAAGGTATGGTAAAATGAAACCAAGTGCAGAAGATAGAAAAAAGTATGACCTTGACCTATCCAAGAAACCAGACTTCAAGGGGGACTTGAAGTTCGGGCATCAGATGGAAGATGAGGTTGCAGAAATGTTCTCTGACAAGAAGATAGAAGTTAAGTCAGAGAAGGGTATGTGGCAGAGAACAGGCAACATAGCTATAGAGTACGAGAGTTGGAAGAAGCCATCAGGAATTGACGCAACAGAGTCAGACTATTGGTTTCACAACCTGTGTATAGATGGTAGCATTTATGCAACACTTGTATTTAAAACAGAAACACTAAAGAAAATAATTAATTCACTTGACTACGTTAAGAGTGTAAGTGGTGGAGACCACAATGCATCACGTATGTATTTGTTAAACCTAAAGAAACTATTCTCAAGTGATGTTATAAAAGCCTACAAGGGGGATAAAAATGTGGACAATAACTGAGGAAGATTTAGGTCATGGTGTGGTTGAGTTTGAAGTCACAGACGGTAAGACTATACACACTTTCTACTCTAGGAAAGATGCCGAAGATTTTATAGGGGGTGGACATAAATTATCGCACCAAGACTTAAAAGAGTTGGGAATTAGTGTATCTTGAAAGACACACATTAAAATTTATTTACAACATGTATTGCAGGAAGGAGATGACTACCTGTATAATACTTAAAGTAAACATAAAGATACCTTATCTTCTTCTACTTAAAGAAAGATAAAACTTTATGTTTACTTTTAGAATACTTTAAGTATAACTAGGGTCTTTAACCTACCAAGGGGGGTACAATGGAAGGTAAAGATGATGACCCACATGATGAGATGATGCCACCACCGAAACCAAAAGAGGACAAATGAAATATACACACAAAGCTAAACTTAAAGATGGTTCAACGGTATACCGTTTTAACCCACCTAAAGATGCAAAGTCAGCAGGTGTAGTTGAACCTCAAACTTTTAGTGATGGAAGAATTGCACGACATGAAATACCCAAACTCGTTAAGGTTGTTGATGACTTTAGGAAGGGTAACATCCTTGTCGGCAAGGTAGGAGTGACAAGTAACTTACGTCAGGTACTGACCTACTACTATAGCACAGGTCAGTACAACTCCCTATCTACAAGAACGAGAAAGACCTACACCTATGGGTTCAATAAGATTTGCAAGACTAAGATATTCAACAGGGAGTTAGGAGATATTACAGTTAAGTCGTTAAATTCTGCACACTGCCTAGAAATCTATGAGACTTGGGCTAGAACTGTTAGTGTTGACCATGCTAATCAACTGGCAAGAATACTTTCAGTGCTCCTAAACTTCTGTCGTTCTATTGAATTAATAGAATCCAATCCTATGTCTAGGGTCAAGAGGCGTTCACATGAACCACGCTCAGTAACTTGGGAGAAGGAACAGGTTGAGTTGTTTATTGATACAGCCTTCTCTCAATTTAAGTGGAGAAACATTGGACTGCTTGCATTACTTGCCTACGAGTGGGGTCAGAGACCCATTGACATTACGTTACTTGAGTGGACAAGCATTGACTTTGATAAGAGTATAGTCACAATCAAACAAACAAAACGTGGTGCAACAGTAAGACTACCCATAGAGGATAAGATAATGAAACTAATTCTACAACAGGGTGTTGATTGGGATTGGCAACCCTATGTTCTACCCTATCAGAGACCTTCAGACAATGCCTACAGACCCATTGGGTCAGGTCAGGTATCCCAACTAGCAAATGAAGTTAAGTCTGCCTGTGGGTTGCCTGATGACTTGCACATGGGAGACCTGAGAAAGACTGCCATAGTAGAGTTGATTGGTAGTGGGGTTGATGCTCTTGCAATTATGTCTGTAACAGGACACCAGAACGTACAGAGTTTGAACCCATACAACAAGCATAACTTTGATACTGCAAAGTCTGCACTAGAAATGAGGAGAAGGTAATGGATAAAGAAATATGGGTAAGAGTTCCTGACTATGACCATTTAACAGAGGAACAAAATAAATTGTTCACAGGTATGTATCAAGTATCTAATTATGGAAGAGTATGGAGTAATTTAAATGGTGCTTTTAAAATACCTAGTACACAAACTAAAGGTTATCAAGTAATTCATTGGAAAATACCAAAAAATATGGGGGTTGGTATCAACGGTCAGAAAAGCATTGCCTATCGGGTACACAGAATGGTTGCAAAAGCGTTTATTGAAAATCCAGAAAACAAGCCTGATATAAATCATATAGATGGGGATAAGAAAAATAATAGGGTAGACAATATTGAATGGTGTACGAAAGTAGAAAATGCTAGACATTCAAGAGATGTATTAAAGAGTGCTTGTTACAGCAAAGGATATAAAAGTATTTATACTACCTTGACAAAAGAGGACAGAGATTTTATCATAACTAATTATAAATCTAGGGATTGTGAACATGGTGCTAGACCTATGGCTAGGAAGTTCGGGGTACACCATAAAACAATACTTAAAGTATTAAAGGATTCGATATGTTTACAACAGCACTTGTCTGCCTAGCCTTGAACGTCTATTGGGAAGCTAGGTCACAGTCTACGGCAGGTCAGATTGCTGTAGCACAGGTAGTAATCAACAGGGTCAATGATAGAAGATACCCTGATAACGTCTGTGATGTTGTTACACAGGCAGTAAAACATTCAGGTAGTGACCTACCTGTTAGACACAAGTGCCAGTTCTCGTTCTTCTGTGACGGTCTGAAAGATGAACCCACTGATAGCAAGGCTTGGGCTAAGGCATTACTGGTTGCTGTTACTGTGCATGATGGTAAGACTATTGACATGCTTGAGGGTGCGACACACTATCATGCTGTTGATGTTCACCCTGATTGGGCAAAGACAAAGACAAGGACTGCAAGAATAGATGACCATATATTTTATAGATGGGAGAAGAATTAACTTGACTTTAATAATGAGGAGTTTAAAATGGCGTTAGTTCAGTGGGGTGTGCAAGTTTGTGAAATGTGTAAGTGCATTCTTGATGATGACTTAAGTTGCCCTGAGTGTGAAATATGTAATGGAGAAAAGATGGAAGAGAAATTTGATGAAGTGAACAACCCACCTCACTACACTATTAGAGGTGGTATAGAGTGTATAGATTATATTCAACAGGTGTTAGGTCCAAAAGGTTTTGCTTACTGGTGTTGGGGTAATGTTATTAAGTATCAACATCGACATGAGTATAAGGGTAAGCCTATACAGGACATGGAGAAGGCACAGTTTTATTTAAATAAGTGGATAGAGACTAGGAAGGATATGAGAAAATGAGTGACAACCCACATCAGGCATGTCCATACGAGGACTGTGGTTCATCAGATGCTTTTAATTGGAATGATGATGGGTATGGGTTCTGTCATAGTTGTGGGGAATCCTATCCCTCCAAGAAAAGATTGAGTGTGTACAGTTGGGTACGAGAAAGTTATCCTATAAAACAGAAGGTGAATGTAATGCAAGTAGAAGTTAAGGGTATGACGTTTGATAACATCAGGGGTATCAATCCAGATGTATGCAAGCTGTATGGTATACAGGTACAGACAGGTGCAAACGGTGAACCTGTGCGATACGCATACAAGTATCCACACACCGTCAAGTACAGAGACTACAACGATAAGTCTAAGACTTGGATTAAGGACAGGGGTGTGGGTATGAATCACCTCTTTGGACCTGACTTCAACTCCAACTCCTCTAATAAACTGTATATAACAGAGGGTGAGTTTGATGCTGCAAGTCTGTATCAGATACTTGGACAGAAGTATTTTGTTAAGTCACTACCTTCTGCCTCTATTGGCGAGAAGTTTGTCAAACAAAATTATAAATACTTAGACTCCTTCAAAGAGATAATCTATGCAGGTGAACTTGATGATGCAGGTAAACGTAGTGCAGAGAGAATCTACGAGGCATTTCCTGCCAAGATGTACTACGTTCCTATGTCTAAGTACAAGGACGCTAACGAGTTTCTTATGGCAGGTGAGAGTGAAGCCCTCAAGTGGACTGCCTTGAAACCACAGAGATACTCCCCTGACAACTTCTTCTGTTCTGATGAGGAAGTTGAACAGGCTATCCTTAACGAAAGCCCTTATGATTATATACCGACAGGTCACTCAGGACTTGACGATAAGATTAGGGGTATAGTTAAGGGTGGTCTGACATTCCTTAAAGCACCCAGAGGTACAGGTAAGACAGAGGTGATACGTTACTTTGAGACAGGGCTTCTTGCTAATCCTGACACACGTATAGCCCTACTCCACATGGAAGAGATGAAGTCTACTACCTACAGAGCAATGGCTACATATAAACTTGGTGTTAATGTGAGAACTAAGGATGATGCTATAGAGAATGGCATTAGTGAGGAACAGGTGATAGCATCTGCACTTGAAGCTACGCAGGGTGAACGTACCATAGTGTTTGAGATGAGGTCACATGATGACCCACTTAAACTGCTAGAGTACACACGCCTTGCCTGTTCAGTCTATGGTGCAGAGTATATCTTTGTTGACCACGTACAGCGACTAGCCTATCTTAGTCAGTCTGGTGTTGACGGTGCTACGTCTGTGCTTACATCACTTGGAGCAAGAATGGCACAGTTAGCCAAGGAGTTGAACATAGGTGTGGTATTTATATCACAGGTTAATGATGATGGACGTACCAAATATGCATCATCTCTTGAGGAAGAAGCTATAATCTGCATCAAGATTGAAAGAGATGTTGACAATGAAGATGAAGTAGTTCAGAATACTACTAACTTTATTGTAGATAAGAACAGACCCTTTGCGAAACTAGGTAAGGCAGGTAGTGTTTACTATGACCCTACTACCACTCTTATTACTGAGGATACAGGGGGTACAGAAGATAGGATGGTTGCATGATAATCTTTGATGTGGAAGCAAACGGTTTAGTAGAAGATGCTACTAAGATACACTGTTTTTCTTACTTAGATGGTGATAATATGAAAACTCTGTATCACTACGATGACATGAGAGAGTTACTAACGAATACAAAAGGTATGGTTGGTCATAACATTGTACGTTATGATGTTCCACTACTGAATAAGATATTAAGTATTAACATTAAAACAAGGTTGTTTGACACACTACCTATGTCATGGGTGCTTAACCCAACAAGAAGTAAACACGGTTTAGATAGTTTCTTTCCTGACTTTGGTATTGAGAAACCTAAGATAGATGATTGGGAAAACTTATCTCAGGAAGACTATACATATAGATGTGAACAGGATGTAAGAATAACAAAGGCTTTATGGGATAACCTGTTAAAGAGATTTTTAAAACTTTATGGCACTAAAGAAAAGTTAGATAAGTTTTTTCGTTACCTAGAGTTTAAGATGGACTGTGCCAATGAAGCAGAACAACAGGGATGGAAGCTAGATTTAAACTTAGCTGAGTCTAGTGTCGATAAACTAACCAAGTTACAAGAAGAAAAGATTACAGAGTTAAGTAATGTTATGCCACTACGCAAGCTAACCAAGGTCAAGACAAAACCAAAAGTCTGCCATAAGAAGGACGGTTCTCTATCTTCTCATGGAGAGAAGTGGTTTGCTTTACTGGACGAGTATGGTTTACCAGAAGGTTACAATGGAGATGTAACTGTCAGTGATGGCACAGAGGAAGCTAATCCTAACTCTACTGACCAAGTAAAAGATTGGTTATTTTCTTTGGGTTGGAAACCCTGTACCTACAAGTACAATAAGAACAAAGAAACAGGAGAGGAAAAGAAAGTACCACAGGTTAGAAAGAATAGTGAGTTAACCAAGTCAGTCAGGTTACTGATAGAAGATAACCCTGCTGTAGAGGTTCTTGATGGCTTAACTGTACTGCAACATAGACTAAGTATCTTCAAGGGTTTTGTAGAGTGTGAGAGAGATGGCTATCTTAAGGCAGAGATAGACGGACTAACAAACACACTTAGGTTTAAGCATAAGAAACCATTGGTTAATTTACCTAGTGTAGACAAACCTTGGGGTAAAGAAATACGTAGTTGTCTTGTTGCACCAGAGGGTACAGTGTTGTGTGGTGCTGATATGACTTCACTTGAAGACACAACCAAGAGACACTACATGAAACCCTATGACCCAAAGTATGTAGAGGAGATGTCAAGAGAAGGTTTTGACCCCCACCTTGACCTTGCTAAACATGCTAAACAAATAACGCAGGTTGATATTGATAAACATAATAGGGGAGAGATAGATTTAAAACCACTAAGAAAAGTTTTTAAAGTGGTTAACTATTCTGCAACTTATGGCATTGGTGCAGAGAAATTATCTAGGGAAACAGGAATGAAAGTTTACCGTGCCAAGAGTCTATTAGAGGCTTATTGGAAAAGAAATTGGTCAGTAAAAGCATTCTCTGAATCACAACCTATAAGAAAGATAGGTGATGAGATGTGGATACAGAACCCTGTTAGTAAGTTTTGGCATAGCCTACGGTACGAGAAGGATGCATTTTCTACTATCAATCAAAGCACAGGTTCTTATTGTTTTGATAAGTGGGTAGCTTACTACAGAAGTAGAAGGTCAAATATCGTAGGACAATTCCACGATGAAAGTATTAACGTAGTTAGAAAAGGAGAAGAGGAACAACATACAAATGTATTGAGTTGGGCGATAGGTAAACTAAATGAACAGCTTAAGTTAAATGTAGAGTTAGGTATTGATGTACAGTATGGAAAAAATTATGCAGAAATACATTAAAGTACTTGCATTATAATTAGTAATCGTGTTACAATAAAATTTCAACAAACAAGGAGGTTGCAATGGCAACAAGAAAAGTAGTATTAACTGGCATCGGTGAGTGGGCTAAAGTCTTTGAGGACAACCGTGATACTGATGGTTTTGAGGGTGCTTATAAGGAGCACGATGGTGCATGTACCATAGACATGATACTTGATGAAGCTAACATGAAGAAGTTATCTGCATCTAAATCTATGAAGAAGGGTTCAGTAGACCCTGAAGGTAGAGGTACTAAAGTCAGGTTCATACGTAAGTTTGATACTGGCAGAGATTGGGATAGTGGTGCTCCTGTAGTAACCAAGGCTGATGGTACTAAGTGGAACTACCATGAAGACGGTACGATTGGTAACGGTTCTACAATACAGGTTACACTGTCTGTGTATGATACAAGCCGTAAGGCTATTGTAGGTACACGATTAGACAGGGTTAAAGTTATTGAACATGTGGAGTACAAAGCTCCAGATGACGATGACGATGAACCTGTTGTTGTATCACCACACTCTCCACCACCTCTGACTCAGGTTACAGCAGGGAGTAGGGAGAATGCAGAAGAAGTACTCTTCTAAACCTAGAAACCTTGAGGCTAAAGAACTTTGGACACCGAAGTATAGCCTCAAGGTTATCCCTAATAAACTTAAAAAGTTGTTCAGAAAAAGAAAACATAAGTTAGGATGGAAGAATGAAAAAGATTGAAACCCTCGTAAGGGATATGTATAAGACCCTTCAAGGAAAGGGTGGATGGAATGGTTTTAATGGTGCTATGCTTGGTGAAGGTATAGCTCTAGTAGCTAATCAAAGATTTAATAAACCTCAAGAGCCTAGGGGTTATCTTTCTCTATCTTCTGTTGGAACTCCCTGTAAGCGTAAGCTTTGGTTTAAAATAAACAAGGCAGGAGAGGGAGAAAAGTTACTGCCTCACAACCTACTAAAGTTTTTCTATGGTGATATGATTGAAGAACTTGCACTACAACTTGCACTAGCAAGTGGACACTCTATTAAAGGACAACAGGATAAACTTAACGTACATGGTATACAAGGACACAGGGATGCAGTTATAGATGGCATGACGGTTGATGTTAAGTCTTGTAGTAGCTATGCATTTAAGAAGTTTAAGGAAGGAAAACTTAGAGATGATGACCCCTTTGGATATATATCACAACTTAGTTCCTACGTCTATGCAGGTAAGGATGACCCACTTGTTACTAACAAAACACATGGAGCTTTCCTCGCTATTGATAAACAGAATGGACATATTTGTTTGGATGTATATGATTTCTCTGAGGACTTAGCGACTAAAGAAAAAGAAATGTTAGAGACAAAGGAAATGGTGAGTGGAGATATACCAGAAGTGCGTATTGACCCTGTACCACAGTCTAAAACAAGCCCTAATACAAAGTTAAGTATGCAGTGTAGTTACTGTGAATACAAGTACCACTGTTGGGATAAGGTAAGAACCTTTATTTATTCCTATGGACCAGAGTATTTAATTGATGTCGTTAATGAACCTAAAGTACCAGAGGTATTCCATGACTAAAACTAGGACAGGTAAAGCAAAGGGTAGGTTAGGTCAACAGGAAGTACGAGATAGACTACTTCAAAACTTTCCTCACCTACATCCAGACGATATAAAGTCTACAGTTATGGGAGATACTGGTGCAGATATACAACTCTCTCCTGTAGCTAGAAAACTTATACCCCTTTCTATTGAAGTTAAAAGACGTAAGGATGGATTAAAAACTGCCTACACCTACATAGAACAGGCAGTTAAACATGGTAACGGTGAGCCTGTAGTATTCTTTAGGGCAGACAGAAAGCCTTGGTTAGTTATGATTGGTATGGAACACTACATGGATTTGATTAAAGTATGGAGTGAAAGAAAATAATCATGCCACTTATGAAGGTTTGGGCTATAACAAAAGGTCCTATTGATATGGAGAAGGAAGACTTTGAAGAGTACCCCCATGAATTACCTGATGATGGCTCAAGATTTTTAGTAGACTGTAAGGTAGAAATAAATGGAAGATTGTTTGACAGGGAGTTTTGGTTTAAAGCAGAAGATATGGCTTATGATTTTAAACATACTGTTGATGCAAGCATGGAAGCAATAGAAGTAGAGTTTGACTTTTAGAAAGGAGTGAGTATAACTATGGGTTTACGTTGTGAATTAGTGATGACAGTTAAAGTGGATTCTTCTGCCCACTTCTTAGAAGTTGATGACATAAATAATCTTGAGGTAATTAAAGAAAAAATTACCGACGCTTTATATGATTTAGAAGAATTAAAAGTAGAGGATGTAGATATAATGAGGAGATTAGATTGAAATATACTATGAAGATATACAGCCAAGAGGTTGAGAAACTTATTATTACTGAGCCTAAGAATAGACTGATGGAGAATGTACTAGGTCTTGGTGAAGAAGCAGGTGAAGTTTTAGGTAAGATTAAAAAACTTATTAGAGATAAAAACTTTTCTAAGTCAGATATTATTAAAGAGTTAGGTGACTGTCTCTTTTATATTACAGCAATAGCTAACTATTTAGGAGATGATTTACAGGCTGTTGCAGATGCTAACATGGCTAAGTTAAAAGATAGAAAAAAGAGAGATGTAATTCAAGGGTCAGGAGATAATAGATGAACAACATGCTACCAACAGACTACCAAAACTTTATAGCTATATCACGTTACGCACGATGGTTAGACAAGGAAGGACGTAGAGAAACGTGGGGTGAAACTGTATCACGTTACGTAGAATACATGGACAGTAAAGTTAATTTTTCTAAACAGGACAAGACTGACATTGAACAGGCTATACTAGGGTTAGAAGTTATGCCCTCTATGAGAGCTTTAATGACTGCAGGAGAGGCGTTAGACAGAGATAATACTGCAGGGTACAACTGTAGCTACCTGCCTGTTGATGACCCTAAATCTTTTGATGAGGCTATGTACATACTGTTATGTGGTACAGGTGTAGGTTTCTCAGTAGAACAAGAATATATAAATAAACTACCTGAAGTACCAGAGAAGTTGTTTAAAAGCGACACCACTATTGTCGTTAAAGACTCAAAGGAAGGTTGGGCTAAGGGTCTACGTCAACTAATTGCTTTACTATATGCAGGAGAGATACCCACGTACAACGTCAGTAAAGTTAGACCTGCAGGAGCTAGGCTTAAAACATTTGGTGGGAGAGCAAGTGGTCCTGCTCCTCTTGTAGATTTATTTAATTTTACTATTTCTATTTTTACTGCTGCTCAAGGACGTAAGTTAAGTTCTATAGAATGCCATGATATTATGTGTAAGATTGGAGATGTAGTTGTTGTAGGTGGTGTACGTAGGTCAGCTATGATTTCTTTATCTAATCTTAATGATGACCGTATGCGTCATGCCAAGTCTGGAGAGTGGTGGGATGATGAAGCTAATGGTGTTAAACGATTTGGTTATCGTGCCTTAGCTAATAACTCTGTATCTTACTCTGAAAAACCTGATATGGCAGGGTTTATGCGTGAATGGCTAGCCTTAATGGAGAGTGGTTCTGGTGAACGTGGTATTTTTAACAGACAGGCTGCGAAAAAACAAGCCAAAAAGAATGGTAGAAGAGACCCTAAATTTAACTTTGGAACTAATCCATGTAGCGAAATAATACTACGCCCTTACCAATTTTGTAACCTTACTGAAGTTGTTATACGTGCTACTGACAGTATGGAAAACCTTCTACGTAAGATTAGGATTGCTACCATCTTAGGTACAGCACAGTCTACACTTACTAACTTTCCCTATTTACGTAAGATGTGGAGAAATAATACAGAAGAAGAAAGACTATTAGGTGTATCTCTTACAGGTATTATGGACAATCAACTTACAAATGGTAAGGTAGGTAAACTTAATGAAACTCTGTGTCAACTAAAGAAGCAAGCTATAGCTACAAATAAAGAGTACGCTAAAAAATGGGATTTACCACAATCTACAGCTATTACCTGTGTTAAACCTAGTGGTACAGTATCACAGCTATGTGACAGTGCAAGCGGTATACATGCTAGACATAGCGACTACTATATTAGAACCATAAGAGCAGATAATAAAGACCCTCTTACACAATTTATGGTTGACCAAGGTATACCTAATGAGCCTGATATTAGTAAACCCAAAACTAATACTGTGTTTAGTTTTCCTGTAAAGTCACCTGAAGGTAGTATTACACGTAATGATATGACAGGTATACAACAATTAGATATGTGGCTAATGTACCAGAGATATTTTTGTGAACACAAACCTTCAGTAACTATTAATGTTAAGTCTGATGAGTGGTTTGATATAGGAGCTTATGTGTACAAATACTTTGATGAGATGTCAGGTGTGTCATTCTTACCACACTTTGACCATGTGTATCAACAAGCACCCTATCAGGAATGTGATAAGGGAGAGTACAATGATATGTTAGCCAAGATGGATGGCAACATAGATTGGAATAGGTTGATGGATTATGAGAAGGAAGATGCTACAGCAGGTAGTCAAACCTTTGCCTGTAGTGGAGATAGTTGTGAGATAGTGGATATAGGAGCGTAGTATGAAGGTAGGAATTACACCTATAAATAAGATTGAACGAGAGGCTAGAGACTTTAGAAAAAGATTAACTCCCAAACAAACTAAGGCTCTTACAACAAGAAGATACCTAGCAGGTCAGGCTCTGTCAGGTATCTTATCAAGGGGAAGGGGTACAGTTAATATGCATGAGGTGAGAAGAGAAGCCTACGAGTGGGCAGACTTTATGTTAGAGTATGATTAGTTTAAATAACTACCCTCTCTTGTTTCTCTCATATCTAAAAACTGTTTAAGAACTGATAGCTGACCCATCTCTAATTTTGAAAGAGATTCTACACTTATATCTTCATCAGGAAATAAATTTTCTATTGCCTTATCTATTTGTTTAAAACTATTACCATCTACTATATCCATAAGAGTTGTAAGACGTATATCACCTTCTCCAAATTCTGATTGCATCATAGATTTTACAACCTCTCTTACCTTTCTTAACATTTTACCAACTTTATTTGTTCTATAATCTAAAAGACTGACTATTTTAAGTGGGTCTCCTTTAATAAAATCAGGGTCTCTTCTTAAATTCATAGACTCATTCTCTACCATTCTATTAAATAGTTCATTGTATCTGTTACCTGCTTCTCCAATTTGAGTCATTTTATCTTGTTTCCAAAGAGGTTTTCCAACCATATTAAGAACAGCTATAGTATCATTTAATTCTTTTTCACGTACACCTAAGTTTCTACTTTCATCTCCACGTTCTGTACCAGTAACAGCAGTATAGTTTTCTTTAGTAGACAATCCTATTTTTTTACGTGTTTCTTCAGTTGTAAAAGAAGATACTATGTTATCCATATAACGTAGACTTTTATTAATAATATCACTACCCTGTTTTCTATCTAATTTTTTAAAGTCTTCTCCTTGAAACAATCCAACAGTAGCATTAACAGGGTCAAGAAATCTAGTACCACCTGACACTACTTGAGAAAGTATTCCACCACCAAAAACTTTTACAAATTTTATCTTGGCTTCTTTATCTCCCTGCAGTGCTAACTGAAAAGCATCTCCCATTCCATTAACTTGTTGGTTAAGTGCTCTTGTTATTTGTCTTGGACCTAGAGTATCCATTATTTCTTTAAACTCTCCATCAGGCATATCTTTTTCTGCACTACCACCAAACAAACTCCAATAAGATATAATTCTAGCTGCACCCTTTAAGTGTGAAACAGGAAAACTAAACTTGTCAGTTACAACTGCACCTGTATTTGTATCTATTCTTTCAAATGGACCTAACCCTATCTCACTATACTCTTGTTCCTGTTGAGCCATAGTTACAACTAATCCCATACCCACTGCGTTTCTAGTAAGTAACTCTTTGTAGCTACGTGATTTACCTACTTCTTTATAAGCAACACCTGTTGCTTTAAGAACAACAGAGGCAGGAGTTAGGTCAACCATAAAAGCCATAGTGTTATTAAAAAATCTACCGAATGGTACAAGTAAACCAACTCCTGCTATGTTACGTGCATCTTCAACTATAGATGCAATCTCTCCTACTGTACTCTTTCCTTTAAACGATTTAGAAAAGATAGCACGTTGAGTTTCATAGGTAGCTTTTGCAATAACTTCTTTGTATTCTTTTGTATTCATTAACCTACCAGAATCTGCGGCACTATAAAAGTCTACAAAATTTTTGTCAAAAGCTATACGTAAGTTTTTATCTAGTTGATATACAAGTTCCTGTGACTTTGAATAAACATCCTGCATCTGTACAAAGTTTACTTTCTGTACAAAGTCTATAGCTTTTTCAGAACCTGCACCCAACAAAGTTTGATTAGGGTCAAACCCTGAGTTTCTAATGATAGCATTCATATCTTCAATACCACCCGGAAGAACCTCAGTAAGTTCTCTAAGTGCTTTAGGGTCAGCAATAGCAAGTGACTTATAGGCATCATAGGTCATCATAGGGTCTGCAAAGTTACGTACCTTCTGAATATTTGTAGCAAGAAGGTGTTTAGCTATACGTAGATTTCCTGTTTCCCTACCAAATATTTTTTGCATACCACCAACACCACCATAAACTATAGCCTGTGCTAAGTCTGTTGCTGTATTCATGCCTGTGGCAACGCCATAACCAAGTATGTTTAAGAATGATGTACTAGGTGCAGATACAAGAAGTCTAATAATTCTATTTTGAAAATTCTTTAC
>TARA_R100001443_G_scaffold29077_3_pt1 | contig 16498 bp, 20 predicted proteins | sample TARA_R100001443 | Tara Oceans TARA_R100001443 (sample SAMEA2622142) | marine metagenome | biome: marine biome (ENVO:00000447); feature: deep chlorophyll maximum layer (ENVO:xxxxxxxx); material: "saline water (ENVO:00002010), including plankton (ENVO:xxxxxxxx)" | depth 50 m
AAGCCGGAAGTATCATAATAAACTCTACCTATTTGTAGGTTATTACTAGGAGCTGATCCTAAAGGTTCAATAGCAGCTCCCTCTATTCTGTTACCTTGTAAGTTTATATGATTTAAATATTTTATTGACATGATATTAATTTTTTAATTTAAAAAAGCTTTACCTGCAAATGTTGCGGTAAAAATAATCTGTAATTTGGAAGTGCTTAACTGGTTTGTTGTCCAGTCTTGATATAGCACTTTTCCATTTACAGCAGTATTAGCGGTATCTACTACACTAACTGATGGGTACTTTCCTAAATTATGAGTTACTTGCCAAGTTGAAGCTGCTGTGTCTTGCGTATGTACTGCGTTTAAATCTCCTGCACCTGCAGGTCCTTGCGCACCTACCGATATTACCTTAATTGTATTTCCAGAAGCAACAATTTTATTGCTAGTAGCTTCGGAAACTTTAACTACATTTCCTGCAGGAGTTGATATAGTAACATACGTATTCGCCATAACTATCCGCTTACTGATTTAACTATTTGTATTTGACCCTGTAATAATCTTGTAACTACTCCGGATAATGTTATATCTAAATCATAGAATGCTCTATTCCAATCATAATTTGCTGTAGTTGCTGCTGGTATTGAAATACTAAACTCTCCTTGTGATGGATTGCTTAATGTAATACCATTCCCTACAGACAAATTTAAAACAAAATTTGTATCAGACCTATTATCTTTAGCTTTTAATGTTACAGCAGCACCTGATAAATTAATTTTATTACCAGAAGCATCTTCATATGTTATAGTATTATTAAAAGTTGCTCCTTGTTCTATTTTAAAATTGTGTGAACCTGCTGCCATTATAATGAATAATCAAATACGTTAGGTTTACCTTTACCATTATTTTCTATAAGTGTGTATCCAGCTGAGCTAGAATAACCCATAGATTCGCTATAAAAGTTGCCGGTAAACAATGGAGCAACATCAATAGCTCTATAATCTGCTTGATCTACATATGTTTCTTGTAACGTATGAAAGACCTTTTTACTTTTTCTAGAATGCCAGTGCCCTCCTAAAAGTACATTATACATTCCTTGCTTACCATACTCAAACATTATCTTTCCTAAATCTCTTCTAGATAGTGCATGATGGTTATGTGTCATTATGTAATATATTCCATCTATTGCACTTCCTAATACTAAAGGAGAGAATTCTACATTTACTCTATCTAAAGAATTACGAAGCATATATGCTAGTAATCCTGCTACATCTCCTTCGTTGTCATGTTTAGCATCTGAGGTCGATCTATCATGGTTACCAGAAACCATGTGTATAGACTTGAGATTGTTTACATTTTTTATAAACTCTCTCATGATCTCAAATGCTAAAATCACAACGTGATGTCCATACATTCCTTTACCCATAGATTTCCAAGAATTTATGTGGTTAAGTCCTGTAAACGATTCTATGAAATCTCCTAGAAATATAATTTCTACTTTTTCATATCCTCGTTGGTTCACCTGATTTGCAATATCTTTTAAATACTGTATTACAGATTTAAAATTAAAATCCGGTGTACGTTGTAAATTTCTAATATCAGCGCCAATATGTAAATCTGCCAGACATATGACTCCTGTATTTACACCAGGAATCTTATTTATATTAACTTTAGATATCGCATAGTCAAGTTGTTTTTTGACTTCTTGATAGTCTAATTCTTCAGCTCTCGGTTTTAACGTGAGCTTCACCTGATAATTAGTCTTTTTACCCGTCTTTGTACTTACGTCCCAAGCATTACAAGAATACCCGGTAACTTCGTACTCGTTGACATCAATATCAAAGAACTTTATAGCTTCCTCTAATGAGGTTATAGGCTGTTCGCCTTTATAATTATACGTTGTAGCTACACCAGATAAATTTTCTTTCATCTGTTTTGCTACTTTCGCAACCCGTCTTCTTAATGTTCTGTGTGAAAATAAATCACACTTTTGTAATATACGGTCTGCTGTCTTGCTAAAAGATTCATTTGGATACTTTTGTAGGATGTCTTCTATTAATAGTTCTAAGCTTTCTATAGTCACAATTCTGTGTTTCTTAAATTTACAAATTTTTCTCTAATATAAAAAAGGCGATGGATAAGCACCGCCTTTCTTACAACTAACTAAATAAACAAAGTAAAGTTTACTTTAAATATTATTTAAGTTTTTCAACTTGTGTTACAATAGCGGCAGGTGTTACAGTCGAGTTACCGTCTTTAACTGCTACCCAAATTTCGAAATGATCGTAATTTTTAGCATTACCTACTGCTTTAGAGTTTGAACTTTTTGTTCCTTCGATTAATAAAAGATCATAATTTCCAGAAACAACAGAATCAGGCTGCTTGAAAGTTGCTGCAGATCCAGCTCTTCCAAATACACCTTTATCAGTATTACCTAATTTTTCTAGTTCTTTCACTTTAGCCTCAGTACCTACTGAAGGAACTGCTAGAGCTGTTCCAGATCCAGTGTATGCAAATGTTGATGCATCATTACCAGATAGTCTAAAATGTGAATCAATAGGAGCAATAATGTCAATAACTGCACCTGATACAGTCGTTGAAAATCCAAAGAATGGAGAATCAGACTTAGCAAATTCAGTATCCATTAAAGCTTTAATTGCAGCAGCAGCATTACTTGCTGATCCTGATCCTACAGATTCAAAAGTTTTAACAGGAAGATTCATTGTTCCTGATGTTGTGTTAATCACTTTAATCTCTGCATTTCCTGCACTATCTAATACAACAGTTGCTTTACTCTCTTGAGCAGTACCTGCAGCATATGAAAGTGTTGTGATTTTTTTTACGTCCCCTTCACTAATAGGACCTACGTTTGCCGTACCATAAAATAATGATACTTCTTCATCTCCAGATGTTAATGTTGCTACTCTTGTAGCTCCATCTTTTACGTAACCAAATTTAGCTGCTTCGAAAGCACTAGATGCGGCTGCGTCACTGTTGATGATAAGCACTTCTTTTTTTGCCATGATAATAAAAATTTAAAATTAAAAATAAAGTTATTCAGTCTGTGAGCTTTCTGCAATATTCGTCTGGTATCTCTGTGACTCTGTGGCTTCTAATAAGTGCTTGACCGTAAGGTCTACTATTTCTTGATGTGTATGATCTGCTAACTCACAATCTACCCCCGAAGATAGAGAAATTTCTACAGGTGTCCTAATGTAATCTGCGTTCAGTCCTTTTAATAGATAACTTTTGTTATTAAAAACTTTAATTTCAGTGTTATTTACTATGCCAATTGCACTATTTGGAGTAGACGTAGCAAAAGGATTACCTAAAATATTATAAGCATCATCGGGTTCAATTATACGCAATGGTATTTCTTTTATACGTTTTACAGATACTTCATCTATTCTACCTGTAAAATCGCTACTTGGGTTAAATCTTAAGACATTATTATTTCCTGGACTATTTGCAGAATCAGATCTCCAATCTGTTATAACTTCTAATTCTATTTGTTTTTTTACTGTATCACTTGTATTGTTCAACATATTAGTAGAACCTGAAGTATAACTAAATGTTGGAGAAGTATTAGAACCTCCAGCTATAACATCATTTAAAGACACTGTTAATGATCCAGCATATCCAGCTGTTCCTTGTGTTGCATCTTTTAATAAAAATGTTACTAAATATTTATTGCCTTTTACAACCCTTATTGAATGTCTAGCAGGATCTGTAGATCCACTAGAATGTTTTAAATGACCGCTTGTTATTGCCCATTTATAAGTACTGGGATCAGTACCTAGACCTAGACTCCAGCTATCTGCGTTACTAAATGTACTATTTGTAACTAGTTCTGGATCAACTTGACAGTCATCATATAATATTTTGACTCTACCGTTTATTAAGAACATGTAATCAGTAGGTAGATCAAAGTCTTCATGATCCGCATAAAGGTCAGGAGTTACTACATCGTCACTATAATCTAATACAGTGAGTATACGTAAATCATCAACTCTTTTTTGCGCACCGTGAAGACCCTGTTGTTTAGGATCTGATAAAGCCCAAAAACGTTGTTTTACAAAACGTTCTTGCATTTTATTTAAAGCAAAATCCATCTCTTCCGGCAAAAATGTGTCGAATGAGTTAGAAGCTACTTTTTGTAGACCCTGTTCTACCGCATGATGCATTTCTTGTACAGTCATTAACTAAATGATTTAAGACGTGCTTTTAAAGTTGTATAAATGCTAGAGTTCTTTTTATCTTTTAAATATAGAACTGCTTCTTCTAAACTATCTCCAAGAGGCTCGTCTCCGTTTAAATATGTATTTCCTACCTGACGTAACACATCATGTGTTAAACAATCTTGTATAAACGCCTGGTGCTCGATATTTTTATCTTGTGCATACATTAAAAACTGTGTAGGATCAGCATCTAGTTCAGTCTCAAGAGTTATTTCTCTTTGAGCTAGATCCATAGATTTAGGACTGTATCCATACACCATTAACAGCTGATTAACTTTTGATTCATCTGCTGTAAGTTTAATAAATTCTTTGTACGCTTCTTTACGCTTTTTGACATTAGAAAGCTTTTTCACCTTCTCTATCTCAGTATCGTAAATATAATATTTATACCTACGGTTAGTACCTATAGCTTGCTCATCTTCTGCAACGTATGGATGAGCACACGCAAATTTGTAACGTACATAATCCATTATATTAATAGGATCACCATCTTGATCTAAACCAACTTCTAACTTTGTACCTGAATTTTCTACAAGTATTGTTAAGTTTTGAAAGTATCTTTTTACTTCTTTCTGAAAATTAACATCTTTAGAATCTACTCCGATTATTCCTGGTAACCATTTTTTTTGTTCACCAAAAGATAATCCTGTATTTATATCTCCGTTAGCTCCAAATGTGGATCCAATTTTACGTTTAGCTTCTGCATAAACGTGATCAGGAAGATTAGTTGCATTTGCCTTCCTTTTAAGTATTACTGTTCTTGACATAATTATAAAATTTACTAATTAAAAAAATAGTGTACTAGGGGATATAAAATACCCCCTAATTCACTATATAAAATCATTATGATTTCACACACTCTAAGTGCAAGCAGTTTGTAGCTCTTCTAATTGCAATTCCGCACTCTTTCATAAAGTGTACAGATGCACCGTCTACGTCGTTTGCTCTTAGTGAGTTTCCACCACTAAATCCTGGAGGAACACTTGCTCCGGCTACTGCCCATCTAACAAGTTCTCTTCCTTTTCTAGAAATCATTTGAACGTTCTTTTGACCGTCATAAGATGACATGTCTAAGAAAATCATTCTGTATGATTCTAGAGGTAGTCCTGACACTGGGTGTTTTGGACTGTTCAATGCTCTCGCACCGTGATCAAATAAAGGTAAGTGTCTTACCGTAATTACGTGACCATCAATGTGCTTGTATGAAGTAAAGAATCCACCAAATTGAAGAGCTGAACTTCCTCCTGACATAAATGCACTAGGATCTGTGTTCTTAATATAAGAACCTGAAGCAAGCTCGTCTTTCATAGCTGTATCGAATTCTTCCATACCACCTAATCCTGTAAACAGAACAATGTTCATGTCTTGAGCATCAGAAGCTCCATATAGAGCGTCTCTTACTACAGACTTGATTTTTGCTGCTGTTAATGCAGAATAAGAATCTACGTTAGGAATCTGCTCAATAACTCCAGCTCCTAAAGGAATTGGTTTGTTATTGTCATCTTTAAGATTGATAGTTCCGTCTGAAGATCTGTTGTATTTAGAATACCATAAAGCATATTCTGTTTCTTCTTTCCATCTTAACATATGCTGATATTCTTCGAAGTCATACCATAGGTTAGTCTTCTTACCATCAACATTAAATTCAAAATTAACCACTCTGTCAGGCATGTTTCCTTCATATCTGTAGGACTTTCTGATTAGAGAGATTTGGTTTCTCATTTTAGATGGAGCAACCCAGTTACTTTCGTTACCAACTGAACCAGAGATAGCAGTAGGTGCAAATAATTGTACCCATTTTTTGTCTGCTACATCACCTGAAGCTACTGAATCAGTACCATCAGCCGTAACTAATTGTAGTGTGTATACCCATCCACCGTCAGCCTCATATGGATCTTCCATAATTCTGGCTTGTATGCCGCCTTCACTTTCAATAATGTATTGCTTAATGAACCATTTTTCATCAAACTTAACTTTAAATCTAGTAAAGTTGACACCTGAACCGCTTACTAGAGACGAAGCTCTAACGGTCTTGTTTAATCTACCCATTACTGGATAGTCATACTCAATATCATTGATGTAGTTAACCGCACCTACACCCTCTGTTAGAAAAGATAGAGGAAACCTCTTGTCTTCTTTTCCAGCTAGATGAGTGATTACCGGTGAAAGTACATCAGGCTGAGTAAGGAGAGCGTTCGCTAACGAGTTTTCGTCAGTCATACCCTCAGCGTTGAAAATATCTTCGTATAAACGAAGCTTTTTAGCGTTATCTGCTGCCATGATAAATAAAAATTAAAAATTAAAAATTAAATTAAATTAACTAAATAGCTTATCTAAAGACGGTACACTAGTTCTCTTTTGAGACTTATTGTATCCTCCTTTATTACCCTTCATTCTTCTAGTTGCTGTTTGTGTATTCGATTTTAATTTTGCTTTCAAATTCACAGCCTGCCTTGTGGTTGCTTTGGTATTTACGAGTTTAGATATGTCAAGACCCTTATAAATAAGGAATTCCATAGCTAATATAGATTCTTGATCCATCTTTTCTCTATCTAATAATCGTTGACTTCTTCCTTGTGCGTCCACTGGAGTTGCCATCCAATTATAGAATTTTTTCTTGTCACTCTCTGGAATTGTAAAATCTCTTAGTTTACCGTTATTGATAATACCAGATATTTCACTCCAGGTTTGTTGAGTTTGTTCTGCAGCTTGCTGAGCATCTTTTTGTTGTTGTTCTAACAACTGTTTTTTATTCTGCTCTTGCGTAACTGCTAATTTATTTACAGCTCTAGATGCATTCTTATATAATAATTTAGCATCTTCATAATCTTGGACAGTATCAGCAATTTCTTCTGGTGTATATCCTTGATGACCTAAAAACGTTTCGACAATCTTTTTTTGCATGCCTACGTCTTTTTCATCTATTTTTAAAGTATTAAAGTCTATCTCTTTTGCTGCGACTTTAAAATACTTTTCAGGATCTCCTCCAGATATTCTGTAGTTTAAATATTCCTGTATATCAGGAAAAGCTGAAAATACAGATTCAAATTGCTCTTCTGCCATTTTTGTAGCTGCTGCTTTGGTCAAACCTATGATTCCATCATAGTCTTCTCCAAATTCTCCATCAATTTCATATCCTAGTCTATCTTTTAAACTTTGGATAATTGTTGGCTCAGAGCCTTCTTCAGACTCAGAGTTTTCAGCTACTGGTTCTTCAGTGGCATCAGTAACAGGCTCTTCAACACTCTCCTCAGATTGTGTTTCCTCCTGTGCTTCACCTTCTACAGGTGTTTCTTGTACATTTCCTGATTCATCTGTTGCTTCAACAGTTTCTTCTACTTTTTCCTCTACCGGTTCTTCTGGCTTAGGATCGGTAGAATCAGGAATCGATTGATCATTTAATAACTTGCTTACAGTTACCTTTGATAAATCTAGGTTTTCTTCTTTATTACTCATTTTTACAAAATTAATTAAATTATACTAGTTTCTATCTAAAATATATATGGTTCATATTTACCTTTATATATAGTCTTTTTATTATTTTTTAGCAGCTGTTTTCTTTTGTACTGCTATTTTTTTCTCTTCAATGTCTTTCTTGTTTCTTATCTCTTCTTTTTTAACTTGAAGTTTTTCTCTTTCTAGCTGAACTTTAGCTAGATCTACTTGATCATTTACTCCATTATCATTCATATCTTGATCTACAGCTTTAGCTGCAACTTTCATTTGTTCTATTTCTATTTTGTTATCTCTGTCTTTTTGATTTTCAGAGGCTTCAAAATCTCTAGCTGCTTGCTGCGACTGAGCTTGTGCTTGTAGTTGTTCTGATTGCATTTGTTGTGCTTGTTGCTGTTGTTGAGCTTGAATTTGTTTTTCTAGCTTGTCAACTTCTTGCAATTTTGTTTTTATCTGTGCAAAATTATTTCCTTCTAAAATTTCTGCTATAGTAGAAGGTTGACTTCCGTTTTGTGCAAATGATAATGTTAATTGTTTTAATGCTTGTAGCTTATCTTGCTCAATAGAATTATTTTTAACAAATACACCAAACTCTGCTTCTTGGAATAGTCCAGGATCTACATCTAATATTGCTTCTCTGTAGTCACTAGTTACATATTGTGTTTTCTTACCATCTTTATATGCAACTTTTGCAGTATCTAATAAACCGTTAAACTCTCTTTCAGTGAATTTATCGAACCTTCTAAATAACTCTTCAGTCATAACAGAAGATTGGAACACAGCTCTTTCTGTTGCTCCAATACCATCAGATGCTTGCACTTGTCCTTTTCTTTGTCTAGATATTCCTACTAGTTCTTCCCATTCCATTTTTACAGATTGTAATAGCTGAAACTGTGCCGCTATATATTGTCCTAGACTCATATCTAATACTTGGAACTGATTAAAAGAAACTCTTTCTCCTCTTTTACCTTCTGCAGTAGAATCTATAAAAGCATATCCCATTGCATCAGCATAATACATAAATTTCTCTTCGTCCCATCCATGTCTTTTAGGAATAGTATTCATTTCCATTAACATGATCTTATCTTTGTTTTTTGCAATAGATAATTCTAATCTATAATGAAAAATGTTATACAAGATCTGGTAGGGTACGCCCATGGAAACTATGGATACCTGATCCGAATGTCTATTTGAGTAGATTCTTCCGTTGTAGGGGAGCTTACAAATTGAAAGATTAGACATTTCGTTTCTCTGTACTTGATGGGGTCTGATGTTGACATATATATCACCATCTATTCTGTACCCTTCCCAAACCTGATTAACCCAAAAATATTCTACATTTTCGTTAGCTTCTTTGTCGATTTTATAGGTTTCATCAACAACCATATTTTGTTCTTGACCCATATCATCAAAATAAGTTAGTATACCTATTCGTGCAAAAGACTTCCATGTTACATGTAAAACCTCTGCAAATCTTTCTGCATCTGTTTCTGGATAGTTAGGACTAAATGGAGAAATCATACCAGTAGATGTTTTTTGTGATGGGTTTTCTAAACGATCTATTTCAGAATCTTTTAATACATCATAAAAATTATCTACAATAGCATTAACACTCATCATCTTACGTCTTACACACCAATCACCATCTTCTATAAACTGTATATCTGGTGATTTTTCATAATCTATATCTAAAGGAGATACTATTTCATATTCAACATCATCCATACATATATCTTTGTATGTATAAACTTCTCCTGCTACTAACCAATCAAAAAAGGCAGTTTGTAAATTATCTGGTAATTCTAACTTATCTATTAAATAATCTAAAGTTTGTTGACCCATAACTGCTCGAATATCTTTATAGTTTCCTACAATTTCTTCTTGCATTGATTGAAGTTGTGGTAATTCTTTAGAAGGCATTCCAGTATCCATGCCCATTTCATTTAAATCATTAACAAACTTTTGTTCTAAATATTTTCGTAATTCTTCTTTCATTAATTCATCTTGCATACTTTGCATATCAGAATTACGTACGACCACTTGATGTGAGAAAGGTCTTTTTGCTTTTTCTCCTAATAGTAAATCTATAACAGGTTTAATAATGTTGTAACTACGGAGTTTAGCAGGAAATCCTTTTGTTTTATGTTTTTCAGAGTTATAAGGATTGATTACATAGTTATAATCTGCCTCGGATAAGTTACCATTATAAGCATCATAATATTTATGCATATGAGATTTGTGTTGACTAGAGAACTGTGTTCTGTCAATAAAAGCATTCATGGATTTTTTCCCCCACTCTTTAGTTTTCCGACTTCGAGGGAGTTTTTGCTTCGGAATTCTACTCATGCTTACAAATTACTGAAAAAATCTTCTATTAAAAAACGAATTGTCAGATTCTTCGTATTCTGCTTCTATCTCTTTATTATAGAGATCTTTCATATGAAACATACCAACTAAAAGAGCAGATACACGGTCAAAATTGCCTTTTGTATTGTATTTTATTAGCTCATCTATTAAAGCAATGTCGTAAATATAGTGTAAATTAAGTTTACGATCACCATCTTCTTGTGTTCCTCTAGGTGTTCTTAACCAATCACGTAAATATATTTCTGCTTGATTCTTTCTATGACTAGATCCCATAGATGTACCATATGTTCTATTTAATCTACGTATACGTACACCATCTGTTTTATCAAACAGTTCTGCTTCAGGCATTAGATAATTTAACATTCTGTGTCTTTTAGCATAAGGTATTACTTCACCTCTATCATTTTCAAATCCAATTTGTGCATTATAATATTTAGCTAATAAAAATAAATTATAATTATATTCATCTTGAGTTTCTGGTCTACCTACATATGATGCAACAATCATATCATCTGGTTTAGAAAAATTGTTAACTCTTTTTATAACGTAAGCTGCTCCTAACGATGCACCATATCCATCACTTGCATAGGGGTCATGAACTATAAAATATAAATCATCAGGTATTTTATCCTGTTTAAATGCAGGTGCTTGATACATAACGATACACCCACGTACATCATCTGACTTATTATGTGGAAACTTCATAACAGGTCTTACTTTATCACTAGGTCTAAATAGTAAACCTGTAGAAGTCTCTACTAGTATTCCATTAACTGCCATTTTATTATGTAATCCTGTTCTCATTAACTCATTACGCCATGATACTAAAGCTGCACCAGGAAACATATTACCTCTTTGTTGTAAAAATGCCTCTCTAGGCATCCAAGGATATTCTGTTATATATTTATCTAACGTGCTTGCATCTTTTGCTTCTTTCTTTAGTTGATCTCTTTTAGCATCTTCTTCTTTCTTTGCTTGTTCTGCTAAAGAGTTACCATCGTTATCCATGTAACCAATCTTATTCTGAAATGACGGAAAGAAAAAACCACATGTAGATCCTGTGGATCCTTCATCCCATATATTATCAAAAGGATAAAGATCATAAGCTTCTGGATTATAAAACATTGATTCAAAATCAATTGTTCCTCCTTCCATATCACCACCCGTACCAAATAGTACAATCTGTCCTGTTACGATACCACCATCCTCAACACAGGGACGTGTTGCTAGATAAGATGCTTTTAAATTATCAAATGCACCGCACTCTTCAAATATAACTAGTGATGCGTCTTTACCTCTTGCAGCATCTGGGTTATCTTTAAAAGTAATTGCTTCAACTTCTGATTTATATCCTTTTTCTATGGCTTGTTTGTTGATATATTGTAGATAACTAGCTCTTTTGTGATTAATCTTGTCAACTACTTGTCTTCTCTTTTGCCATCCAGTATGTTCATTAAGAAAGTTCATGTAATCAGTTACCATTGTCATAATTCCTTTAGGATATAGGTATTTTTTATCGTGAGCACACAACAATGTGTAAGAATTACGTCTAGTATTGAATAAATTAGCAGCTATGGCAGCGTTTTTGTAACTAAATCCTTTACGTCTAGCTTTTGCTACAATTAAATGCTTACCTTCTGCTGCAGATTTTTCTAATGCGTGGAAATATTGGTAGTCACCGTCCCAAAAATTAGGAAATGACACTGTTTTTAAACCTGCTTTACGTTGTTCAATAGCTTCGGTTAGTTTAATTCTACAAAAATTTAGATAAAAATAATGATGACCTGTAATTCTAGTGTCACCTACAGTGTATCCTTCTGTACATCTTTTTAATTGTTCTGCCCAGTATTCAAAGTAAGGAGCACTACCTACAGCATCCCCACAATATATTCCTTGAGTTAGAAATTTTGTAGCTTCTTCACTAAAGGCTCTAGTATTTACTAACATATTACTTTTTTAATCTTTCTGAACGTGTGTAATCTTTTTTAATTATTTCAACTTGTCCGTCTTCTTTTAATCTAGATATAACTAAGTAAAAACTTTGACCATTTTCATATTGATGATGACAATATGCTTTTAATCCGTTTAGATCATTTTCTCTTTCTATCGTACCACTAAAGTTTTTACCTTCATCGTTTTCATATACAAAATGTGCAGCTCCATATGGTACAAACTCTCCTCCAGTTTCGTTATTATCATAATCTACGTGAGTAGTACGTCCGCATTGCGGACAAAATTTTTCAAATTCTACCCCATCAGATTTTATTTCTGTAATTCTTAGCTTGTGTCCACAGACACATTTTAATTTAGAGTTTGTATTAAATTTTATTTTTGCCATTAGTCTTCAAACATTCCTTTAGTTCCACCTCCACGAATTTGTGCTTCGTTAGCCTGTTCTTTTTTAACTTTTTCCTCTAAAGAATTTATTGTGTCTATTGCTTTAGGTATTTTTTCAGATACTTCTAAAAGCTTAGTTACATCTTTCATTATATTACCAACATCTCCCTCATCATCGCCATCTATAAGATTTAATGCAATAGATATTTTTTCATTTAACGCACTTATAACTTTTGAAGATGTAAGCAATCCTTCTTTAATTGCTTTTAAATTAGTTATGGCAGGAGTACGCTGCAACTCATTGTACTTATCCATCCCCTCCCGTACGAACTGGGTGACTGGAGATTTATCGTCAATGTGTAAGTCTTTGAGCAATCTTTGTTTTCTTTCTCCTTCGGGGTATATAGAATAGGGAGATCTGTAGTCGCACATGAAGTAAATGTATGCAAGGTGTTTTTGTGCATTCCTTTTTTTTCTGTCTTTGTCATTAGTTATTATTTTTTTAAACTCCGGTATTAGTTTAGCTTCCGGATTTATTACTACTTGAAAGTTTTCTTCTTTGAAAAGCCGCATCGTTTAATTTTTTTAGTCTGTTAGGGTTTACATGAAATCTACCAAAGTATGAAAGTCTTACACTATCAAATGCTCCTCTTTTCATAATCTTTTCTAAGTATTCAAACTGGGATTCACAGATTTGTTCTATTTCCTGTAAATCTCCTCCCATTTCGTCCTGTATCTCTTTATAAATTTCTTGTTTTAACTTGTTTTTTGCCATTATTTACTATGTCTTCGATTTCTTTTAATAAAGTTACTAATTTTTAACTTCATACATTACTACTCCTCCTAGTTCTTTTGCAATTTTTTCTGCATCTTTTCTAGAACAAGTAATAACTATTTTTTTAGGCATAGATACTTTGTTAGTAGATACTACGTATTTAATTAGAGCGCCCTTGTCCTCTGTATTTAGGTCCATCATAATATTTTCCATTTTTTTGATTTGTATGTCTGTTTTTAGAATGAACCCCAGGTCTCTTCTTTCTAACTTTTTTATAAAATACCGCTAACTTAATTCTTGCTGCCATAAAAATTTACATAATCGTGTGGATCCATCCACATTCTTACAATATAAGTATCAAATTCTTCTACATCTACAAGTATGTCATGTTCAAACCGCATTACCTTTAATGTAAATTGTTTCTTCTGATAATCTAAGAACTCAAATACATTCTCTAGCCCAACAATACGTACGTCAATAAAATAATCATATTCCCCCACTGTTTTTAAATTCAAAAGTTAAGACATTGTTTGCTTTATAATTATAAACTAATGGATGAAACGTATAACGTATCTTTTTATTAGAATCATACAGCAAGACATTCTTATCTTTTAAACTTTTAATAGAATTATTTAAAACTGCTCTGCTCCAGTTAAGTTGCTTAGCTGCTTCCATCCTATTATCTTTCGAGCATGGGTTGTCTATATCTAAACCAAGAAGAGTCACACAAACATTAATTTCAGTCTGTGTCATTTTTAATATTCCGTTTATTGCGTTTAAATAATCTTTAAGGAACCTCTTGTTATTGGTTGGTATTTGTACTTTCATTATACTTAATTACTTTTTCTATTTTTCTAGAGAGTCTTTTAGCAACTAACTGTCTTACATTCTTTAATAACAGTATGATGCATTGATTCTCTGCACTAAAATTCTTTTTTTGTAAACTATAGAACCTATCTATAAGAATATTGATAACTTCTTCATTAGTAGTTCCGTCTTGAAACTTACCATCCTTTTTTTCGGTAAACTTTATGGTTTGAGATTTTGTATTATCTGCGAAATCTGTCGCTTTATACTCTACTCCTGCTTTTACTACGTCCATTATTTATTGATTTAATAATTCTTTATTGTATTCTACCATAAATGTATGGTAAAATAGTATGAAATAAAAGAACTACTAAACTATAGGACTATTATAGAGACTTTTTACTCAGAAGAACTCGGAATCGAGTTCAAAAATTTTTATGTCACGCTTTTACTTTATCCTCTTTGTTCTTTTTTCCCTTCTCATAGACAACATAGCCTTCCGACTTTAGTTTTTTTATCCACTCATTTTTTTCTTTTTCCATTTTTCTGTAATGATCAAAGATTTGATTTTCAAAAGCATTGTGTATTATAGGCATAATATATGTATTAATAATATGTAAATATACAAAGTCTCTATAATAATTACAAAAAAAATTTTTTAGCATGCTTATGTAAATAAGATTTTTATTTGTATCATTGATCCCCTAGTCGCAAATCTAGTTAAGTTGCTACACTTCAGGTACACCAGCTGTTGGATCGGGCAAATTAAGACATCTGAGAAAAAGCGATATTATCCTTTGTACCTTTCGAGCACCCAAATATCATACTTACTCACGTGCATTTTCTAAAAATTTAAAGGTTCTGGGGGGTGCTAAAGCAAAAAAAGCGCCCTTATACATAAAGTATCTAAAGGTGTCGATGCATATACCACCTATTGTAAACCTCCCCCGCTCAACATTGCGGTCAACACACCCCCGCGCAAATTGCAAAGCGGTGCAAAATAAAAATCGTATGAAAAAACTTATAGAATATTTAGAACTTGACTTCACTAACGATAGTCACGGTATAGAGAAGGTTATTGGACCTTTAGGTAACTTCTTATCATTCACTAAAGATAAGTGGGTAACCAAAGAAACTATGCCTATTGGTAAGAGGAGTCAGAATGGTAGATTAACAGAGTATAATGTGTTGGTAACCGAAGACGGAACAGCCATTGCAACAGTTAATGAATACCAAGTAGGAGAATCATTGGGTGCAGCACAGCCTGCATAACAGTCACAGCAACGCAAACGACACAGGTGATAGCGTGTTTATCAGCGAAGTAAAGACATAGGGGAGAGTAACATCTCCCTTTTACCTATTGTTATCCTCAACAAGTTAATTTGGGTGTGCATACGACAACCAGGTCTCTCACCCCACAATTCACCACTATTTACCACCTATATTACATAGGTATATTATAATATATAGACTAAATGATAAGCAAGTCTCGATAAAATGCTTACAAAAGTATCAACAATATATACAGTTATTTACAAATGAAAACACTAGTAAAACAAGTTTATAACATTTATTATCTCTTTGTAGTGCAAATTATACAAGATATTAATAAGAGTTATAGTAATAAGATAGTTAGATATGTTATGTTAACATGGATATTTGGTCTTATGCTTATGGCATACACCGGTATTATATTTATGATATACATGACAATCTTCGGTCCATCTATAGGGATGGCATTTTAAATTATAGATAGAGTGTGTATTTCAGTATAATCCATGCATGTAAAAGCACCGATTATGTGTTTATCATACCACTCTATCTTTTATTAGGAACAGAAGGTATAAAGATAGTACTTTAACATACCATGTACGATACCTTAAGACGAGTAGTCAGGCAATTTAACCTAAGTCTCGCACCTTTTGTTCCTTTGTAAGATATCGATCGCACTTATGATTGGAGGGCGTAACAAAGAATCAATCCGCTTGTGACGGAAACGTAATATGATGTCACCCTTTGAAATGAGATACGATAGAATTCAGCATTTAAGGAGTAAAGCAAGCGCCAAAATATGGATGTGTATCCATACTGATGATTGCAAAAGCATGAATTTGGAAAATATATACAGCTATACGTATAGGTTCGAAACTATACTAGCGTCAGTACTACGTAAGCGTTGTGGAAACAAGGCGTGTAGTGAGTAGAGCATCAGGTCAAGCTGGTCTTACATTTAAATGAGTGTAAGATAACATGCAGCTCAAAGTTTCTTTAAAACAAACAATCTCGATTGTTTCATGATATAATACTAATTATTATGGGTGTTGCTTAGCACTTTAGTTAGTATATTACACTCTTTACAGAGTATTCAATGTGTAGTAATACATGAGAATAAGGTTGAACTTGTAGTATGTATCAAGAGTATTCGGTATTCACCGATAGCAGGAACTTGTGTTGAGACACACCTGACGTGTCGGCTGTATTTTTTAGTAAATCAATTATTTAAATCAATAAAGTTATGGCAAAGTTATTATCAG
>TARA_R100001443_G_scaffold41378_3_pt1 | contig 16423 bp, 17 predicted proteins | sample TARA_R100001443 | Tara Oceans TARA_R100001443 (sample SAMEA2622142) | marine metagenome | biome: marine biome (ENVO:00000447); feature: deep chlorophyll maximum layer (ENVO:xxxxxxxx); material: "saline water (ENVO:00002010), including plankton (ENVO:xxxxxxxx)" | depth 50 m
TTTATCAATGAGTGTTAATAATACTGCAATAGGTGGACAAAACACAGCAGTTGGTCAAACGGACTCAAATAATATGGGTAACAATAATACCGCAGTAGGTGGATCAACGACTGTTGCTTCTAATACATCAACAAATACAGGGGTTTCAGGTAATACAACTGGCGCACAAAACACCGTAGTTGGTCAAAGTGATGGAAATGCAAGTGGTGACAATAATACTGCAGTTGGTCAATCTGATTCAGATATTATTGCAGATCAAATTGTTGCACAGAATATAGAAGATCAACAAGAACAGTTAGAACAGCAACAACAAGAAACCGGTGAGTATGCAGATGAATCACAATTAATTGCATATATGGGTTATGTTCAAGGATTTAATGGATATACACAAATTGAAATACCAGAGCTTGCTGTATGGTATGAGCCAGAAGATATTTATGCTAATGTAGTTATACCAGATAATAACAATGCATTTATGAGTTTATATGGAGATAATTTAAATAGTGCAAATCAATTAATAAATATGCAACCGAATTTATAATGGTAACAAAAAAAAGAAAAAGAGCTAAACCCATAAGACGCACTACCAAAGGGAAAAGTGCAAACTATCGACCTACTAAAAAAGGTGCAGGAATGACTAGAAAAGGGGTTCGTGCTTATCGTAAAGCAAATCCCGGTTCTAAATTAAAAACTGCGGTTACAGGTAAAGTTAAAAAAGGAAGCAAAGCTGCTAAAAGAAGAAAGTCTTATTGTGCAAGATCAGCAGGGCAATTAAAAAGAAGCTCTGCTAAAACTAGAAACAATCCTAATTCAAGAATTAGGCAAGCAAGAAGAAGGTGGAAGTGCTGATATGCCAAGAAAAAAAACAACTAGAAAAAGAAAAACTAAATCTACTGTAAATAAAGCTGGTAATTATACTAAACCAACTATGCGTAAAAGGTTGTTTAGTAGAATTAAGTCTGGAACAAAAGGTGGTAAAGCGGGTCAATGGTCAGCTCGTAAAGCACAAATGCTTGCAAAGGCTTATAAAAAAGCAGGTGGAGGATATCGGTAATGGCAAAAGGTGTAAAACATTATTTAAAAGATGGAAAAGTTTGGAAAGGTGCTTACCATAAAATGCCAAACGGAAAACTACATACAAATAAAACACATACTAAAACAAGTAAACCTGTTTTTCATTATGGTGATTTAAGTGTTAAGGCTAAGAAAAAAGCAATGTCGCAAAGGGGCAAGTAATGGCTCTTGCAAAATCACAACAGTCTTTAAAAAAGTGGACTAAACAAAAATGGAGAACAAAGTCTGGTAAAAAATCTGCTGATACTGGAGAAAGGTATTTACCAGAAAGTGCTATAAAGTCTTTAAGCTCTTCTGAATATGCTGCTACTACTCGTAAGAAACGAGAAGATACTAAAAAGGGAAAACAATTTTCTAAACAGCCTAAAAGAATTTCTAAAAAAGTAAGACCGCATAGAAAAGCTAAAGGTGGTTTTATTGCAAGAGGATGTGGTGCAGTTATGCCAGATCGTAGAAAAGTTACTAAAATTTTATAGGAAAGTATATGGATTGGTTTCAAAATAAAACAACTCAACTTATTGCATTGGCTGGTATTGTTAGCACTTTGGCTGGTTTTGGCTATACAGGTGCAACGTATGTTAATCGCATAGAAAATCTTGAATCTAAAATGACTCGTTATATTAACGAGATTGATGCACTTGCGGATCAAGTTACGGCATTGGACAAGAATGTTGTTGCAGTCGGTGAACAAATTAAATCATTAAATGTTGAAACACAAGATTTAAGTCCGATTAAAAATGACATTGTTGCAATGCAAACAAGTATTGCAGGGATTAACTCAAGCATTGATTCTATGTATGACGATGTGCAAAGTTTAAAAAACAAAAACGATAACCCATTGGCGAATTAATATGAGCGAAGAAGAACATTACCCAAGTAGTAGATTTGGTGGAGATATGTCTCGAAATGAAGTTGAAATGGATTTATCTAAGTTCATGGAAATGCTTCAAGAGAATGCTTCACTTAAAGATCGAATTAGAGAACTTGAAGATAAAAAGAACGACAACCCTTATCAAAAAGTTATTTTTGTAGCTCAAGCCATAGACAGTTGGAGAATTATACCCAGAGCTTTTTTAGCGGTGTATATGTATCTATTGTATTTTACAACATTTTGGTTCATGGATTTGCCTGACCCTAGTTTTGAACAATCGGGTTTAATTTCAATTGTTGTGGGTGCTGGAGCAGCTTGGTTTGGACTCTATACCAACAGCCATAAAAAAACATAAAATAATAAGGAAATAATATGTTGTATGCAAAAAAAATAGGATTAGCAACTTGGTTTAAAACAAAGTTTCTTGGTTATGAAGAAAAAAAAGTTCGTGCAAGGAATGAAGATGGTCGATTTGTAGGTGACGATGAATCTACTCCAGATGTAGATGAGGCTTATACAACAATCGCTGTTAAACCAAAAAAGAAGTAAGGCTCAAAAATTATGGGTTTTCCATTCGAGATTATTACAATGCTCGGCTCTACTTTATTAAGTAGTTTATTAAGTATATGGTCGCAAAGTCGAAAAGCAAAAGCTGAAGAACAAAAACTCTTGATTACAAGAGGTGAGTTTGAAATGAAAGCTCGTAAACAATCTCTTGATCATGGATTAAAAGACAAAGGATTTGCTTGGACAAGAAGAATAATAGCATTAACTGCTATATTTGCGATTGTGCTTTTGCCAAAACTTGTAGCAGTATTTTATCCAATGGTTGATGTAACAGTTGGGTATACAAATTGGCAACCGGGATTTTGGTTTTTTAAAGAAGGAAGAGAAGTTTTTGAATGGGTTACATTTCAAGGACTTGTAATAACACAGCTAGATACTAATTTGGTGTCAGCTATAATTGGAATGTATTTTGGCGGAAGCCTAGTAAAGAGATAAAATGCCATTATTAAAATATCAATTTAAACCGGGAATAGATAAAGAAGGAACTTCTTATACCAATGAGTTTGGGTGGTATAACTCTGATAAAATTCGTTTTCGGTCTGGTCATGCAGAAAAAATAGGCGGATGGATTAAATATTCAAGCTCTACTTTTTTAGGAACTGCACGATCTTTATATAATTATGGTGTTGCTAGTGGAACTAATTATATTGGCATTGGAACACATCTTAAATTTTATATTGCAGATGGCACAAGCTACAACGATGTAACTCCAATAAGATCAACCACAAGTGCAGGTGATGTTACTTTTTCTGCAACAAATGGTGATGCAACCATTACTGTAGCTGATACAGCACACGGCGCAGTGCAAAATGATTTTGTAACATTTAGTGGCGCAGCATCTTTAGGCGGGTTAATTACTGCTAATGTTCTTAATCAAGAATATCAAATAGCAACGATTGTAAATGCAAATAGTTACACTATAGAAGCAAAAGATACCGATGGTGCTACAGTTACAGCAAATGCAAGTGACTCTGGTAATGGTGGATCAAGCGTTGTTGGTGCTTATCAAATTAACGTAGGGCTTGATGATTATGTTTCCTCTACAGGTTGGAGTGTTGGACCTTGGGGTAGTGGAACATTTGGTTCTGCGGCATCTTTAGATGATACAAATCAACTAAGACAATACAGCCAAGACAATTTCGGTGATGATTTAGTTTTTAATCCAAGAGCAGGCGGTATTTATTATTGGGATCAAAGCTCTGGAACAAGCACAAGAGCAGTAAATTTTACATCTTTATCAGGAGCATCTGACGTACCAACAAAAGCATTGCAAATAATGGTGTCTGATGTAGATCGCCACATTATTTGTTTTGGTTCTAATCCTATAGGCTCTTCTTCTTTAGACCCTTTATTGGTTAGGTGGTCAGATCAAGAGTCTGCTATAGATTGGACACCTTCATCTACTAACTCAGCAGGCGGAGTAAAAATAAGTAGTGGCAGTAAAATTGTAGGTGCATTAAGAACTCGACAAGAAATTCTTATTTGGACTGATTCAGGCTTACATTCAATGAGGTTTGTAGGTGCTCCATTTATATTTTCATTTAATGAATTAAAAGCAGGTGTATCTATGATTTCACCAAATGCTTCTATCAATGCAAATGGTATTGTTTATTTTATGGATCGAGGAAGTTTCTTTACTTATTCAGGTCAAGTTAGTCCACTTCCATGTGCAGTAAGAGATTATATTTATGGGGATATAAATTTGTCTCAAGCCTATAAAGTTTTTGGTACTGCCAATATAGATTTTAATGAAGTCATGTGGTTTTATCCATCATCAGGGTCAGAAGAAATAGATCGTTATGTAATTTATAACTATATTGAAGATATATGGTCTGTAGGCACAATGGTTAGAACAGCTTGGATTGAAGCACATTTAGAAAACAATCCAATTGCGGCTGGTAAATCAGGAAATGACTCTAATTATTTGTATAACCAAGAGTATGGTCATGATGACGATGGAAGTGCTATGACGGCATATGTTGAAACAGCAGACTTTGATTTAGAAGATGGAAATAACTTTATGTTGGTATCAAGAGTTATACCAGATATAGAGTTTAAAAATGCTGATAGTGATAATGAATTAGATGTTTCTATAAAAGGTAGAAACTATCCCGGCGATAGTTTATCAACTTTATCTACTTCTTCTGTAACCAGTTCAACGCAACAAGCATTTGTAAGATGTCGATCAAGACAGGCTGTATTAAGATTTGAAAGCACTGGAATAGGATATGGTTGGAGATTAGGACATTTTAGATTAGATACAAGGCTAGATGGGAGAAAATAATGGCTGAAAAAACATCAATACCTTTACCAGTTGCTACTCCAGAATATTCTAATATTGACCAGTCAATATTAAGATCAACCATTGAAGGCGCATTAATTGATATAAATAATGATATTGGAAATGCAAACAGATTAAAAAATAAACCTTCTTCTTTATCTGTAAGAAGGCATCAGTTTTTATTAATGGGTGCATCTGGTGGCTGATACCTTAAAGGTTTTAGGTCAGGTTGATCCATCAGCAACTACAACAACTACTTTATATACTGTTCCTGATAAAACAATGACCACAATTAGTTCTATTGTGGCAGCAAATAGAACAGGCTCTGCTATAACATTTAGGTTAAGCGTTCATGTTGCTGGAGCAGGAGCTGACGATAAACAATATTTATACTATGACAAATCAGTTGCGGCTAATGATTCGCTAACAATTGTAATAGGCATAACACTAAACCAAACAGATGTTTTAAAAGTTTACACAAGTGCTGTAGATATGAGTTTTAATGTATTTGGTTGCGAAACCACTAACGACTAGGAGAGTAAATTGGCACAAAGATATTTAGGTTCGCCAAACGAAGAATTAGATTTAATGTTCGCTGAACTTGAGTCTATTGATAGAACTACAAAAGAAGGAAGAAGAGCATACAATGCATTGGCTCGTAAAATAAGACGAGCTAGAGGAAGTCGTATGTTTTCTGGATTAAGAGGATTACTTTCTCGTAAGTACCCTGTACCAGCAGGTGCTACAGGAGCGGCATCAACTATGGGTGTTGTTGGTACGCCAGCAATTCCAATGCCTTCTCTGGGTACTACAGCGCAAGCACAACCACAAATACCTATAGAAGAAATTTTAGTTAGTGCAAGCAAAAGAGAAGTGCCTGAAGCAAAGCCTCAGTTTGATGTTTCTTCTAAACTAGGTCGAAATCAATTAAGAAGTTTGCAAAAAAGAGCAAGAAGAATGAAAAAGACTCCAGATGCATACGAAAAAAACCCTGATTATGCAATAGAGTTTTTGCCTGATTATTTAAAAAATGAATATAGAGATGAACTTATGCAATTAGCATCAAGATACAACGAAGGAAGAATGATAGGTAAAGGCGGAATGTTATTCGATCCGACTGATCCGACTGATGTAGCTTTAATGGGATTGGGAATGGCTCCAATACCCGGTGCTAGAGTAGCAGCTGGTGCTGGTAAACTTGGAAAAATGTCTAGGAAGCTAAAAAAATCTTTCAAACCCGGCGGAGTTGGAGAATCTGCTACTTTGCTTGGTGCTTCATCTGCTCCATTTTTATACATGGCTTCAAAGTTAGATCGTTCACGCAAAGAAGCAAGAGAAGGAACAGAAGGAAAAACAATTGAGCAATTAATTGAAGATAAAAAACAACAAGAAAAATCAGATGAAAGACTAGAAAAGTTTTTTGAGGCTTACGAAAAAGACCCAGATGCTTTTAGTAAAGATGCGGAGTATTACAATATGCTTGAAGATGAACGAAACCTAGAAAAAAAAGCCGGTGGTGGAAAACTTATGGGTCAAGCGCAAAGACTCGCACAAGCTGGTCGTGGTGATGACACAATGCTTATGCACGTTACACCTGATGAGGTTGCAGGAATCGCATCTCTTGCACCGGGTTTGATGACAATAAATCCACAAACAGGATTGCCTGAAGCTGGTTTATTTAGAGATATACTTGGGTTTGGACTACCTTTCTTGCTTCCAATGTTGTTACCCGGCATAGGATCAGTGGCAGCAGGAGCATTAGGTGGAGCAGGCGGAGCCGCAATAAGAGGCGGTGATTTTAAAGATATATTGCTTGGTGGAGCAACTGGTGCTTTGGGCGGTAAATTGACTGAAGGTTTAGCTCAATCAGGTGCTCAGAGTGCAGGACTTACAGAAAATCTAGCTTCAAAGGCTGTTGACTCAACTGCGGCAATTCCAACACAAGCTCTTGCAAATGCTGAAAAATTAAGTTCTGTATTAACTCCTGATCAATTAGTAAATGTTGAAACCTTAACTAAGGGCGGTATGGATATTGGTGGTGCTTTATCAACAATGGATTTACCTGCAGCTCAAATGGCTAATATTAATCAAGCATTTACACCTGCTATTGGAGATGCTGCTGGTCAAATAGGTTCTTTAGCTGATATGGGCGGTACAGGTGAAATTTTTGGAAACATTAAGTCTGCTGGTCTTGGGGGATTAAAAGATCAATTAATGTCATTAGAAGGAATTGGAACAGTTACAGGAATGGGATTGCAGGCTACTAGAGATGCACAAAGAAGATATCAAGATATGCTTAATAATATGAGTAGAGAAAAAGAGGAAAGAGAAGCAGAGCTTTATCGTATGTATCCTGAAAACATACCTTATTATGCTAGAGAAGGCGGATCACTATACAAGAAACGATATATTGATGGAGATTATAGCTAATGGCTAAAAGAAATAACCCAATGATGTTTGATGGAGAGATTATAGATGTTCCTCAAATTTATAATCAAAGACCTGAAATGATGTATATATCACAACCCTCACAATCTTATTCAAGAATGGCTCCTAATCGTTCTACAATGATGAGTCCATATGATAACTATGATTATGGTGGTTATAACTCTGGATTTACAAATTTTAATAATCCGAATATAGTTCCAACACAAGCAAGAGTTCCACAAGCACCTCCTGCTGGATATAGACCCGGCATTGATCCTGAGTTTAATTATTTTCCAAACTTAAATCCTCCTGCATCAACAATAGGACAATATCCTTATGGCATAAATCAACCTATTACTCCATCTGTAAATATTGGTGGAATTGGTGATTTACTTGGAGGAATTAATTTTGGTGACACAACTGCTGAAGGCATTGATCTTTCTAATATATTTCAAAATCAAAATATGTTTCAACAACCTGTAATAGATTATGATCTTTTAGCTAGTAAAATAAATATTCCTGATTTTAATCAACCTCAATTTCAAATGCCTGATTTTCAGATGCCTGACTACACTGATCAGTTTCAGTCTTTACAAGAAGGTTTAGGTGGGCTAAGAGATCAGTTTACTAATTTTCAAATGCCTACATATCAAATGCCTGATTATTCTGGTCAGTTTCAAGGATTACAACAAGGCATTGGTAATTTAACTGATATATTTGGCAATTTCCAAATGCCTACTTATGAAACTCCTGATTATTCACAACAGTTTTCTGATTTGTCTGGTCAACTAAGTGGATTAGGTACACAACTAGGTGGATTACAGTCTTTATTACAAGGATTAAATATGCCACAAGTTGATATTGATAATCCAATAACCTTTGCTGAAGGTGGAGACATTCGATATCAAGAGGGTCAAGGCATTGCTGGACTAGATGATGGCATGATGACCGAAGGCAATGAACAGCTTATACAAGCAACGATTATGGTTATTCAAGGAATGGCTCCAGATCAAGCAACAGCAGATGCTGTTATTAATCAGTTTATTGGACTGTATGGACAAGAAGCCTTTATGTCTTTAAGAGAACAAGTATTAAACCCCAATGGTCAAGTACAAACACAAGGAATGATAGAAGGTTTTGGCGGTGGAATGGATGATTTTGTTCAAGGAGTTGCTGGAAATCAAAATAGAATAGCAGCATCACCGGGTGAATATATAGTTCCAGCAGATGTAGTTTCTCAATTAGGAGATGGCAATTCTGAAGAAGGCTCAAGAAAGCTAGATGGAATGTTAGATAGAACTCGGATGGCTAAAACAGGAACAATAAAACAAGCAGAGCCGATTGACAGCAAAGAGGTAATGCCAATATGAATCAACCTGCTTTAAAACATGAACTAGAGTGGTCAATGGTTCACCCAGAAATATTAGATAAATGCTGGGATGAGTGTGCAAAACTACTAAGAAGATCAGTTAAAAGAAGCGGTGGTCGTGTTACCATTGATGATGTTTATAGAGATGTTGATTCTGGTCGATGCCAAATGTGGATAGTTTATGATACATCTAATCTTGAAATTATAGGTTGTAGCGTTACTTTTTTAAAAGAATATCCAACAGGATTAAGAATGTTACACATAGACCATATTGCAGGCATTAAAATGGATTGGTGGTTAGAAGATGGTTTAGATATGTTAAGTCATTTTTCTAAAAAAAATGGCTATGATGGTATAGAAGGAATCGGTAGAACTGGTTTCTGGAATTGGTTTAAAAACATGGGGTGGAAAAAACACGCCACCTTTTTTGAAGTTAGAATACAGGAGTAATAAATGGGCGGAAGTAGCGGTGGCTCTAGTCAACCAGTAGAACAAACAGTAACACAGACACAGTTTCCCGAAGAGGCGAAACCTTATTATAGTCGTCTGCTTTCAAGAGGAGAGGCAGAAAGCCTACAACCTTATGCGGCTTATCCAAGTCAGCGTTTAGCTCAGTTTGCTCCAGAAGAGCAACAGGCTTTTGGTATGACAAGACAGCTTGCCATGCAGGGAACTCCTTTTGCTCAAAGACAAGCAGAACAAACAGCAAGTCAAATTGCTCAAGGAAGTCCTTTTGAACCATTCACAGGTTTTCAACAGCAAATGCAACCTATGTATGGTGGTTTTCCACCACCAATTCGACCACCAATGATGTCTGGGTTTGAGTCAGCACAACAACGTGCGGCACAACAACAACCAAGCGGTTATGGTGGAGTTGATCTTAATAAAGACCCCAGATTAAAAGAAAGAGGGTTTAGACAAAGCCCAATGCAAATGCAATCATTTGGATTAGGACGATTTAGTCCACGCAGACCTTCTCCATTTCCTCCAATGCCAAGATATCAATCTCCAATGGAAAGATATATGTCTCCTTATCAACAAGGAGTTACTGATATTGCTAAAGAAAGAGCAATAAGAGATGCAGATAGAACAAGGTCAGAAATTGGTTTGAATGCAGCTTCACAAGGCGCATTGGGTGGTTATAGAGAAGGCATTGTTGAATCTAATCTTAATAGAGATTTGCTTAGAAACCTAAGTAATATACAAACACAAGGGTTGCAGTCTGGGTTTGAGTCAGCACAACAACAGTTTGAAAGAGATCGTGCGGCTAGAATGGCTCAACAACAACAACAACTAAGCGGAGCACAGCTACTAGGTGGATTTGCTCCACAAGCACAACAAATGGCACTTGAAAGAATTGGTGCTCTTGGTGGTGTAGGTGGTCAAAGACGAGGCTTTAGACAAGCTGGACTTGATATTGGATATGAGGACTTTCTTAGACAAGAAGGATATCCAAGACAACAAATTGGATTTCAAAGCAATATTATTAGAGGTCTTGCATTACCGCCATCACAAACTGTTAGCAGTTATGCACAACGACCCGGCTTATTTCAACAAACATTAGGTGCAGGGCTTGGTGCTCTGGGACTTTATCAAGGCATGGGAGGAGGTAGGCGACCATGAGTATAATCGATCAACAAAAAGAACTTGAGTATTACCCTGATGATGTACTGGCTCAAGAAATGATGCAACCTACAGGGATTGCACCTAGTTTTTTGGTTGCTACAGAAATCAAAAGACGAAACGATATGCGTAATTCATATCAAATGCAGATGAATCAGGCTCCTCAAATGAGTGTTGTTGAAGAACAGGCTATGGAATTACAAGGAATCCCTGATATCGATCCTAATGCAATGCAACAGCAAATGATGCAAGACCCTATGATGCAAGAACAAATGCCTCAGAATGCGCCTATGCAAATGAGAGAGGGTGGTGATATTAGATACCAAGAAGGAGAAGATATTGATTTTGATGAAACAGGTGGTTTTTTTAGAGATGGTATTAATTATGTAACAGAAAATCCTTTTAAAACTGCTTTGGGTGTTGCTTCTATTGCTTCAATGCTTACTCCTATAGGTGCTGCTAGGGGTGCTGGAATGGGTTTAGCTCGTTTATTAAAAAATAAAGATGCAATTGCTAAAGCACTTTCACAATCAAAAGATAAAATTTATAAGGGTGCTCAATCTTTTAAAGATAAACAGCTTAGAGATATTGGAACAAGAACTGCTACAAAAAGAGGACTAATTCCTCAAGGTTCGGCTGTTGTTCGTGATCCTGTTACTGGAAGAATGGTAGGAACAAAAAGTTTAGGAGAAGAAACATTAAAAAAAGCTGGTCAATATGTTAATCCAATGCCATTAAATTTATCTAATCCTTTTGTCAGAAGAACTCTTCCTGTTGGTTTTATAGGAAGCCAAGTAGGGGGCGCACTTATTCCAGATGATGTTGAGCCTAGTATTGGTGGATCAGCAGAAGCATCTATAGAAGATGCAATTACACAAGACAATATTCAAAGTTTACAAGATGCTCTTCAACAACAAAGAGATAATGAAACAACTGATCAAGTCTTAGACGAAGGCGTTGAAACCGGAATGGAAACAGAAGCAGGAAAAATGCTTGCTGATGCTATGGCAAGTGTTCCTCAAGATACTACATTCCAAGAGTATTTAGATGCTCTTCAAGGCATGGAAGCTACTCGTCAATCACAAATACTTATGGACTTGGGTGCGGCAATTGCTAATGCAAGTCATGGTGGTGATATTGCTAAAGGTTTACAAGAAGCTGGAACTAAAGCTAGAACAGAACAGCTTAACATTGCTAAAGAAAGAGCAAGAGTTATAGGTGAATCAAGAGCAAGAGATATAGATATTGGTCTTAAAATTTCAAACATTGATGCAGCATTAAGAAAATCAGATCAAATTACTCTTTCTGGTTGGCTAGATTTATTTGCTGATAATCCAGAATTAATAGATGCAATAAGAGATGCTGATGATCCTGTAGATGAAATAATAACTATATTAGATCGTCTTGGTGTAAATACAGAAAATATGAAAAGAGCAAAAGATAATCAAGATAAAAATGAATGATAATGGCTTTTTCTGTAGAAGAATTTAAACAACAAAATCCTCAATTTCAAAACATACCTGATGAAGAAATTTTAGCTATGTATGAGGCTACCGCTCCTTCGAGAGAGGTACAACAACCTATGCCTAGTTCAAGGCAACCCACTCCCCCCACTGAAGAAGATACATCTTTTGGCTCTGCCATTGTTTATGGCTTAGACCAACCGCTTGAGAATATTGGTACAACACTTGAAGCATTAGGTGCTGAAGGTGTGGGCGATTGGTTTAAAGACATTATTGAAGCACCAGAAGATTATGCAACTGCAACTGAGGATTTTATAAACAAACAAGGCAAAGGTTTTAAGTTTGGTTATTTACCTAGAGCAACTGTTGAGCAATCAGGTCAGCTTGGTGGTTCACTTGCTTCAGCAGGTTTAGGCTTTGCATTAGCAGGACCTGTTGGTGCATTAGCAGGACCTGCTTTGTTTGAAATGATTCAGTTATTAGGACCTGTTGCTTTAAACAGAGCAAAAAACAATAGAAGAGAAGAACCATCTTGGGAAGATTGGTCTATTGCCGCTCTTGCTTCAGGAACATCGGGTGCATTAAATGCCATTGGTATTAAGAATTTAAGTTTATTAAATAACTCTTTAAAAACAGGGTTATCTTCTGCTGGTAGAGAAGCAGTTACTGAGGGTGCTCAGTCTATTGTAGAGCAAACAGGAAGCACGGCAGGAACATTAGCAGGACTAGACCTAGATGCTAAACAAGCATTAGGTGAGGGAATACTTGGTGGTACAGCGGCAGGTTCAGCAACAGTGCCATCTGCTGTATTGGCTTCTAATCAAGAAACAGCAACAGAAACACAAGATGCTTATCAACTTGCTTTAGAGGCAGTGGTTGATGCTAAAAATGTGAACATTGCAACAATAAGACAGGCTACAGGCATTACAAATATTCCTGAATTAAAAGGAATCATTGACAGAATGTATGCTGAAGGTGTTATACAAAAAGAAGATAATCGTTTTATACCTAATCAAAATTTTGTCAGGAACTTCAAAAATGCTCAGAGATTAAAACGAGATGATGAAGAAAGTCAGAATGAAAATATCTTATCAAGAAGTCTTGAAAGGTTTAACATTTTCCAAACTCCCAATACAAATGATCCAAAAACAGATGCTGGAGTTCAGTTTAATCAGTCAGACAATACAAATGTCACCAATGCGATATTTAGGGTTCAAGATAAATACATTGACTTAAAGCAAATACAGCAACAAATAACAGAAGAAAGAAAGAAAGAGGGAGCTGACCCCATAGCTGATGAAGCAGATGCGTATGGTGGGCTTACTGTATTTGAAGGCAGAGCAGAAGAACAAATAAGACAGCTTGAAAATCAAGAAGTTAGACCTATGGTTGAAGAAATGAAAGCTAGGGATATTGATTTGGAAATGATTGATGAGTTTGCACAGATGAGACACGCACCCGAAAGGAATGCTTTTGTTGCAGAGATCAATGAGAACCAACCCGATGGTGGTTCAGGCATTCTTACAGCCGATGCTGAAGCAATTATGAAAACAAAGTATGGGTTTGATATAGACCCACAGGTGATAACAGAACAGATTGTTAATCCAGATTATCAAATATTGTTAGACAGCATTGCGAAGCTACAAGTCAAAAAGAATTTAGATACAAGAGAACAAAACAGATTAAAGAAACTACAAGCTGATTTGGCTCAGACCAATAGAATAGAAAATGTAGATAGAATCAGTTATCAATGGAAGAATGGAAATCAGCTTGGAAGAAAGATGCAGAAATTTTTTCAAGACCATGTTGATCCAATACTGCAAAAAAATAGAGACATTATGCAAGATGCTGGTCTTGTTGCTGAAGAAGAGGTCGATGGATGGCAGAAAAATTATAATTTTTATGTGCCACTAAAAGGTATTGCGGGAGATGAAAAAGTAGAAGGTTTTCCTCCGCCTACAGGTCGTGGTATGAGCATCATAGGTAGAGAGAATAGAAGAGTAAAAGGTAGAGCGGGAGTTCAATCTGCATCTCCTTTGTTAAATACAATTTCTGATCGAACTGCAAAAGTTATTAGAGCGGAAAAGAATAAAGTTTTAAACGAGCTTTTGACTCTAGCTGAACAAAATCCAAACGATGCTTTGTGGGAAGTGTTTTCAGAAGATACGCCTGTATTCAGAGATGCCTTTCAAGTTTTTTATGTAAACCCAACTGATCCAACGATAACAAGCAATACAAGAAAAGATGGATATGTAAAAAATTACACAATAAAACCGACTAAAGCCAGTACATATCAATTACAAAACATGGATGATTTAATCGGTGTTAAAAGAGATGGCAAACAACATTATATTAAGCTGAACAATGTTCGTATGTTGACTGCTTTAAAAAACTTAGGCGTTCAAGAAAATAATAAAATTATCAAAATCTTCGGACCGATAAGCAGATACTTATCAATGATTAATACATCCCTCAACCCTGAGTTTATTGTTTCAAACTTTGTAAGAGACATACAAACAGGTGTGTTTAATTTAATTACAGAACAAGACATAGGAAAACTAGATGGAGAGGCGATTGCTAAACAGGTTGTAAAAGATACACCATCATCAATAAGAACAATGTATGCGGGATTTAGAAGGAATCAAAATCCTCAAGCATTTGAAACACTTCCAGTTGAAGAACAACAAATGTTTAATGACTTTTTATCTTCAGGTGCAAAAGCAGATTGGTTTTATGTGCCAACAGTCAATGAGGTTGCTGATAATGTAAACAATTTAATTGAAATGACTGAAGGCAAACAGAATTTTAAACAAGGAGTAAAGACATTAGGAAAATGGGTTGATGATACAAATGCTTCTGTAGAAAATGGAGTTCGTTTTGCAACATACAAAAATGCTAGAAAAGTAGGTCTTTCAAAAAAACAGTCAGCCATACTTGCTAAAAATCTGACAGTAAACTTCAACAGAAAAGGAATGAATGGTCAGCTTCTCAATAGTTTATATCTATTCTTCAATGCAAGTGTTCAGGGTACAGCGAATATGCTTAGAGGTTTGAAAACCTCAAAAAGAAAACAACAAGCAGTTGCGGGTCTTGCTATGTTTGCAATGGCTCATGCCATCGTTAATGAAATGTCGGGCGGTGATGATGAAGAGACTGGTCGAAGTCATTACTCAAGAATCCCTGATTACATTAAAGAAAGAAATTTAATTTTTATGAAAACTGATGGCTCTGGAGAATACGTTAAAATACCACTGCCATATGGATATAGTGTTTTTCATAATATAGGAACAGGAATTGCAGATACACTTATGGGAGTTTCTAGCCCCGCAGAGTCAGCCAGTCTGATTACTTCAGGACTGCTAACATCATTTAATCCAATAGGCTTTTCAAGATCAGAAGATTTAATAACAGGGGCGGTAAAAACAGGACTGCCGACAGTTCTAGTTCCATTGGTTGAGGTTGCAATGAATGAAAACTTCTTTGGCGCACCTGTTTATACAGAAAACTTTCCTATAGGCGCACAAAGATCAGACAGCTCTCTTGCTAAAAAGAATACAAACGAGTTTCTTAAAAGGCTGATGCCATTTCTAAACGAGATGACAGGCGGTAGTAAATATAAAGAAGGCTTGATTGATGTTTCCCCAGATACAGTTCAACATCTTTTCGACACAGTATTAGGTGGTGCGGGACAAACTGCTCGTAGAACACTGAATCTTGCCGAAGAAACAACAAAGTCTATTGTGGCTAGAGGTGAGTTGCCAGACGTACCTGTTGGTCAAATTCCTTTTATTAGAAGAGTCAGTGGTGAGCCTGATCCATTTATGGCTCAAACAGAATACTTTCAAAGAAAACAAAAGGTCATTAATGCTGTTGCTGAGTACGATGATATGTCAGGTTCTTTGCTTAGTGAAAGAAGAAATGAATATAAGGATAGGTATGGAAACCTTATGAGAATGGATCGTGATGTTAAAAGAGCTGATAAAAGACTAAAAAGGTTAAGAGAAAGAAGGCAGAGACTTGATGACAAAGTTCCCCAAAATGTTGCTGATGCTTTGAACATAGCAGATGAAATAGAAGCATTAGATGAAGATATCAGAAAAGAATACAATAGGTTTAATAAGAGATATGACGAGAAAGTAGGTCGCTTCGACTAATTTTGACCAGTCAATATTTGACTAACCTATTGCTACATTCCTTGCACCTGTCGTATCCAGACAAAAATATTTAACCATTTACCAACACAAACACAAAGACTAATATGACTACCAATACGAGTATTCCTACTGCTACATTATGAGTTTTCGCAAAACAATAATACAGCAGTCGGTAAACTAAAATATTTTACTTGCCGGGCTAAGCCGGGCTCATGAAAATATTTTTCTTTCTCGCAGGGTTCTGGTTTTGAAAATATTTATACAAACGTCATATTCTGACGCATCAGAAACTAACACTAATTTAGATTTGATAGATGCTTATTCTACATCCACGAAAAGTGGTGCATCATTATAGAGGCGATCTCTAGCCATCTCAGCATATTCATCGTTGAGTTCAATCAATATAGCATTCCGATCATTCCGATCAGCGACTAAGCCAGTTGTTCCCGCACCCCCGAAAGGATCAAGAACAGTACCATCTTTAGGACAACCCGCAAGAACGCATGGTTCTATTAGATCAGGCGGAAACACAGCAAAGTGTGCGCCTTTAAATGGTTTTGTGGTGACAGTCCAAACAGATCGCTTGTTTGCACT
>TARA_R100001443_G_scaffold55577_2_pt1 | contig 16391 bp, 9 predicted proteins | sample TARA_R100001443 | Tara Oceans TARA_R100001443 (sample SAMEA2622142) | marine metagenome | biome: marine biome (ENVO:00000447); feature: deep chlorophyll maximum layer (ENVO:xxxxxxxx); material: "saline water (ENVO:00002010), including plankton (ENVO:xxxxxxxx)" | depth 50 m
GCACCTACAGTGATAACTTCGTTAGAAGTTCCACGGACACCTAACTCCTGACTATCAAGATCAACTACGAATGATCCGCTATCAGCATTACCATCAAGGTCTTGTGCTGTAACTTGACTATCAACATATGCCTTGATTGATTGTTGAGTTACCAGAGCATCTGCTCTGTTAGATACCAAGTCATCCTCATCAAGAATGGCTGTGACTGCAACACCGGGACCTGTAGATAAGGTCAGATTGGTAATCGTTGCAGCAGTAGAAACATTTAAAAGGTCAGTGGTGGTGATACCAGTGACATCTAACGTCTTTGCTGTGGTTACACCTAATGTGGTGACACCAACAACTTCTAATGAAGTTACGTTGGAGATGAAACCATTTTGTAGATTGGTAGCAATACCTGCGAACCGTGCTCTACGAACATCTAATGATGCTTTAGGATCAATATAGATTGGGTTTGAAGTTCCCTGTGCTAACAGGATATTACCTGTAACACCAACAGGAAGGAAACCTGTAGTATCAGGTGCAGTTTGAATTGGAATTTTACCTGCTGATCCACCCCTCAGATTGGTGGATACACCAGCACTCGAAGCGAAAGAAACATTAATCGCTGCAAGCGATGTCCAAATAGGAGTATTAGCTCCTTGTGATAAAAGAATTTCTCCAGTATTACCTACACCAGTAAATGCCGTAGTATTGACGGCAGATTGATATGGTATGACACCGCCGGCACCACCCTTCAGATTAGTTGATACACCAGCTGTGACTGCAAAACCAGAAACTGCTACATTATTTGCATTTATTGTTACTCTTCCTTGACCACTAGCCGGAGAGATAAAAACACCAGAACCAGCAGCAATTGATGTTACAATACCAGAAAGATTAACACCATTACCGAAGTATGTACCACCAGTAATTACACCAACAGTGGTTACACCTGTTAATGTTGTATTAAAAAGATTTGCTGAGTTTTGAGCTGTTAAAAACTTTGTGGTGGTAGCACCACCAATTAAAACATCATTAGTAACACCAATTCCTAATGCTGTAAGAATTCCTGATACCGTAAAATCACCAGTTACGGAGGAAGGACCAACAATGATCGGGCCACTATTCTTAAACCTATTGGTTATCTTATCGGCCCTAAGTAATGACATTAAACTATAATGCTTTTCCTGTTAGTTGTATTTATAAAGTGAGTAGATAAATATTTGAGGTGATTGAGTATTTACACAATGAAGGAAGGTGAGTTTTGCCCTCTCATCAAAAAGAAATGTGTCGGTCGTAAATGTGCTTGGTACACTGAGGTAAGGGGAGTAAATCCAAACACAGGACAAGAGATTGACGAATGGAAGTGTGCCGTCGCATGGATGCCTATGATGGCCGTTGAGATTGCTCAGAAATCAAATCAGACTGGTGCTGCAGTAGAAAGTTTTAGAAACGATGTAGCACAAGCAAATCATTTAAACCAACAACTCTACATTGAAGGTTTACAACAGGGGATCGTGCAATCACAGATTACACCTCATAATCCCCTTGACACATTACCACCTAGTCCTTAGAACAAATCAAGACATCGATGTATTGAACATCAAAGTCCATTGATGCTCCACTTGAACCGTTATTACTTACAGTAATCGTGTGTTTGTGATTGGAATTATTGTTTCCAACCGATACGTTGGTGTTCACGTTATGACTGTGGTTACTTTGGTTTCCTGTATTACCAGATACAGTAGCATTGTTAGTGTTACCACTCACATTGTGAGAATGTCCACCAGCGCTATTGGAGGTACTATTGACACCCGATCCACCTCCTTGTCCATCACCCACATTACTAAAAGCACTACCATCACCATCTCCAAGTCCAGATGGTGTACCATGAGTATGGTTTCCATTGTTATTGGAATTTCCCGACACGTTGTGACTATGGTTGTCACTGAAGGAGTGTCCGTGTGCTCCATTTCCGCCAGAGCTTGATGATGCATTTGCAGAATGACTGTGATTCGAGCTTTGGTTAGCCGAGTTGGCAGTATGGTTGTGTTGAAGAAGTGGAACTGGTCGTGAGGAATCAAATGCAGATGTAAAATTATTACTACCACCAGTTCCACCACCGGAACCACTTACAACTCTAAGTGCTTTATTATTTTGAGTTGTAATTTTTGTCCAACCGGTAGGAGCAGCACTCTGATAGAACAACATCACCGACCCGGTGGGGATGACTTGAATTGCAGCATCATATGCAGCCTTGACCGCAGATGGTGTTGCTGCTGTAGTTGTAGATGTACTACTAATTGATGTTTCCAGTTGAACTACACCCTGAGCCGATGTGGAGGCATCAGGTATTCTGTCTGCATTAATAGTTCCTTGTGAGATATTACTACCATCAAGATTGGTAATATTGTCACCTGCACCAGCAATATTTCCTGCTGTCAGTGTTTGTGTTGATGGATTATACTTAAACTGTCCACTGTTAGAATCAATATAAGGTCTTTGGAAACTATTTCCTTGATTGTCGGAGAACAATACCTGATAATCGGTATTATCATTCTTCTCATCAACATTAATATTATTTGCATTTGTTGCAGTTCCACTCAAAGCACCGGTAAATGTCGTTGCATTGATATTCGTAGATGTAAGAGTCTTAGTACTGGGATTGTAAGTAAGATCGGTATTATTAGTGTCAATATACAATCTTTGATATGCACTACCATCAGTATCACTGAAGATAACTTGATAATCTACATTGTTATTTTTTTGATCAACATTAATGTTATCGGCACCAGTGGCAATACCAGACAAATTACCAACAATTCTATTGACTGTCAGAATATTGGTAGATGGATTATAACTTAATTGACCGTTATCAAGGTCCACAAACATTCTTTGATAGTTTTGACCGAGATCAAGAGCATCAGAGAAGGTTAACTGATAATCAACATTACTGTTTGCCTCATCAATTCTAATTCTATCAGTACCAGTAGACACACCAATTAATGCAGTCTGATCTTGTCTAACAGTAAGAATACCAGCACTAACACTAAAGTTCTGAGGTCCCTTCAGATTGTTGATGGTTCCAATACCCGATACAAAGATCTGTTCAAAATCTGCTTGAGTATTACTATCAAAGAAAGATGTGACGGTAAGAATACCGATTGAATTTGTTAATTGGTCGTTATTAACAAAAATAGTACCACCCATACCAGCTGTATTAGATGCCTGGTAGAACAGTAGGTTTGGTGCATCAAATGGAACTTTGAAGGTTATAATTCCAACCTGAGCACCGTTATTTACGACACCTCTATTGAATTGATTTAATAGATCGGCAGTGGGTTCTGTTTTAATGTAGAATGGGAATCCACCAGCATCAACAACAAATTTATAGTTTTGACCTCTATTAAGATAAATCGTAGGATTATCAACATTTTGAGTGAATCCAATTCCGGGAGGATCACCAGCTGCTATAAATCTAAACTTATTACTATTATCATCAATGTTGAACTTTGTGAATACTTCAGCATTATTTGCAACTAAATTTTTCTCTACAGTTACATTAGTGAAACCAACAGTACCACCAGCAGAGATCTGACCTGATAACGATGTTGCCTTAATTGAACCAGTTACTTCTACATCACCAAAAACAAATGCTGCAGTAGTTCCAGTAGACACCGGACCTCTAAGATCTACTGTGTAAGTTGGATTGGTCGAATTAATACCGATCTGTTTATTAAGAACAGATACACCTAGGACTGTTCCTCCGACACCAACATCTAGACCGGATTGTGCGGTAGATACACCAGTTACTGTGATTCTTTCTGCAGTGATGGTAGTACCAACGGCCAAGGATTGACTGACCTCTCCATCACCAATGACAACCAACTTTCTATTTGCGGTGGTGGTACCGATACCGACCTTATCAGTATCGGGATCCGCAAATATTAGGTTTTCATTGACTTGTAAGCCATTCTTGATGACAAAATCCTTATCAATTGCCATTTATCTACCAGGTCAGTTTATGTTATTTTTATTTATCAACTGCTGATAGTTCCAAAGGTCTTCCAAGCGTTACTGGTAGTATAGACCCAACCAACTGTTCCACCTGAAGTGGGATTGGCGTTGTAAACAATATCACCAGGGTTACCAGCTTCACTAGGAGTTGAAATACCAACGGTAATCTTTCTAGATACCTGAGCATTACCTTGGATAAACAAACTACTTGCTTCAAGACCTTCAGGTGATGTACTTACAACTTTCTGTGTAAATTGGACAGGACCATTAAACTCTGAAAGAATATTAGTCTTATCACCACCATTAACAACCAGATTTCTATCAATCTTGATTACAGAACTTTCAGAGTAGTTAAAATTATTAACGTCGTCTGAAGCACCAGATGCAAATGGATCCTCACCAGTCACAGTTTGAACCGGAGTATTAAAGAGTTGTTCTCTACCAGTAATAGATGCAATTCTCTTATTACCAATGTAGAAATCACCTCTGTCATTCATTCCAGTGTAATTGACAACACCACCACTCATTTTTTGAGCTTGAGAAATAATTTGTTGCTCAGTTGATAGTTCTTTGGTTTGCTTATCTGGGAATGCTGTGGAGTAATTACCAGGACCGAATCCAACATATTCAAATGTATGACCTGATGCTCTAATAATAGAATTTCTTCTAAACTCAATAGGATAAGCTCTTATTCTTTGAATTACAGAACCAACAGGGTGAATTGCAGCAATTGTACCATATACAGCTCTAAAGACTTTCAGTTGAGTTGTTCCACCAACACGACTTACAGTAGTCTTAATTCTCATAATTTCATCATTAACTTGAACGTAATCTCCGATCAAGAAACCAAACTCTGTCATATTATTGACATTGATAGTATCAGTGGTCTTATTAGAGATAGCCGCAGATAATGTTGTAGTAATACCGGCATAGATGGGTTGTTCCCTACCATGAAGTTTACCATTTCCAACAACAATATCACCAGCATTATTCTGTAGTCCATTACTATGGAGTTGAATAGTGCCAGATGTCGAAGGGGAAACAGTATTAATACCAACATCAAGGACAACAGTTGTCAATCCAATCTTATCAACACAGATAAATGATCCATTAAAGAATGATTGAGAGGCACCACTTACCGTCACACTATTATTAACTCTGAAGTTATTAGCAAAGTCTGTGGTGACTGTGGCAAGACCTACATTCTTGTTATATACAAAACTACTCGTATCAAATGCTGGTCCAACAACAGTGAATGCACCTGGAGATGCCACAGCATTACCTAATCCAGCTGTTACACCAGGCGACGTTGGTGCTAATGGTACAACCTCGACTTCATTGATTGCCGGGACTGACGTAATCTTATAATCAGAATTAAATGCTCTTCCGTCAAACTGATTAATACCAGCTATAGTGATAACGTCGTTCAAGTTATTGTATGTCTTATTGACTGTACCTGTAGCAGCACTGAAACCAGTGGTGGTTGCAATACCGACAACTTTGAATGTATCACCAGCAACGAAGGCACTACCACCATCCATGATAGCGATATCAATAATCTCACCAGAAGAAGTTCCATCGACAGTTACTAGTGCCGATCCATGCCTACCGATAGAACCTGCACCAGTATTTTCTAGTGTTGCATTGTAAAAATATTGAATAGATGATGAACCATCACCATATCCTGCACCAGGGTTATCGATAGCAGGTTTTGTGATTCTGTTGAGACCATGATCGTGATCGGTGAAGATGGTATATGCTGTTCCAACACTGTTACTTACAATATCGGTAATACCTACACCAATTCCAGTCTCATCAAGCAAATCTTCAAGGGTCTCTCCGGTAATACTATCCAGAGGATTATTAATAACAGTCTCACCAACTAATTTAGCAGGTGCATGACTTGCTGCGGAAGTTGCAGTGGATTTTGGATTATCTCTATCTAATTGTGGATAAAGATTTTGAACTGGTTGTGAGAAAGCATAACCATTATTAAATGGTGCAACAGTCGGTTTAACATCCGCACCCAACAGACTTAAGTAGTAAATACCATCCTGCTCACCATTTTTGAAGTCATTAATAGTTTCTACATCATAAACGTAATAATCTCTACTATAGTTCTTTCTCTTCATAAAGGGAAGAGATGTGGTTCTAGATGATGTATTATTGGTGAAAGTTCCAGGACTAGAGTGAATTTGATTAATCGAGAATGTTCTTGCGCTAGTGATTCCAGTAACTTCATATACACCGTTGAAACCTGATTGACCTACACCAGCAACTGGGAACAACGTACTAGTAACATTACCAATCTCGATACTTGAACCGATAGAAAGTCTATGTGGTTTTTCAGTGGTATAGTGAGCCAGACCCGCTCTGTAATCTACATTTGCAATGAAACTAAAGTTTCTCATCTGCGAATCATTACTCAAGGTAACTGAACCAGGATTAAACTCCAGGGCAACCTCGGTATTGTTAGCACCGGTCACATCACCAGACTCTTGTATGATATATCCGTCAAGTGGTGTTCTTGCAGAATCAGAACCTGTAGAAGAGGGAATTACATATCTTACCTTATGAATTCTATCATCAGATTGTCTGGAATCCTTCAATCTAGTGAAGAAACTTCTTGGTGAGGCGTCTCCGATTCCACCACCAATCAACTTCGCATACAAATTATTTTCAGTGGATGCAGATGATACATTTACATACCATTGACTATTAGTTGTATCAAATTGAATTGGGTGTCCGATATCACCGGCTAGTTTGTCACTCACCCTACTTTCAACGATCAAAGTATCACCTAAATTGTTGATAGTGACATTATTGCCAGAAAGGGCGTCATTCAATGACTGGGCAATCTGTATCTGATTACCACCTAATCCATCAACGATTGAGAAATAAACTTTATTGCTATCAAGACCGTCAGGTAATCTTCCATCATTGGAGATAATTCTGACTGTTTCTCCTTGAATAAACTGGTGAGTGCTAGTAAAGGTTAGTGTCGAACTAGTAATACTGTTACCAGTAGAAACATTTCTACCGACTCTAGATACCTTTTTACCAATAGCCTTATTAGTGGCATATGCAGTATCATCCATGACAACTTTGGCACGGAATGTTGTAGGAGTACCACCAACAGGAATTACAACATTGATATCTTCATCATTTTTTGCACCGAATCTGTATCCTTGAATGATACTATTAGGTGCCTCATCCTGATTAGTGAAATTATAAAGATACAGTTTTGATGTGTCCCCGACAGAGGTAGTCTTCGTAATATCAAGTGATGAGAATTCGATTGTCGCATTCTCTGGTTTCAGAGTTCTGGGGGGAATGATTTGAGTAATGTATCCGGCATCATCTTGAGAGAAGACATTATCTTTGTAACCCTTTGCGACCAACGCAATTTGACCGAAGTTCGAGTTTGAGTTGGTAAGAGAGAAATCAGCACCAGATTCAACCAGGAACTGATTTGAGTATCCAATCGCAAAGATTGATACTAACTGAATCAAACTATTGTTTGATGCTTTGATATGGAAATTATTATAAGCAGGTTTATATACAGCATCAATGTCTGTATGTAAATTTGGAATTGTCAGCGAATCATCAAATGCACCACTTGACGTATTATATTTTACAAAGGCATTATCATCAATCTGTAGTCCAACTCCAGTAAACTGAGCAACAACCATGGATTTAAATCCATCAGCCTTTGAACCATCGGCATGCATACCACACATACCAAACAGTGATCTAATAGAACAATTAAAGATGTATGGTGACGCACTAGTTACAGTGTCAGTAGACAAATTCACAGTGGTTCCAGATGGATTTGGAAGAGCATCACCTGGTGACACAGGAACTTCATACTTAAATCCCGTTACTCCAGTTTCGGTTGTTGCCGTAACTTCAGTAACATTGAAAGTTCCATTATACCTATCATCTGTCACATTATTAATGATAACCTCGGTGTCAATGTTGAGACCAAAAATAGGTGTGGCTAACTGAACGTCAATAACAGATGTAGGAACTACACCATTACCAGCCTTAATACTTGAAATACCAGCAGATCCTTGTGTAGGACCAACGATTCGGAATTCATCAATCCTAGGTTGAATATCTACACCTGGGCTTGGGAAATCAGGTTCAATCTCTCTTCCACTTGCAGGACCATATACAAGACCGACTTTCTCATAATACATGTCAAGATCAGTACGATCCGTTGCATAGGTGATAAAATCATCGTTAATATTGACATTATTCCTACCATCGGCATACTCAAATACCGTCAACCTATGGTGAGAAAATGCAGGTTTGAATGTATTACTACTATAATCCTTGTAACATGCTTTCTGATTATCAGCATCTTTAATGGTAAAACTATTCATGTAAGTCGTACCTGTGACCCTGAAGATGGCCGATCTTTCAATCAGTTCATTCTCTGGATTTGGCACATAGATTGGACGGATCACACATTTTCTAAGATCTTGTCCTACAAGTGATGTACCACGGGGAATAATCACACCACCATGGATACTATTCAGTTTATACAGAGCATTATTACCATCAAAGATGTCAAAGTTAGACGTGCTACTAAATGCAGGAAAATCACTTGAGGTTAATCCATTTCTAAGTCTGAAGCTATTGGCACCAATCGGAATCCATCCAGGTCTATTGTCAATGTGGTGTGTACCAGGTGCCAGGTAAATTGTGGTTTTTTCAAATCTATCGTTATCGATACCCTTTTGATATGAGAATCTAGCAGACTCTACTAACGCTCTCTGAAGAGTCTTAAATGGTCGAGCGAATGAGTTACCCTGATTCTCAATACCATCAGTAGCATCTAAGTTGTTGGGGTCAACATAGATAATATTTCCTTTTACATTCTTCAGAAAGTTATCTAAACGAGATAATGGCATCTGTCTTGCACACGATATCTATTATTAGATATTTATTACATAAAAAAGGGACCTATATGGTCCCGATAAGCACAGAGTACATCCTTCACACGGCTCTTACATTATAACGTTATAATAGGTCATTGTCAAGTAGATATTCGACTGTATCAGCCACATCATTCATCGCATCCCTAAGTTCTTCCCTATTTCCACTTTCTTGTAGCGTGGGTTTCTCGTCGGAGGTGAGTGTCCACCTCCATTCTTCCATATCATTGGAATACCAGAAATTGACTTTCATATGTTTAGTGTAATGACTTGACTCACACCGGAAATACAACCTTAGTTGTACTTCTTTCTCTTCCTTATATTTAACAGGCTCTGGTGTTTTGTAAGGATTTCTGGATTTTACGTATATTTTGTCGTATTTGGTTGGTGTTAATGGCATGTAATTTCGTATTAGGTAGTATTAGTTCATTACATATCCATACCGATAAATTCACGTCACAAAGTATTTAGCTCACCTGCCTCATTATAGATTGGTTTGTGAAAATTGCAATATTCGTTAAAAGTGATTTTCATCTCCTTTAGACTCAAATTACAATTAGCCGCTGCTTTCGGCAAATTCCACTTTGCCGTAAACAACATTTCCATCGATTCTCTTGTTTCTGGTCTCATAAAAAAGTAAAAGGGCCGTTTTTTACCAGGAATTTTTTTCCCGGCTTTTTTGAAATCAGTTGCTGCTTTTGGTCAGGGGTTCAGCATAAGCCACGCTCTCTTCTGGCACCAGAGCCCTGACCACTTCAAGAACATCCATGAACTGTTGTGTGGTCTCACATTCAACCTCTCTCGTCTCTCCAAGGTCAGAGTAGAGATAGAATTTACGGAGGCAGGTATCGATTACCACACGGGTAAGATAACCGTTTTCAGCGTCATGAGTGGGTTGGTACATGGTACTCCTTGATACAGTAATACTATACTTGACCCGAGTCATCAGGTCAAGTGAGGGTGTGCCACTACTTATTGTGGCTGTATTCGGCGTTATTACCTGGATAGTCCTCGATACTGGTTCCTTTGTATTCTGCGATCAACTTCTCACCATCCTTTCTCTCGGCAGTGACTGTATAATAACATTCAATAGGGCCACTCAAATTATTTCTAACCTGAATCCTTCTACCATATTGAATGGATTCAACATACAATTCTTGATACGCTCCGATGGGTGTGAGATGAACACTAATGGTCTCTGGGTCAATCAGACCACCCCAGTATCCAGGGACAGTGATACTTGTTCCCTTCAATTTTCCTCTGATATAAACACCAGCCTCTGGACCTTCAAGGCAGACATGTCTCAATCTGTGTCCTTCTTTAGTGGGGTGAGGAATGTCAAAGTCTTTCTTGACCGCTAGAATATTACCAGCAGTGTCTTGAACACTAGAACCTGTGATAACACCACCAACATTAATAAGGGCTGCACCGGTGAGGTCAGTGTTCACCTGTAGACGATCAATCTGTGCGGTGGAATGATAATATGGTTGGCATTGGACTTTTGTATATGGATTATGTGGAGCATCGTCATCATCATTACTGTGTTTAGCAATGTATGAGAAGATAGTGGATGCTTGTCCTGTAACTTGATTGTCGTTACATGTGGGTGATCCCCCTCCACTTCTTTCTAAAAATGGTCCGAAGTCTGGTGTTGATGATGTCATGTCAGTTCTTGATGTCGTAATGGTATCCTACAATAGAATACTGGTTGTTGTCACCCGGATAGTCTGCTGGTGATTTACCTTTGTATTCTGGAATTAATTTGTCTCCGTCCTTTCGTTCAGCATATACATGATAGTAACAATGAATTGGAACAGCGGATCGTGATTGAAGGTAGATTGCCTTCGCATTGTTACCCCTAACAATGATGTCCTGATGAGATCCGATAGGAGTAATACTCACTGTAATTGAATCCTGATGTACAAAACGTTCCCAGTAATCGGGGAGTTCAATAACATCCTTATTTTTAAGTGTTCCTCTGATGTAAACATCATTAGTGGGAGCCTCTGGGCAGGTATGTCTTAGTCTATAACCCTTCTTAGATGGGTGAGGGATATCAAAGTTCTTCTTTAGAGAAAGAACGTGACCACCACAATTAGAAATCACATCACCCTGAGCTGCAAGGTGTCTTCCAACAATCACATCAAAGTTAGTCTGAACCATACCCATCAGTGCTGTGCTTCCTACAACAGACAATGAGAATGGGTTTGCAATGGGTACGTAACACAATGCACCCGGAATTAAGGGAGGAGGTGATTCTGGATTAGCTAGGGGCCCAATCATTGATGTTGCCCATACATTAGGGAATGCAGCTGCACCAGTAATGGTAGGACCCTGTAGATATCCAGACCCACGAATTTCTGTTGGACCTCTTCCTAAAGCCTCAGGGTTTCCAAACCCAAGGAAAAATCTTTTACCAGTAAATAAATCAGGTACCTTCATGCGTTATTCTTCTCCTCATTAATTGATACTCCTAGTGATCTTTTAACACTTGTTGCTCCGTCTGCCATGTCAATAAATCCTCCATAGATATCAATAATTGCTCTACCAATCACATCAACAGTCTTTTCAGAAAAAATCTTGGTAGATGCTTTAGATGATAAATCAATGATTTGTGATTTGACAATAACTTTTTCATTGGCAGTGATTTCTACATTACCATTGTTTCCATCTGATCCTGTTGCGACCAGTTGAATGTTGACACCTTCAATTTTAACACGACCACTGGGTGCTTTCAATACCAGATCACCACTAACAGCTTCGATATAAACTCCAGGAGTAGCACCTGTTACATTATCTCCTGCCTCAACCTGAAATGAACCAGGAGAACGACAAATTGTACCATGTTTTCTATGCTCCTCACCAGAGGAGTCCAAAGAAATATAATGATTAAGAGAACTACCACTCCTCAACAGACATCCTGATAGAACATTGTCCATTGTGATATGGCCAAACTGAAGTTCACCCTCAGCAGTGCCATATCTAATGGTATGGGTACATTTTTCTGCTGCCATTAGATCTTACCTACACAATCTATAACTGAAATGATCTTATCTTGAGATGTTGGTTCCTTGAGTTTGTCTGACCCGACTCTATCTATACAGAGTTTGGGTCTCAATTGAGCATTATAACCTGTTTCAGATCTAATGTAAACCCTTGGGAATTCTGTGAATCCCTCACCTTGTACGGTGACCTTAACAGATGTGACCCTCCCCTGTTTATCAAACTTAGCTTCTGCCTTCGCTCCAATGTCAGGTTCAATCACAACCTTATCCTCAAAGTTATAATTGATACCACTATCATCAATGAATATCTCACAGAGATACATGATGACGGGGTAAGAACCATTAGATTCGGTTGGATACACTCCAGATTGTCTACTAAAGTCTGGTTGAGGTGATGTGATTACACCAGGAGCTTCAAGAATAGTAGGAATTCCACCTCTGATTTCCTCACCACCACCTTGATCGCCCTCAATAGGTTCAGTAACGATAATTGTACCAGGTGGAGTGATAACTTCATCACCAGGTCCAACCACAATCACATTACCGGGTGGTCTTGGGACCTCATAATCACCATTTGGTTTCTTGACAATCGTATCTTCGGGGTCAGCCCAAGTATATTCATTACCACCCCTACTTCCATCTGGTGCTGCAAGATATCCTGTACCAGAATACACAATCTCAATATCAACTATACCAGACTGTGTATTACCGTCATCATCAGTGTAATCTTCAATGATAGGTCTAATGACAGCACCCTTTCCCTTACCACAATTGTCTTTGACCTTACCAAATGTCCTTCCTTTCTGATATCCGATACCAAAACTCTTCATATCAATACCAATTACTTCACCTGCGGCACCAATAATTAGATTACCAAGTGCTCCCTCTCCAACTCCAAAGAACTCAGCTACAGGAGGACCACATGATATAGGGCCTACACCACATCCAGATACATTGAAGACATCTGTGAAATCATTCTTCAACAAATCTTCAACCGTATCTTTAAGACCCTCTCCTGCATTGACAGCATTATCAACTGATGTCTGAAATCCTTTAGCAAAGTTCTTAGCACTCCCAACAATATTTTCAATGTCACCTTTACTTACTTTTCCACCACCAGAAAGAATGTTCCATTCAGTAACGTCGGAACACTGAGGTTTCTCATCACACTTAAGGAATGAAAGAACATCCGTAATGACTCCAAGAATGTCATCAGCAATTTTAGTTGCTTGTCCAATAAGTGATGTAACAGAACTCAAAGCTCCACTAATACCATCCTGAACTTGTGTAAGTATTTTGCCAAGAGTGTTTCCGATCAAATTCTCTACAAGACACTTACCAACATCAATTACTTTCTTAGCTGCATCCTTTACGAAACTACCTACCTGTCCTAGAAGTTGCCCGATGAATTTTCTGAACAGACATGCGATCAAATCATTCACAGTCTCAACTGCTGCTTTCAATGCTGGTCTTTCATTTGGGAACAGAAGGAAATATGTTTTCTTGAGTTCTTTGTTCACAGTGTTAAGAACATTCTTCTCTATGGTGGTGAAGACTGTTTTTAATCCTCCAGAAATTAATTTAGTAACCTTTTCAATTTCCTTATCGATCTGTTTCTGAATATCACCGAACCGATTCTTTACCGCACCAGAATATTTGTAGAGTGACTTCTGTAATCTTTGAATTTTGACAATAATATTTTGTATTTCTTTTTGAATCCTACCTACTGGTAATGGTTCACAATCTTCACTTTGTGCAAGAGGTTTAGTCTCCTCTTCTGAAGCAACATCATCAGCAGCACTTTGTCTTCCAGTTGATGCAGATGCTGCCTCATGAACTTCCGCATTGTTAGGTTGACCAGTCTTATCACCTTCATTATCAGTTTTACCTTCAGGTGTCTGAGCACCCTCTTGTCTAACAATCTCACCACCTCTATCAACATTCAATGATGTTGATGATACATTATCATTCTCGGTGTAACCACTGAAGGGAACGAACCTTGCCTTGGTAATATTTTTACTGACTGCAGCATACTCATTGTTACCAAGGATACCCATGATGACTGGCATCTGAGCATCCTCACCATCCATGAAGAAACCAAAGACGAAATCACCCTGTGAGATGTTAGCTGACTGGGAACCATTACGACCACCACCACCTGCGGTGACGGGGTACATTACATACGCCCACGGTAGTTCTTCATCAGGTATCTCATCGATATTCGCGGTGTGATACCCCATGATACGGACACGGAATCTCTCACCAAAACCTTTGATGGCTGAGTTGTTGGCTGGAGGAGGAGTTGTTTTGTTACCTTCCCATGTTGATTCGGGAGCCACCTGGCCTATCCACCAGATGAATCCATCTCTTCCTACAAAATATCTTTTAAAGAGTCCTTGTTCAATCATTAATATGCACTACTGGATTTGTATCCTGATTTAGTACCAAAGGAGTCTCTGACTAACGCTAGTTTAGTAAAGCTATCCCTTGGAGTTACCCTGTGACACACACTTGCTACCATATATATGCCATCTGTTTGGGGATTAGTACCATCCTTTCTGTCACCACGTACTTCAGGGAATTTACATTTAACAATGTCTCCAGCCTTTATACTATAATCAGCTGCGATTGTCACGTTTGTTTTGATAGAGAACATTTGATTATATCTCATGACTGATTGAGCCATGGTGTTCTCAGCGTCATAGTTAGGATCAGTTTTGGCTGACTTCCACTGATCTAATTGATCGTTACCCGTTCCATTAGGCATTGCACCCACATCAAATACATGACTCATCAATCTAGTTGGTGATTGTGTGAACTCTTCGGCTACCATATCACCACCAAAGAATCTACCTGCAGCCCCAAGATTTTCTGGAATGTATTTGTACTCTTTCACATAGTAATCCATGGAGAATGGATTGAAGTAGATAGATCTATTATTATATGTACCAAGTGTCAAGTTTTGTTTGAGGTCAACATCCTGGTCGATAGAGTAACTTAAAACATTTGCATCAACTTCAGGTGGTGTTTCGCCCGTGTTGTTGAATATAAAAGTCTTTACTGGGTCTTGTTCAAAGAGCTTATCAATTGATCTAAAGTTAAAACCATCTCTGGTTTGATAAAATAAAAATCCTGCTCTTGAACCCACGTCTTTATCTGGTACAGCCTTGGATGCTAACCACGTACAAGTGTAAAATGGTTTCCTATCATTACCAATAAAGTTATAACTCAAAGATGTATTATCCAGTTGTTCAAACTTACCGTTGATAGTACCTATGATCTCTTTGACATGCTCTGATATCTTACCCTCAAATCTTTGCATGACTCTTTGTTGTTCATTGGCAAAGAATTCTGCAGACGCAAAGTCTAGAAAGAATACATCTTTTTGAGTTCCAGGGTCTGCATCTCTTACTCTATTGACATACAATCCATCTTTAAACTTAAGTTTATTTCCAAGGTTATCTTCAACTGCGATGTCTGTTCTCTCTCCACCCCTGATTGGTAGGGAATCTAGAACACCCTTAGCTGCTTTGACAGATCCTCCATCACCTTCATAACCACTGTCTACAACAACAGCAGTTGCAGTGATACTATTAGACAGTACACTCTCATAATATCTGAATTCTACAACACCACCCGATAGATCAAGTGCCTTGTCAGAAACATTAGATGAGATTTTAAATTTTGAAATATTACCAGGAGATGCTGGTGCGTTTTGATAAGCTGGCATTATCCTTGTTTATATAAGAATCCCATCAGTTGAGATTTATAATAACTATTTAACACCTGTTGAGTAGAAGCACCACCCATATTCAATGCTCTTCCACCTCCACCACCACCGGACTGACCAGGAACACCAACAGGAACGATACCTCCACCATTATTTTGTGACATAGGATCATAAGAAGGACGGGAACTTACCGACGAAGCTTGACCAGATGACTGTTGGTTTTGAGATAGTTGAACTTGTTGTGTTTGTGTTCCATCAGAGGTTGCAAGTCTACCAATCTCTAACATATTAAGGTAGGGTTTAGGATCTATGCCAGTCCCAGAACCACCACCTGCTGGTCTTACTTCAAAGTGTAGATGTTCACCGAATGATCTACCGGTGTTTCCAATCTCACCGATAGGAGTTCCCGCAGTGTAATTAGAACCAACACTCAATGCAGATTTACGAGCAAGATGCATAAAAACGTATTCAATATTACCAACTCGTATGAATACCATATGACCCCCTCTGGAATCAAATTGATTGATAGTGACCTTACCATCCGCTTTAAGTGATACGTAATATCCCTTTTGACCAGAGGTTCCAATATCAACACCAAAGTGATTTGGTCTGTGAGCAGTTCTGTAATCACCCTTTGCACTCATACCAACTTTTCCACCACCAGTCATACTAGAGAATTGAGAGTAAGGAATTTTGTTAGTGAGTGTTTGTTGT